>Ga0272442_10006645_pt1 | contig 15153 bp, 14 predicted proteins | sample SSMForm2O_FD_200262 | JGI IMG/M metagenome (GOLD analysis project Ga0272442, IMG submission 200262) | Marine sediment archaeal communities from Little Sippewissett salt marsh, Falmouth, MA, United States - SSM-Form-2O | ecosystem: Environmental > Aquatic > Marine > Wetlands > Sediment ...
TGCGATTCGCTTCGCAACGCCCATGTGTCTGCATCTTTGCCAGCCTCCCGTCCCCTAATAATTTCGGCTCCCTTGAAAAGGTGAAAACCGCTTTGCGGGCTGTGCACTGGCTTTCCATGCAACGGCCTGATTGTCGCCTGCTCCTTCAATGCGATGGAACTCTACTTCATTCTGACTGAATCGGTTATCCGCCATAGATCCTGTTGTATTGCAACAAACTGAAAAAACATGCTTATCACCAGTGGCACGAAAGCTGCAGTTCACTTACGTGGGCGTCTCGCCGCAGCCGTTTCCTGGGTCGACGAGGATCCGGTTGTGGCGAGCGGGCCCACCAACAGAAGCATCAGAGTGCGACTCGGAAGGAGAACACATGAAAATTATCCCACACAGGAAAGCACAGATTGGGGATCTTGTCGTGGCCGTATTCGATGAAGCCTCGTACTACAGTGTTGATCCGAAAGAGGTATCACGTCTGGCCATAAAGACCGTGATGCATATGCTGCGACATGTGAGAAAAAGATCTAATCGAATACCATTGCTGACCGGCTGCACCGACGTGGCAGACGCATCGCAGGCTCATCGTCTGAAGTGATGAACACCATGCTCCTGTATTCACGATTTTCTCTCACGTACTGTTCCTTTTGGCTCGAAATCTGCAGCAGATGGGTGTTACAGCAAGCGATCGCGGTCAAATTAACGCCTCAATCGCAGTAAAACAGGAGAGCAAAAACTGAAGCTGTGCTCGATCAGTAAATGCCAGGGAATCAAAAAAAGGAACATGGAGGTGGATATGATCATCTATGTTGTTTTCTACAGTGAGCATGGTCATATCTACAGGCTTGCCGAGGCTGTTGCCGAGGGAGCACGATCCGTAGATGGAGCTTCGGTTAAGATATTACGGACCGCAAATCCGAACTGGATCACGGCTCAGGAAAATTCAGCGGCCATGGAATCCCAAAAATCATTTGCTCACATTCCGGTTATCTCCGCGAAGGAGCTTGCAGGGGCTGATGCCATCATCTTCGGCACACCGGCGAAATTCGGCATGATGGCCGCACCGATGCGCGAACTGATGGATCAGACACGTCCGCTCTGGGCCGCCGGATCATTAATCGGCAAGATCGGCAGCGTGTTCACCTCAACAACCATTCACCTTGGAGGCCAGGAATCCGCGCTTACCAGTTTTCACGTTACGCTTCTACACCTCGGAATGATTATTGTCGGTGTGCCGTATTGCGAGAATCGTCTTCTTTCAATCAACGCGCTCTCCGGTAGAAATCCCTATGGCGCATCGGCGGTAGCTGGACCGGACGGGGACTTTGTGCCTAACGAAACCGAGATCGGAATTGCGCGTTTTCAGGGACAGCATGTGGCCGAGATCACCAAATTCCTCTTGCGCGGAAAAGAACTTTCGAGAGGACGGCAATGAGCGTTCCAGATGGCAGTTCAGCGTTGTGTGAAGAGGGCCGCGGTCAGGTCATGACACAGGAACCTAACTTTGCCGCACGCTCACGGTTTCGCCTGGTGCGGAAGGTCGTAGTCACCGTGGTCGGCTTCGGCGTCCTTGCTTTCGGTGTAGCGTTCATCATTCTTCCCCTTCCCGGCTCTGGTATCCTGGTTATTCCTTTCGGCCTGGCGATACTGGCGACGGAGTTCCGCTGGGCCCGGAAGCTTCTTGACCCAATCCGGAAAGTTATCCGCTGTCTGAAGGCACATACTCATCGGAGGCTTGACAAAGCGTCACGGCCTACGAAGCTTCCGCCTTTGGCGTCTAGGAAAGGAGGAGAAGCGGGCCGATGATCACGCTGCTCCGAAACAGCCAGCGCCACCATGTGCAACAAGACCGGCAAGAAATCTGGCGCTCCTTTTATGTCCAGAATCGTCAGGACTCACTCGTTGATGGTTTCGGATTCCTTTCTTCTTTCGATGAGTTGCGGCTCCAACCCGGCGACAGCAGCGAGCCCTTCTACGAGGACGAAACAGAGATTGTGACGTACGTCTACACGGGAGCGCTCTCGCAGGAAGACACAATGGGCAACTCGGGTGTGATTCACACTGGCGAGTTCCAGCGCATGTCCACCGGCCGTAGTATCCGGCACAAAGAAACGAGCGTGTCGCAAACTGATGGCGTGCACCTGTTCCGGATGTCCCTGCGGCCAGTCCAGGCAGGGCTCGACCATGGTCACGAGCAAAAGCGCTTCACGGAAGCGCAGCGCAGCAACCGGCTGTGCGTTGTGGTGTCCCCGGACGGACGCCGGGGATCCCTGCAAATACACCAGGATGTCCTGGTCTGCTCGGCCATTCTCGATCCCGGGCATCACCTCATCCACGAGCTCGCGCCGGATCGAACCGCCTGGCTCCATACCGTATGCGGCGAGGCAACCATCAATGACATCGTCCTGACGCAAGGTGACAGTGTCGGGATCACGAATGAGCGCTCGGCATCCTTCACGGTCCAGGAGAATACCGAAATTCTGTTGATCGACTTGGGACCGACGAATTTGCGCCCCTGGGAGAAGCCATCTCACGGGACCGATGCGCGTGCACCTCGGGGAGGACCTTGATTGATGCAGATCCTGAACAACGGCGGACAGAGCAACACATCTCAATCACACGGCGAGCGTCGTCATGAGTCGCCGTACCATATCAGGCGATTGTACCTCATCAACCCTTCAAACCCCTTCGTCTCGATCGTAAACGTGCAGGAGAGTCGCTGGAATCGCTACCGCGTGTGGAAACCGCTCGGTCTCATGGTCATCGCCGGGCTGACACCGCAAGATTGGGAGGTCACCATCATCGACGAGAACCTGGGCGTACCCGACTACTCGGCGATGCCAAGGCCGGACCTGGTTGGTATTACAGCTTTTACTTCACAGGCCGAGCGAGCCTATGCGCTCGCCACTCGTTTCCGGAGCGATGGCGTTCAGGTGGTTATCGGCGGCATTCACGCAACGATGTGTTATGAGGAGGCGTCGATCTATGTCGATGCTGTGGTAACAGGTGAGGCAGAGAACGTCTGGGAACAAGTACTGAAGGACGCACGGACTGACCAGTTGAAGCCGCTGTATGAAGGTGGCTTCGCCAAGCTGGCCGAAATGTCACCAGTTCGGCACGATCTGCTTCCTGACAAGTACTCTTTAGGCTCTATTCAGACAACGCGCGGATGTCCGCTTCATTGCAGTTTCTGCAGCGTAACAGCTTTCAACGGATCCAGCTTTCGTCAACGTCCTATCAAGGAGGTTGTACTGGAGTTCGAGAACATTTCGGAAGATCTCATATTGATCGTCGACGATAACCTCATCGGCACTCGTCGTGAGCACCACGAGCGGGCCAAGGATCTCTTTCGCGCTATGATCAAAGCGGATCTAGACAAGAGCTGGGTCGCTCAGACAACGATCAATGTTGCCAATGACGATGAACTCCTGACACTGGCAGCCGCGGCGGGGTGCAAGGGACTGTTTGTCGGCTTCGAGTCTCCGCAGCCGGACGCGTCAAAGGAGATTCACGCGAAAAACAACCTGTGCCGCTGTCGCGATCTAAGTCAAGCCGTTCGCCGAATCCAGCAGCACGGCATCCTGGTGGCGGGATCGTTCATCATCGGTCTCGAAGGCGACAGGCCAGGTATCGGCGCGCTCATTGCTGATACCGCCGAACGCTACGGCGTCGATTTTATCAATGTCCTGTTTTTGACACCTCTGCCGGGAACCAGGCTGTGGGACGAAATGAAGGCGGAAGACCGCGTGACGCTGAGCCAGTTTCCGAGCGACTGGAGCTACTTCACTCTTACATACCCCGTTGCCCGCTTTGCCGGGCTGACGTCACACCAGGCCGTGGTCGAAATGGTCTCCTGCTCGAAGCGGTTCTACTCGATTCCAAGGATGCTGCGTAGGTTGTGGCGGAACCTGTGGCGAGGTCAGAGCTTGCCCATCGGATTCGCCGGAGGTCTGTCCTATAAGCGTAATATCCGGATAGACCGAGTCAAACTCGAAGCGTTTCTTTCGCAACGCGGCAACGACATGGATGCGTTCAACGACCGCCATGTTGAGCCCGTCGACGACCACACATTCCGCGAGTGCGAAGGTTGATACCGGCAGTCACAATGCTCGAAGGGCAGAGGATGGGTGGCAACCACAAAGACACGAAGGCTTTCGAGCTGTTAGAAAACAGCGGAGATCGACTGCGGAGATCGGTCACCTCGGATGCCATGAGTGTGGAGCTGGTTTCGGCGTTTGCCGGTGACCGCGACATGACCGACAGCGAACGGGCCAAAGTTGACACCCAAATCGAGACAAGAGGCGGTGTGTTCTTTTCGGACATGTTCTACGCGATTTCCCATCACTATTTCGCTCCTGAGATTGCAGAGACGTTGTGGGGCCAGATTCTCAAGCACAAGCACTTGATGTCGGAGGCGCTTGGCAGAAATGTACGCATCACCGTTGCCACATTGGACTACCTTTCGAATGTCACGAACGAGATCGCCTCCCCAACTTTGATCTCTGAGGCTTATGCAGCCGAGATCGCGACCCTCTCGATGCGCGATGGGATGACTGGCCTCTACAACCATTCGAGTTGTTATGAGTTGCTGGAGCTGGAGTTCAGAAACCACCGACGGTACGGAGCGGGCCTATCGTTGATCCTGATGGATATAGATGACTTCAAACTGGTCAACGATAGGCACGGCCACCAAGAAGGAGATCGCATACTCATAGAACTGGCAAAGACCATGACAGGCCAGGTGAGAGATTCAGACATCTGCTGTCGTTTTGGTGGCGAGGAGTTTGTTGCGATTCTCCCGTTCACCAACAGCCCTAGCGAAGCGTGCGCGATTGCCGAGAGAATCCGAGAGGAGGCCACGACAATTATGTGCTGTGGGGAAAGGATCACCATCAGCGCGGGCGTTGCCGTTTGCGACCAGGGGACCCGCTCGCCCCGAACGCTCCTAGAGAGAGCGGATCGGGCCCTCTATCGAGCAAAAAGCGATGGAAAAAACCGGGTTGCCCTGGCTGCAAGGGATGAGTAGTCGAGGGACAACCAATCACGGGCCGAGGAGGTGAACATGGCTGTAGCTTTCCGAAGCGAAGCGGACCCGAAGTCCGCGAAGCCGGAAAGGTACAGACCTGTCAACGAGCACCGCGAAGCGGGCGCAGTTAACCAGACCAGCCGAGAGAACAGCGCCACCCCGTTTTTGGGGTCCAGGCCCGCCATCGCAACCCGGTCGGGATTCGACGACCGGCCCGGCGCGCCGACCGATAGCATCTAGCGACATCAATCAATATCGACAGTTGCATCGGCTGAGACGAGTGCCCGAGCGCCATGCTCCCACTGAGAGCCGGGTCGATTCTGGGGGCCTTAGACGAGCTAAAAAGAAAATCAGACGAACCAAAGGGTCTCGTGTTAACAGCTTCACCAAAGAACTGGAGGGCGCTGGGATTGACACCTGTTCCTGTTGTGCGCATAATAGGAACAGATGCTATTGGGAGGACGTGATGGCAAAAAACCGACTCAACATCAGCCTGGATCAGGATCTCGTGGACTTCGCCAAGCTCTTCGCCGCAGAGAACCGCACCACGGTCGCCGAGGTGATCACCCAGTATCTCCTCGCATTGAAGCGCAAGGCCCAGGGCGAAACCACCGCCAGAATTCTCGCTCACCCGGCTTTCCACGAGGCCATGGAGGAGGTCCAGGCCAGGCTCCGCGATGGCAGGGCCGAGTGGCACACTTTTGATGAGACCTTCGCCGACTGATGGAAACACTGTTCGAGAAGGCCTTTGTGAAGGCGCTCCGCAAGCACTCCGGGATCAAAAAGCAGGTGGAGAACAAGGTCAGGATGATCATGGAGCAGCCGCTGGCCATGGGCGAGCCGCTCAAGGGGAACTTCAGGGGGTTCTACTCCTGCCCGGTCAAAAAGAGCTTCATCATCATCTACCTCTACTGTCGGGCCTGCCGTAAAAAGGGCGACGATAAGATCGTGGCCTGCTCGGACTGCAGCGAGTGCGACGACGAGACCCTGAAGTTCGTGCTCCTGGGCCCTCACGATGAGGCCTACGGCATCTGAGAAATGTCTGTTAACCACCGCGCAGGTCAGACCACGCTGGGTGCCCGTTTTCATATCCCCAGATGATGAAATCCGGAAACACACATAATGATCTACGGTTGCGACACCTGAGAGTCGTTGCAGATTTTGCAGTTTCCGAGAGATCGGGTTCGCACAAGAGATTGAATGCGGAGCCGATTGTTACCAGATAGCGCAACATCGTTAACCAGTGGCGCGCTAATCTTCTTTCTGGTTTCCTCGACCTTTCCGGAATCATTGCCGTTTGGCGGGTAGGCGTGTTCGAAGAGCATGATTTTGACCGTACCGGCCTTGCGGTCGTCTGGGTCTTCGTGCCACTCGATGACGTCAACGTACTGGCCCAGGACGGACTTGAGCCTCGTCCAGTTTTTCGAGGCAACAAGCTTGTCGATGATCTCTGGAACGGTACGGTAGTTGTCCGCCATGACTTCGGCCGAGAGGAGGCGTTCTTCTGTCTTTTCTTTTTTCAGCGTGATGTTTTCGAGTTCACGCGAGAGTTCTTCTTCCTCGGCCTCCAGCTTGCCCAGGCGCTTCTTGAAAGAACGGAAGGACTTTCCGGATTCTACTGCGTCAACTATGGCCTCGATTTTTTTTCTAATCTCGGACAGGTTGCTCTTCATCCTGGTTTCCTCTGCCGAGAGCTGCTTCATGGACTGACTGCGCTTCTTGTTGGCATGCTCGACCACGCGGCGGATCTCGTCTTCGGAGAGCACGGCCTTCTTGAGCTGCTCAATAACGAACTCTTCGGCTGGCTCGGCCGGGATGTACCTGGCGTCGCAGTCCAGGGCTGCGGTGTGGGCGCTTTTGGAGCATTCGTAGTAGAAGTATTTCTTTCTGCCTCTTCCGTTGCTGGAGCGCGGCGTCATGATGCAGCCGCACTTTCCGCACCGCATGAGGCCCTGCAGGAGGAAGACATGCTTGCGCTGCTCCCTGCGGCTGTTTCGTCCCTCCCTGTTGTGCTCCAGGATGTTTTGAACCTTGCGGAACAGTTTTTTTGAAACGATGGCTTCGTGCTGGCCGTCGAAGAGTTCGTCCTTGTACTGTATTTTACCGATGTAGAACGGGTTGGAAAGAACACGGATGACAGCGGGTTTTGTGAATGGGGTTCCGCCTCGGGTTTTGTTCCTGCGTGAGCTGTAGACAGGTGTTTTGATCCCTTGCTTGTGGAGGTACCGGTGTACGGCTCCTGCAGAGCCCAGCTCAACGCATTTTTCAAAGAAGTCGTGGAGCACGTGCTCGGACTGGTCGGGAACGACCTTGAGCACGCCCTTGTTCTCAGGGTCCAGGTCATAGCCGTAGACTCGCCCGCCGTTTCGCATGTGAACGATCCTCCAAAAGCGCGGGGAAGCGATCGTGAGAAGCGCGAGCGATCGCGTTATTTAGTTCTTGCCTGAAAAGTATATCACAGCATAGGAGGATGGTGGAAACACCCGGAAAAGGAACAGCCCGGAGAAAGAGCTCCGGGCCGTCCGGTAAGAAACCCCGAAAAGGGCCTAGTCACCCCTTTATTTCTCATGGTTCGGCCGGAATGTCTACAACAAAGGGTGTTGGCTGGATGTTTTGGTCGAGCTGCGGACGCGTCGTTTTCCTGTCCGCTGGAGTCGTTGCAGCCGGACAGGAGAAAGCACAACACTAGGAATGTGCAGGTTTTATGATTCATGTTCAGCACTCTTATTAGTCAGTGCGTGCAGGATAGCATATTCCTGAAGAAAATACGCAAATAGCCAGGGGGCTGGGTTTGGATGTCTGGTCAGAATCAGTGCTCAGGATCACTGAGTTTTCTTTTCTGCGGCGGGTGCGCCCGCGTCTTTTAACGCGGCTGCGGATTTCTGCGCAGGTTTCTCATCATCTGTCTTAACAGGTTTCTTTCCGCCTGCATCGGGCTTCGGAACTTTCGCGGCGGCGTCTTTTTTCCCGGTCTGAGGGATTCCGGCATCCGTGAGATGGGGCACGCTGGCATCCGGACCGTATTCTATTCCGGGGTTGCGCACGTATTCCTCTATCGGCGTTTTCTGTTTTCCCTTTATGTTGCCTTTGAGCACATTGACGGGAACGGGATCGGTGAGCTCGTAGTAATAGCCCTTGGTGTAGAGCCTTATTTGATAATCCTTTTCTTCTACAGTGAATTTCATGGCGAACCCGGCCGGTATCTGTCCCAGCCGCTTGAACTCTCTGTGTCTCAATACAAAACCGAAGAGTCTTACGGCCAGGTGGTTGTAAAGCCTGTGACAGCCGTGAGAATGTCTTCTCTGAATCGACATGTAGTCGAAGCTGCCGTGGCTTCTGATGCCGTTGTCAAAAAACACGGTTTTGCCGCTGCGGGTTTCAACCATTCTTTCGTGCGGCGTCATAACCAGGCCGTAGGCTGAAAGGTAGCCCGGACCGAATTCGTTGTAGTTGGGAACCGTGTATGTTCTGTGCCTGTAATTCACTTTTTTCAGAAGATCCGAATGCGGGGTGCCCTCGGGCGGAAGCCATGCCGGCCCTGCCACGATATTGTGCCAGACGCGCTCGCCAACGTCCGAATTCTTGTACTTGTAATAAACGAAACCATCATCATGCATCTCCGAGCGCCATCCGCCGATTGTCGTGCCCCATCTCACCAGAGGGATTCTCTTATCACCGTGCTGTACGTATACCTTGAGTTTCGGCCGCCTTTTCTTGGACTGGGGCTTCTCCGTGCCGTCCTCCCTGAAAGGAAAGTCATACCAGACATCTCCCCTGTCGATTACGATCCTTATATCCATCTGCGGCCCGTAGTATTCAGGATAATCCGGCAGTTTGATGGCGACCTTTTTATTTTCAAACGCGTCAGGCTCTGACTCGGTTAGAAAATTCACGCCTTTTTCAGGAGACGTAAGCCCGAGCGCCCTTAAAGCCACGGCGGAGAACTCGGATACAAGATTTCTGACCACAACTTCATTGCCGTCTGAATCCTTGTAAGTCGGCATTACGCCTTTAGAATCGGCAATAGTACCGTCTTCCAGGATCGCGGCTGCATCGACCACGCGTTCGGTGATAACGCGCATTACGGAATTGAAAATCTCGCCTTCGGGCGCCTCGGACAGTGCCTTAGCCGTTTCATCGTTAAGAAAACCCCAGCCGAAGATCCTGTTGCGCCTTTCGAACTCGGCCAGCGCTTCGTGCGTGGGCCAGTCAAGGCCGCCTCTGCTGCCCGCCCTTGGATGACCGGCCCCGGGAAACATTCCCTCGCACATGAGTCTCTTCTGGGCTTCGAAAAGGGCCTTGTAAGCGACTGCCCTTTCAAAAGATTTGTCATTCTTCAGTTTCTTTCCAATGGCTTCGACGTATTCGGCCCATGAAGCGAAACCTGCAGCCTTTCTCTTTTTCTCATAGCGATTAAAGGTCCATTTCCCTTTCCTTGCGTCACTGCGGGCGACTTCATTGGATTTGTAAGATATAAAACCGTCGAAAACCTCTATGGCTGCATAGTCGATGTCTTGGTAGCAGGTTTTTTTAAGTTCCTCTTCTGCCCTGCGCCTGAGAACAGAAAGCGAAGGAGGGATTCCATACAGCTCGAGATACCTGGACTCGGACGCTTCATCATCGACCTTTGCTTCCTCCTGTTTCTTCTCTTCATCCGTTCCGGAGTCAGTCTCGTCTTCTCCAAGCACCTTTCGTATCTCTTCTTCTGAAAGGCCCTGTTCCCTGAACTCCCGTATTCTGGACGCCCTTATGGCGGCGAGCCTGGCTTCGTGAAGCTTGCGTGCTTCCTGTGTGTTTCTGAGCTCGGAATTCCTGTCATTCGCCAGTGCTACATAGGTTTCACGGTACTTGTTGTGTGTTTCCTTTCCTTCCTCGTCAGGACCTTCGGAAAAAATGAAAGGTGCCCATGAATCGGAAAGGTTCACGATTGTGAGCCCGCGTTTTTCCGCGTCGCGGGCGCAGATTCTTTCCTTCAGAGTTCCGTCTTCCCAGTATTCGATATCAGCAGCGCACTCAGGATCATCCGGTGCAGATTCATCTTCTGCTGCTCTGCTGCCCTTTTCGGGGAGTCCGGACAGCCTGTCGCCTGTTCCGGCACCGGTTTCAGTGTCTTTTCCCGAACCGCACCCTGAGAAAACGAGGAGAGAGAAAACACAGAGAAAAAGTAAACTGATTGTTCTGGCCATTAACCTAAGCCTTTGATCGACGCGTTTCCCCGGGAGCGTATCCGCGGGGATCGTCGTTTACGAGAGTGTAAGGCTGACCCGTTGCTTCGAGAACGGACATCCATAAGGGACTTTCAAGAGACAGAACGCGGCGGCCGCGCGTTATCGCAGTAAGCGGAACGTGAGTAAAGCACCCGTTCCAGCGTCCGACCGCCATGCCCGTCTTGCCCGCCATGCCTGCATGGGCGGAGTTCTGAGCAAGATAGCCGCAGTAAACGGCATCTGATGGATTGGCTGGAACGGAGCGGATGATATAGCTCGGGTCTATGTATTTTATTACTACATCCATGCCCTTATTTTTAAAGTAAGAGCCGATTTCACCCTTCAGCCATATTCCCACGTCTCCAAGACGGGCATTGCCTGAAGCGTCCTTTTCCACGATTGCCTCGAGGTGACGCTGGCCTGCTCCCTCGGCAACTACAATGACGGCGTGGCCCCTGTCGCCTATTCTTTTTTCCATAAAGGCAAGAAGGCCTGCCGGTCCTTCCATGTCGAATTCCTGCTCGGGAACGAGCACAAGGTTCACATCCTGCTCGGCAAGGGCTGCATTCGCAGCTATGTATCCGGAATGCCTTCCCATGAGCTTGACAATGCCGATACCGTTTCTTGCGCCGGAGGCTTCCACGTGGGCGGCCCTGATCGCTGTGCGGGCTTCTGAAAAAGCGGTATCGAAACCGAAACTTTTTTCGATATACATTATGTCGTTGTCTATGGTTTTTGGAATGCCGACCACGGCTATTTTGAAGCCCTGTCTGCTGATTTCCTCATGGATGGCAAGCGCGCCCTTCATGGTTCCGTCGCCGCCTATGCAGTAGAGGAGGCGTATGCCCATCCTGTCCAGGGTGGAGGCCATTTCCTCGGGATCCTGCGGACCTCTCGAGCTTCCCAGCATGGTGCCGCCCGTCAGATGAATGTCGGAAACCGCTTCAGTAGTAAGATCAACCACTGGATGTCCATATGACGGTACAAGCCCCTCGTAACCGTATTTGAAGCCGTACATGCTTCTGACCCCGTAACCATGATAAAGATTAAGTACAAGACTTCGAATCACATTGTTTATCCCCGGGCAGAGTCCGCCGCACGTTACTATGCCCACCTTGAGTTTTGAAGGATCAAAGTAAAGGCACTGTCTCGGGCCGGCTACTTCGAAACAGGGGGGCTGTCCGCCTTCGGCGTAATAGTCGCTTACCCTGGAAACATTCAGATCGTACAGTACTCTTTCGTCATCAGTGACATAATCGGCGAATTCGTCGCCGGGCTCGGTACCCAGTTCAAGAGGCGACTCGATCCGGCAGTCTCCCAGTGACTGAATAGCCAGATCCGGCAGATCATTTTCGTTAGTCATTTCTCTGAGCCTCCTTTGTTAAAAGCCCGTTTCAATTATCATATATTAATCGTCCTGTCCCGAAATCGCAAAAACAGTCCCTGTCCGTCAGACATCGGTGTTACCGGGACCTGGCGCACACCGGGCGGCCTTTCAAACCGGAATCTGTATTTCAGAATGCCGGTGTTTATCTTAACTTTGCTAAGGGTAAAGGAATTCAGGGCACCTGAGTGTTCCACGGCCACGAGTCTCAGGATGCGTACGGGACTGAAATGAAAAGAAACCAGAAGCCTGGCAAATGCGCCTGAAGGTTTGATCGGAACCAGCTCGATTACGTGAACGGGATCACTGTTCTTTGTCTTCCCGGTGCTGGCAAGAAGGCGTGTCATGTACTCTTTTTCAAGCGAGACATTCCTGCTGAGAAAGGAAAAGAACACGGGCTCCACAACGTCCTTTGCACTGCCACGCAGAACCTGACCAAGTTCGCTCTGGTAGCTTATGATTTCTTCGCTGTTCATGAGCATGAGCCTGCTGTCGGGTTCGGTGTATTCGATTCTCACCATTGAAGGTTTTTTTATCTCAATACGGCCCGCGGCCCTCGTTGTCTCATCCTTGAGCGGATGCCTGTACTCCTGTTTGAAATCTGCCGAGATATCAGCTGACTTACTTAACCATGCATCAAGCTCGTCAAGAAGATGACTTTTTGACACTGATGTATTCTCCGGCTCAGGGGCCTTGCCATCCGCCCTGCCGGAAACAGCCCGGATGCTTATGAGGCAGTAGATAAGAGTGATTAGTAAAAGTGTGTGTCTTGTTCTGCTATCCATGCCGATAAACAGGTTATTACCGGATAAATGAAAAAGAAAAAAGACAGAAAAAAACCCGGATGAGGCACGGGCGACACTTCATCCGGGTCTTATAATATCAGCAGCCTCGTGGACTGCTGTTTGCAAGGAGGAGGCGGTTTTTACGGAACTTGTTTCAGTTTCACTCAGACCCTAAAACACCATCCAGTACAGTTCCGCCTCCGGCCTTTTTTGTACGCAACTAATATGCCAAGGATGGAATATGTAAAGGTATTTGTCTGAATTGTATTTAATAACGAATAGTTATAGCTATAGACAAATAACAGACATTCGAGCCGTTTTCTTCAATAACGACATTTTTGTCAGGCATGAGCAAGTGCTTTGAATATTTTGCGAGATTTCAATATAACTAGAAAATGACAACCTCCTCAAGGGGCTCATCTTCTTCCATTTCCTCGATTTCCTCAAAGAAATCGTCATCAACTACAGTATCCTGCAGCATCATCAGCTGGCTGTCTTCCAGGCGCCTTTGAGCCAGTTCCTGAAACCGGGCTTTGATGTCCGGAACGGCGTCGAGAAGGGCCCAGAAATACTCGCGTGGGAGAAACAGAATAGTGGACTTGTTCAAGGTAGTGGCCGTAGCCGTGGTCCGGCATTTGATTACGAGGCTTATTTCACCGAATGTGTCTCCCGTATGAAGCATGGCAAGATGCCTGGCCTCTCCATTGTCGAGTGTTTTTGATACCTGGACTTCTCCCGCCAGGATAAGGTACAGGCCCAGACCGTCTTCTCCTTCGCGAATTATGCGTGTCTGTGGCTCAAGCTCATGAGCCTCGAATTTTGAAAGCAGCTGATGCCTTTCTTCGCGAGGGAATGCCGTAAAGAGCGGGTTGGTATTCATTATGTTCTGCAGCAGCCTGTTGCGTGTAAATCTCAGCAGTGCATCTGCCGCTTCCGGAGACGACTTGATGAGTTCCTGCACTGATTCTCGTTCTATTATTACGAGGTCCACAGCTGTTCTTGCCACGACTGATGCTGTCCTGGGCTGATCAGCAACAAGCGCCACCTCCCCGAAAAACGCTCCCGGGCCAAGCTCGGCCAGCAGTGTGCTTTCCTGGGCTTCCAGGTTCCTTACAACGCCCACCGTGCCCCTGCCCAGCATGTAGACCGCCCTGCCCGGCTGTCCTTCCCTGACAATGATCTCGCCCCTGTCGTATGATTTTACGGTTGCGGACTGAGCAAGCACGTTGAATGCTTCGGGCACGAGCTCGCTGAGAAAGGGGACGGGCGGGACATGTTCCGCAACAGGCGCTTTTTCAAGAACTGAAATGCCTGAGTCCAGAGTTATTTCCATAAGGTCTCCAAGCGGCACATCTACTTTCTCTTCAGGGGCTTCGACTTCCAGATCCGGGGGCGCAGGAAGAGCCGAGCGGCCCAGGACGGTTGAGTCTGCTGAATACCGCTTCATGATGTTTCGCATGATCGGTCCGGTATCCAGCTGCAGTTCCCCTGCCCTGAGGGCGGCTACGAGCGCTCCCACCGGGTTCCCGATACGTGACCATGCCATTGCAATAGATGAAAAAAGCTTTCCCGCCTGGACCTTGCCGCCTAGACCATCCATTGCGCATGCCGCTCCGAACCATGAATCAATATCATCCGGAGCCGCCTTCAACACTCTCCTGTAAAGAAGCAGGGCATCCTCGTGCCTGCCCCCGGCCAGAAGCTCTTCAGCCTGAATTTTCAATTCCTGAGCAGTGGGCATATATCCCTCCCTGTGTATTGATCTCTCACGTCGATCGGTTAGTCTTGATTCTTTAGTCCAGTTTCTTTTTAATTGGATGATGCTACACTTTTAGCTGAGCCGCAAGAACGCGATTTGGGAAACGGGAGCGCATGACAGACAGGGGAATTCAGATAGCCGAACAGCTTGTAAAGGCCGGACTTGTCTCAAAGGCCGATTACAATGTGGCGCTCGGCCGCTGCCAGCAGTACGGAGGAGATCTGCAGGAAGTACTGATAGAACAGGGTTCAATCAGCGAAGAACAGCTTCTCAAGTTCCTGGCTTCAGCTTACAAGACAAGGTTCGTTACGACCGAGAAACTGAGGGTGGCCCAGGTAGGACGGAATCTGCTGGAAAAGATTCCCCTGAAAATAGCAATAAAATACAACGTAATTCCAATACTTTTCGATGCAGGCAATAATGCTCTTTCCATTATTATTGCGGATCCTTCCAATCTGATGGCTCTGCGTGAGGTCCAGGCGGTCGCCAAGGTGGCCAAGCTGCATCCCTATGTTGCTAGGACAGCAGCCATTGAGGCGGGAATACAGCGCTTTTACAAGGGCGATATTCACGCTTTCTCGAAACTCGATACCCAGGAACATCAAATGTTCACGAACATGATGAACCAGTACGAGAGAAACCTTCTCGATGAGACCAGTATGGACACGGTCGAAGTCGAAGAAACACCTACGAGGGAAAAGACTTTTTCAGAGAAGGAGCTGGAGAGAAAGCGAAGGGAACAGGCAAAGCAGGGAGCCAGTATGCCGCCGCCTCCCGCAAAGACAGAAGTAAAAGCACCGAAGGCTCAGAGCAATCAGGACATGGTAGAAACGATTAATATCCTTGTCAGTCTTCTTGAAAATTCGAGAGGGGACCTTGCGGGGCACTCTGCTCTGACAGCAAGATATGCCCGCAGGATTGCCAAGCGTCTGGGCTTAGGGGAGGGTGTCACTGCCAATCTGGCCATTGCATGCCTGATTCATGATCTGGGCAAGGGC
>Ga0272442_10006646_pt1 | contig 15151 bp, 12 predicted proteins | sample SSMForm2O_FD_200262 | JGI IMG/M metagenome (GOLD analysis project Ga0272442, IMG submission 200262) | Marine sediment archaeal communities from Little Sippewissett salt marsh, Falmouth, MA, United States - SSM-Form-2O | ecosystem: Environmental > Aquatic > Marine > Wetlands > Sediment ...
TGGTATAAGGCCGTACCGATGGCGGATCGTGGAGTTGGGATTCGCCTGCGAGCTTACACCCTGAGATTGGGATGACCCTCTGGGAGGTTCTATGGAAGTTGCGGAACTGAAGAATGTGATCGGCGACCTTGAGGCCCGGATGACAAAGATCCGGGACTGGCTTTGACTTGGTCAGCAAGAAGAGCCAGCTCGGGGAGTTGGAGCAGCGGATGTCGCAGCCGGGATTTTGGGACAATCAGGAGGCGGCGCAGCGTGTGACCTCACAGCTCAGTGCGCTGAAGAGCGTGGTCGAGCCGGTGGAGGAGCTGGAAAAGGAAGTCAGCGATCTAGCAGAGTTGTTCGAGCTGGCGGCTGAGGAAGCGGACGAGGAGGAGTTGTCGCAGTTGGAGGACGACGTCGAGGTTCTTGTCAAGCGGTGCGAGCGGATCGAGTTGCAGGGGCTGTTGTCCCGGCCGGAGGATGTGCGGAACTGCTTTATCAGTATCCACGCCGGTGCCGGCGGGACGGAAAGCTGTGACTGGGCCAACATGCTGCTCCGCATGTACACGCGCTATTTCGATACCAACAAATTCAAGTACGAGGAACTGGACATCACGCCGGGCGAGGAAGCGGGCATCCGGTCGATTACGCTGCGCGTGGCAGGCCCGTTTGTCTTCGGCAAGCTTTCGTGCGAGGTTGGGGTCCATCGGCTGGTGCGGATCAGCCCGTTCGATTCGCAGAGCCGGCGGCACACAAGTTTCGCGGCGGTGGATTGTGTGCCCGAATTCGATGAGGACATCGAGGTCGAGATCAATGAAGAGGATCTGCGCATCGATTTCTACCGGGCCAGCGGGGCCGGGGGCCAGCATGTGAATAAAGTCAGTTCGGCGGTGCGAATTACGCACATCCCGACGGGTATCGTCGTACAGTGCCAGAACGAACGGAGCCAGCACAAGAACAAGGCGCAGGCGATGAAGGTGCTCAAGAGCCGGCTCTATATGCTGGAGCAGCAGAAACGTGATGCGGAAGTGGCCAAGCTCTACGGGGACAAGGGGGAGATCGCCTGGGGCAACCAGATTCGCAGCTACGTGCTGCAGCCGTACCAGATGGTCAAGGATCATCGAACCGATCACCAGACGGGCAATGTGGATGCCGTGCTGGACGGTGATCTGAACGGGTTTATCGAGAGTTACCTGCGCCACCGGGCGAAGAGCCGGGGTGGCGATGGACAGAAGAAGGACAAGGCAAAGAGCAAGAAGTAGTGTCGGAGAGGTCGCGGGGGGGGGCGCGATTTCGGTCATTGGAACTTCAATCTGAGATTTGGTGTGGAACAATGAAGCAGATTATTAGCGTGGATATCAAGACACGAAAGACTGACCTGGCCAAGTGCAAAACGGACGTGCTGGTTCTGGGACGTTTCTCCGACGACAAGAAACGGGAGAAGTCGGCGCAGGCGTTGGACGAGAAGCTCGGTGGGGCGATTGCTCGCCTGGTGAAGCTGGGCGATTTCAACGGCAAGCCCGGCACGAGCGTGGTGCTCTATGGGGACGGCGCGATCGCTGCCCAGCGGGTGATGGTGGTCGGGTTGGGCGAGCAGAAGAAGGCGACGCTTGACACGCTTCGCAAGGCGGCGGCGAGTGCGGCCAGAAAGGCGGTTTCGCTGAAGGCCAAGACGCTGTCACTGGCGCTGCATCGGGCGTGGGGGGGCAAGCTCGACGGGGCCGCGATGGGCCGGGCGATGGCCGAGGGGGCTTATTTTGGCAGCTACCAATACGACGAGTTCGTTACGCAGGGTGAGAACGGGCGGCCGGATGCGCTGAAGGTTGAGATCGTCGACCCCGAGGCCAGAGCGGTTAAAGCTCTGGATCGAGGCGTTTGCGAGGGTGCCGTGATCGGCGCGGCCCAGAGTTTTGCCCGGACCATCGCGAATCGACCGGCGAACGTGATCAATCCTCCGACGTTGGCGAACACGGCCCGCGAGATGGTTCGCGGGCACAAGGGGCTTACTTGCACGATCTTCGATGAGACGCAGCTCAAGGCGAACAAGATGGGCGGCATCCTGGCGGTGGGTGCCGGGTCCAAGAGCGCGCCGCGACTGATTATCCTGAAGTACACGCCGCCTCGGCAGCCGGCGAAGGGGTCGCCCAAGGTGGCTCTGGTGGGCAAGGCGGTGACGTTCGATTCAGGCGGCATCAGTATCAAGCCATCGGCGAACATGGACCAGATGAAGCTGGACAAGACCGGTGGCATCGCGGTGCTGGCGACGATGAAGGCGGTGGCGGAGCTGGCGCTGCCGGTCAACGTGTGGGGGTTGGTCCCGTCGGCCGAGAATCTGCCGAGTGCGACCAGCTATCGTCCGGGTGACATCGTTACCACGTACAGTGGCAAGACCGTGGAGGTGCTCAACACCGATGCGGAAGGGCGGATGATCCTTTGCGATGCGCTGGCCTATGCGGTCAAGCAGAAGCGGGACACCGTTATCGATGTGGCGACGCTGACCGGCGCGGTCATGGTGGCGCTGGGTCAGTACAAGGCCGGGCTGATGAGCAACAACGACGGTCTGATCAAGCAACTTCAGGCGGCGGCCGAGGACAGCGGCGAGAGCGTCTGGCACCTGCCGTGCGGCGAGGAATATGCCGACGAGATGAAGAGCAAGATCGCCGATCTGAAGAACATTGGCGGTCGGTGGGGTGGGGCGTGTACGGCCGCGGCCTTCCTGCAACAGTTCGTGGGCGAGACCACATGGGCGCATCTGGATATCGCGGGCATGGACATTTTCCAGAAGGCGACCGAATACGCCTCGCCGGGCTCGACCGGGTTTGGCGTGCGTTTGCTGACGACCTATTTGATGAACCTTAGCAAGAAGAAATAGCCCGGTGGCCGTACGGTCCGGGCAGGGCGGGAGATGATGGCAGCGAAGCGCAAGAAGATCGATAGCGAGCGTATCCGCAAGGCGGTCAAAGAAATTCTGCTGGCCGTGGGCGAGGACGTGGACCGTGAGGGGCTCCGGGATACGCCCGACCGGGTGGCTCGTATGTACGCCGAATTGCTGGGCGGCATGTATGAGGACCCGAAGAAGCATCTGCGCAGCGTCTTCACGGAGAAGTATGACGAGATCGTTCTGTTGCGTGACGTGCCCTTCTACAGCATGTGCGAGCACCATATTCTGCCGTTCATCGGAGAAGCTCACGTGGCTTATCTGCCGACGGGCAAGGTGCTGGGCGTAAGCAAGCTGGCCCGCCTGGTGGATTGTTTCGCGCACCGACTGCAGACGCAGGAGCGGCTGACCGGGCAGATTGCCGATTACCTGATGGAACACCTGAAGCCGATGGGGGTGGCGGTAGTGCTGCACGCCTCGCATAGCTGCATGACGATCCGGGGGATCAAGAAGCCGGGTTCGTTGATGGTGACATCGGCGCTGCGCGGGCTCTTCAAGAAGGACGCTCGCAGCCGCAACGAGGTGCTGAGCCTCATGCACCATGACAGAGTGTAGCGGGAGCACGGCTATGGTGCGCCTGGGCAGACAGGTCCGATTCTCCGTCAACCCATTTCTCGACGAGGACTATCCCGGCGCCAATGGCTATGCGTCGAAGCCATGCGGTGAGGGGCTGGCGCTTTTCCTGGAACTGACGGTCGAGATCGTCGGGCCGGTTGACGGCGATACCGGATTCGTCGTTAACGTCATGGACATGGACAAGGCCGCTCGCGCCCTGGTGGTGCCGGTCATTGCCGACCGCATCCGGAGGTGCTACCGAGAGGCCCGTCACATGGGTTTCGATGCCTTGGGCGAGCTGTTGGTCGCGGCCGGCGAGCGGCTGGCGGGGCAGTTCGGCGAGGCCCGGGTGGATCGGTTGGTTTTGAAGCTCAATCCTAACAGGGAGATTGCGATGGAAGCCAAAGAGCCCGGCGCTTTGTATTTCAGCGAGAAGTATGAATTCGCGGCGATGCACAAGCTGTGGAACGACCGTTTCAGCGAGGAGGAGAACTTCGCCGTGTTCGGCAAGTGCGCCAATCCTACCGGGCACGGGCACAACTATGTCGTTGAGATCACCGTGGCGACCGGCGCCGGCGCGAAGGGTTTTCAAACCGGTCGCTTCCAGGAAACGGTCGACGCCGAACTGATCGAGGTAGTGGACCATAAGAACCTCAATACGGACGTCCCGGAATTTGGCGAGCGGATTCCGACGGTCGAGAACCTGGCGACGTTCGCCTGGGAGCGTCTCGTCGGCAAGTTCGGGGTGGCTCGGCTGCACCGTGTGACCGTTTGGGAGTCCGACCGCACCTACTGCACCTACCAGGGTTGAGTTCTTCCGTGAATGCTGTTGTCTGCAGCGACTAATGAGGAGCGTTTGGCTATGGTCATGGTTTGGGTTTTCGGCGTGTTGCTGGGCATGGGATCGGGTGGCGGCGTGGCTGATACGGCCTTCGTGCAGGAGTATCACGAGGCCTATGCGGTCGGCGCGTCACCTGCTGAGAACGATGTGCGGGCCGTTGCCGTCGATGGTGGCGGGGCGGTGTGGGCGGCGACGAGAGCGGGGGCCTATCGGTTGGAGAAGGGCGAAGAGGCGTGGGAGGGGATGCTGAGTCCGGCCGACGCCGGTCCGACGTACGACGTGGTTGTTGACCGGGCCGGGACGGTGTGGGTCGGGGGCTGGAATGGCCTGTACCGTTCGACGGCCGATGGCTTGGAGAAGCTGGAAGAAATTGGCCATCCGATCGCGGCGCTATGCGTGACGCAAGGTGAAGTTATTGGATTGGGAAACGGGGGTATTTGCCATGTCACTGAGGACGGCTGCCGTTTTGAGAAGGTTCCGTACTCCAGGCACTTTCGTGCGGTCTTGCCGGATAAGACGGACGGGCTGTGGATTGCCACGGGGATGGGGCTGTACCACCACACGGCTGCGGGGCACCGTCTGTACCAGTCGGCCTCCGAGGTGGTCGGTCCGGACATTCACGACGTCGCTTATGGTTCTGACGGGACTCTCTGGGCCGGCGGCTTTGGCGGTGTCACGGTCTATCGAGGTGGCAACCGTACCAACAGTCTCACGCCCGCTGAGGGATTGCCCAGCCTTTCCGTCCGATGCGTAACGTCCGGTCCCGGCGGTGCGATGTGGGTAGGCACCGATGTTGGGGTGGCTCGGTACGGCCGACAGGGATGGTCGCTTCGGCATAGCCGACGCTGGCTGGTCAGCGACGATGTGCGTGACATTGCGTTCGATGCCGAGGGGACGGGCTGGATCGCCACGGGGGCGGGCGTCAGCGCGATCCGGCGCCGGGAGATGACGCTGGCGGAGAAGGCGGGCCATTATCTCGATGTCTGTCAGGCTCGGCACGTGCGGGCGCCGGGGCTCGTGGAGAAGTGTTCGCTTCTGGTGGCGGGCGATACGAGCGTGTGGAAACCGCGCGACGACGATAACGACGGGCAGTACACGGCGATGTATCTGGCGATGGAGAGCTTTCGTTACGGTGCGACCAAGGACCCGGGCGCCAAGGCCAACGCCAAGAGGGCGTTCGAGGCGCTGCGATTTCTGCGGGTTGTCACCGAGACGCCGGGCTTCGTGGCACGGACGGTCATCCCGATCACGTGGACGAGCATGGCGGACCCGAACCGGACGATATCCGATCGGCAGTGGGCGGAGATGGTCGTGGACAATCCGCGTGAGAAGCGCGTGGAGACGCGATGGCATCGCTCCCGCGACGGCAAGTGGCGTTGGAAGGGTGATACGAGCAGCGACGAGATTACCGGGCATATGTACGGCTATCTGTTTTACTTCGATCTGGTGGCCGAGGGCGCTGAGCGGCGGCGCGTTTGCGAGCACGTGCTGAAGATCGTGGACTACATCATCGACGGTGGCTATGTCCTCAGGGGCATCGACGGAACGCATACGAAGTGGGCGGTGTGGGCCCCGGAGCGGCTCAACCACGATCCGGACTGGGCGCCGGAGCGGGGCATCAACTCCGTGGAGATTCTTTCGTTTCTGAAACTGGCGTACCACATGTCGGGCCACCGGCGCTACCAGGATGCGTATCTGCGCTTGATCGATGAGCATGGTTACGCTGACAATGCACGAGAGGCCAAGACGTACCACCCTGCGTGGCGGACTCACATCGACGATGAACTGCTGGCGCTGGCCTATCCGTGTCTGCTGCTGCACGAGGACGATCCGGAGTTGAAGCGTCTATATCGCGCGAGTCTGGATCATTGGTATGCGGCGGTGAAGGCCGAGCGCAGCGCTTTCTTCGATTTCACGTACGGCGCTTGTGGGGGGCAGATGCCGTCGCTTGACGTGCCGGTGGCCGGGCTGCGCGACGCGTCACTGGATCTCGTTCGCTGGACCGTCGACAACACGCGCCGTGCGGATCTTCGCATTGTGCGGTTGCCCGAGTGGGAGATGGTTCAGACGGATCGTCTCGTGCCGTTCAGCGAGCGGGGGATCATCCGATGGGATGAGAATCCGTGGCGTGCCGTGCAGGGCGACGGCGGACGCACGGAGAGCGATGGCGTTTGGTGGTTGCTCCCGTATTGGATGGGACGCTACTACGGTTACATCCAGTCTCCGTGACAAGTCGGAGGTTGGATTGCGGGCACGACGCGGGTCCTGCTCAGTAGGTCGCCGGTGACTGAGACGTTACGGCCATGCCGCGCAGTACGTTGCAGTACTGCTTCGCCTCCACGACTTCGGGTTCCGCGCTGTGCTGGACCGTTGCCAGGTCCACGATGTCGAGCGACCAGTTCCGTTTCGGGCGCACGGCCTCGGCGATCACATCGACCAGCCACTCGCACTCTGGCTTTTGCCGCGTGTGTTCGCGATAGACAGGCACGTATTCGTGTCCTGCGATAAACTGCGTCTCGACTGTGATGGGAACACCCCGCACGGCGCCGATCAGGCCACCGCTAACCGGGGCGGCGTAATGGAACACGGCTGTGATGCCGTGCATGCCGGCCGGCAGGTGGTACTCTCGCACCCCGCCTTCTCCGATGCACGACGGACGAACGTTGCGGCCGTCGATGCGCAGGATTCTCAGCTCCTCGGTATTGACCACGAGAAAGGCGCGCGTCGCCTGGATCGTAGGCGATTGCCAGGGGCCTCGCGGTGTGCATTCGCTGGCGCAACGCGGACAGCAGCCGGTGGCAACCATGACAACGAGCGATGCGCAGCACAAAGACGTCACGATCATGCGGTAAGTTCGAACGGACATGACTGTACCTCCTCACAGAACTGCTCAGTTCATCAATCCCTTCGCATCGGCACCGGAGTGACGACATAGTCGTCTTCCGTGCGATGCCTGCACTGATGCGACAGAGTATAAATCTGGTATTCGCTGTCGTCTATTGTTTTCGCTTCGTCGGGTGAAAAAACACGCCGTTACCAGACGGCGAGCGCCGTGTCATGGTGTCTGTAAGGTGTTTTTCTGAAGGAAGATATGGCGTGGCCGTTTCACCTCCTGGCGAGGCGGTGACGCGGGTGTTCAGGAGATCGCTTCGTCCGGCTTGGCTTGCTCCGGTTTGGCTTGCTCTGTTGCGGAGGCGTTGTCCTGGGCCTTCTGCATGAGCGTGTCGACCCAGTCTTCGAAGTAGAGGGGGTAGAGATTGATCTTCTCCGTAGCCAGTTGGAGACCTTCGCGGGACACCCAGTCCGTCAGTTGGGCTTCCTTCCCCGGGAACTGCTCGAGGAAGCGCTTCTTGTAGAGCTGTCTGAGTGTCTTGAGTCTCTTCTTGCGGACCGCTTCGTCCTTGTCCTGCGCCCGAAAGAACCGGCGGACCGCGCGGACGGTCGTCTCGTCACTGTTCTGGAAATAGGGGATGAGCCGTCTGGGGACGTCGCTGCGCAGTTCGAATTCGTCGTCGATGGCGCGGAGTTCCATCTCCTCCGGTTCGTAGTGCAGCAGCGGATCGAAGAAGAACACGGCGGGGTGGTAGTCGACCCGATGGTCGCCGAGGTAGATCGTGAAGACGTCCAGGCCCCGGCCGTTCTGGAACAGCATGGGCGGCCCGTCGCCGATGAGAATCGTGTAGCAGAGATTGTTGAAATCCTTGCGATTGAACCCGGTGATGTCGCGAAAGGCGTTGCGCAGCATGGGCAGCGTGGCGCGGCGGACGTCGAGAATGAGCAGACGAGCGGCGATGGTTTCCTGGGCCCGGCTCTGGATCTCCTCCCGGGCGCCGGGGATGTCCTTGGCGCGGGGGCGAATGATACGATAGTCCTTCAGCCGATCATCGCCTCGCATCCGTTTGTAGAGGTCGTGCGTCAGCACGGGGTCGATGCTCAGAATGTGTATCCGATTGCGCCGGCCCTTGTGGCTGAGAATGTCCTTCTTGTCGTCAACTAGTACGCGTCTTTCGATCACTTCTGAAAGGCCCTTTCACATTGGCCCAAAGGGAAATCCCCATAAATCCATACGCTGATGGAGTTTGCCGTGTTCGGGGTGGCCATCCGGTGTGCTTATTATCGACCCGACCAGGGGCCATCCTTGAGTATTATGACGCCGACAGCGTGCGATCGTTTCTGTTTCTCTCATTTTGATCGGTTGGCGTTGGCCCTTGCTGCCCTGCCGTCTAAGACCCCTTAGTTGCGGCCGGCGGTACGCTGCGGTTTTGCCGGCCCCTTCATGGACAGGCTGATACGCTGCTTGGCCAGGTCGACATCCAGGACCGTTACCATGACTTTCTGCTGAACCTTGACGATTTCGCCCGGGTCCTTCACGAAGCGGTCGGCCAGTTGGCTGATATGGACGAGGCCGTCCTGGTGTACGCCGACGTCGACGAACGCGCCGAATGCGGTGACGTTGGTTACGATGCCGGGCAGCCGCATACCGATCTGCACGTCTTCGATCTTGTTGATGCCGTCGGCGAAACTGAAGATCTCGAACTGCTGGCGCGGGTCCCGGCCGGGCTTGGTCAATTCCTGCATGATATCATTGAGCGTAGGCAGGCCCACTTTCTCCGTGACGTAGTCCTGCAGGTGGACTCGCGTGCGAAGCCCGCTGTCCTTCATCAACTGTGCCACCGAGCAGTCCAGGTTCGACGCCATCGCGTCGACGACGCCGTAGCTCTCGGGATGCACGGCGCTGGCGTCCAGCGGGTTCTTGGCGTCGCGTATTCGCAGGAAGCCGGCCGCCTGCTCGAAGGCCTTGGCGCCGAGACGGGGCACCTTCTTCAGCGCCCTTCGCGCGGCGAAGGGGCCGTTTTCGTTCCGGAAGTCTACGATGTTCTGGGCCAGTTGCGCGCCGAGACCGGAGACGTACTGGAGTAGCTGCTTGCTGGCGGTGTTGACCTCGACGCCGACGTTGTTGACGCAACTGACGACCACGTCGTCGAGGCCCTGCTTGAGCGCGGGCTGGTCCACGTCGTGCTGATACTGGCCCACGCCGATCGACTTCGGATCGATCTTGACCAACTCGGCCAGTGGGTCCATCAGCCGGCGGCCGATGGAGACGGCGCCGCGCACGGTCACGTCCTCGTTCGGGAACTCCTCGCGGGCGGCCTCGGACGCCGAATAGATCGACGCGCCGCTTTCGTTGACCATGACGACGGGGATGGTCCGGGAGAAGTTGATGTTGCGCACGTAGGCCTCGGTCTCGCGGCTGGCGGTGCCGTTGCCGATGGCGATCACTTCGATATCGAACTTGTCGCAAAGGGCCGTCAGCTTCGGGACGTCCGCCGCGGCGCGGGCCTGGCCGGTGTGGGGGTAGATCACGTCCGAGTGCTTCAACTGGCCCTGGCGATCGAGGCAGACGACCTTGCAGCCGGTGCGGAAGCCCGGGTCGATGGCCAGGACGTTCTTCTGTCCCAGCGGGGCCGCGAGCAAGAGTTGTCGCAGGTTCTCGGCGAAGACTCGGATCGCCTCCTGGTCGGCCCGCAGCTTTGCTGAAGCGAGTATCTCCGTTTCCATCGAGGGGGCCAGCAACCTCTTATGACTGTCCGCCACGGCCTCGCGGACCAGGGTAGACGACGCCGAATGGCCTTCGACGAACAAGCCCTCCAGGATGCGCAGGGCCTGCTCTTCCGGCGCGACCACCTGCAATCGCAAAATCCCCTCCCGGCGTCCCCGGCGCATCGCCAGAATCCGGTGCGAGGGGGCCTTGGCGACCGGTTCTTCCCACTCGAAATAGTCCTCGTACTTGCGGCCTTCGTCCTCTCTGCCCGGCACGACGCGCGACCGGACCACGCCCTTGATGCTGAACAGGTCGCGCATCTGGGCCCGCGCGGCCTGGTCCTCGTTGACCCATTCGGCGATGATGTCCCTGGCGCCATCCAGGGCCGCCTCGGGCGAGTCGACGCCTTTTTCCGCGTCGACAAAGGCCCGGGCTTCGGCGACGGGATCGGTCGTCGGTTCCTGCGCGTAGATCAACTCGGCCAGGGGCTCCAATCCCTTCTCCCGGGCGATGGTCGCCCGCGTTCGCCTCTTGGGTTTGAAGGGCAGGTAGATGTCCTCGAGCTTCGTCAACGTCTCGGCTTGGCCGATCTGCTTGCGGAGTTCTTCCGTGAGCAGGCCGCGCTCTTGAAGCGACTTGAGGATGGAATCGCGGCGGGCGTCCAGGTCCTTGAGTTGTCCGAGCCGATCACGAATAGCCGTGACGGCCACCTCGTCCAGGCTCCCGGTGGCTTCCTTGCGATAGCGCGAAATGAAGGGGACGGTGCACCCTTCCTCCAGCAACCCGGCCGTGGCATTCACCTGGCCCGGCCGTAGCGACAACTCCGTCGCAATGCGTGCTACATAAGCTTCATTCAATGATCGATCCTTGCCAATGCTGTTCCGTGTAGCGCTGACCTGTATCACTCGTCAACGCCTCGCAACTATAGCCGCGCACGGGCCACCTTTCAAGCAAGCGAAAACATTGTTGTCCGCGCGCAGACACTCGGCGCGTGGGAAGGGATTCGCCTGTCCTGTGAAGCGGTTCTGCCGGCGGCCGCGCCTAGCTGACGGTGATGGGCTTGCTCGATTCCCAGAGGCCGTGGATGTTGCAGTAGGCCATGGCGTGCAGGACGCCGGACTTGGCGATCTTCACGTTGGCCACGGCCTCATGGTGCGTGTAGACCGGGCCCTGGTTCGGGCCTTCCGCCGACTCGCCGTGCGCGCAGAACTCCAGGTACGCCACCTCGTGGGCGAATTTGCCGCCCTGGTCGTGGTAGTAGAGCCGTATCCAGCGAATGTGGTGTTCCGTCGTGTTCGGATGCGCGATCTCCTTGCCCAGTGAAACCGCCACCTGGAACACTTCGTCGGCCTTGACCGTGTCCGGGCAGTCGATCACCGGCACGTGCTTTTCCTTCTTCCAGTCCGCCCGCTGAATGTGCTCGCTGAGGTTCCCCATCGTCCTGACTCCTTTCGTATCCCCGTGATTCCGTCTTGATCGCGATCCGTATTCTACGCGGGCTCGGCGCCGGCCCGCAAGCGCTCACGGGGCCGGTTTCTGCTTTTCTTTGTTCTCGGCCGAGACGCCGGCGGTCAGGACGAACTGCATCGCCTGATCGACTTTCATATCGACCGGGCTGATCCTGTCTTTGGGGACCATGACGGTGAAGCCACCGAGTTGGTAGCTCATGGGCAGATAGACCGCGACGGTCTTCTCGTCGCCGATGCCGCCGGGCAGATCGCTGAAATCATCGCGCGTGACCAGGCCCATCAGGCGCGTGTTCTCATCGCCGACGGCGACCATGACGGTCTTGTCGAATTCCTTCTGCTTGGAGGCGTCGAAGAAGCCGACCAGATCGCGAATGGAGCCGTAGATGGACTTGATGCCGGGGATCTTCTGGAGCACAGCTTCGCCCAGGGAGAACACCATGCGAAAGACCCAGATTCTCAGGAGTATTCCGACGCCCAACGTGATAACGAATCCGGCCAGCACCCCCATTCCGGGGCGATAGGACTCTTTGATGACGGAGCGCATGGCCTGACCCAACACGGCTTCGGCCGAAGTCGCCAGCCAGTAGATGAGGTAGACAGTCAGGGCGATGGGTAGGATTGCAAGCAGACCCCGGAGGAACAGTGTGCCGATCTTCTTCATGGTTCGTTCTCCCTGTTCATGTTTCTCGACCGAAGACATCGTTGTCTCTGGACGGTGGCCTATCTTATCACCTTGTGGGTCCGGGTGTAAGAGTCCTGCGTTCCATGGATCCGCGCTGATGAATAGCCGGAGGGCATCATGCGGCGATGTCTTGGAGAACGCCGCGCAGGACCTGGGCGGAGTGTTCGAGTTGCTGTTGCTCCTGGGGTTCGAGGCGGGCGTCGATGATGCGTTCGGCGCCGTTCTGGCCCACAACGCACGGGACGCTCAGGCAGATATCATGCAGACCGTATTCACCCTCGAGATACGTCGAGACCGTCAGCACGCTCTGCTCGTTGCGCAAGATGGCTGAGGAGATGCGGAGCAGAGACAGGCCGATGCCGTAATAGGTCGAGCCTTTATAGTCGATAATGTGATAGGCCGAGTCGCGCACCTGCTCGGCGATCTCCTTGTGGTGCTTGGGGTAGTCGCAGACTTTGCAGATCTCGCAGTACTGGCGGATGGGAATGCCGGCGATGTGGGTCATACTCCAGACGGGAACCTCACTGTCGCCATGCTCGCCGAGGATGTAGGCATGCACGTTCCGGGCATCGACACCACAATGGCGGCTGAGCAGGTACTTGAACCGGGCGCTGTCCAGTACGGTGCCAGAGCCGATGACTCTGCCGCGTGGCAACCCCAGGTTTCCGGCAGCCAATTGGGTCAGCGTATCAACCGGGTTGGTGACCATCAGGACCACGCCGCTGGGCTGGTGGCTCTTGATCTTGGCGCAGATCGCTCCGACGATGTCGGCGTTCTTGCGGATCAGTTCCGTGCGTGATTGACCGGGCGTCTGCTTGGCGCCGGCGGTGATGACGGTCAGATGGGCGTCGGCGCAGTCCGAGTAGTTTCCCGGGCGGACCGTAACGGGCGGGATGAAAGGCAACCCGTGGGACAGGTCCATCACCTCGCCTTCGACTCGATGGGCATCGAGGTCGACCAGGGCGATCTCGGTGGCCAATCCTGTCTGCAGCAGGGCGTAGATATACGTCGTGCCGACCGAGCCGGCGCCGACGACAACGACTTTGCGGTGGTTTCTTATCATGTTCGCGACTCCTTAACCTGGAGGGTGGTACGTCCGGTAAGTCGGTTTGTGCAGCCGAAGTTGGCCCTTCGATCTGACGCAGACGGTCGCCTGGGGCCGCAAACAACCAGAACTTATCTGAGGCGGGCATCGTATAGTAGGCATAAGCGTTTAAATGGGCGATGTATGCGCTGGTTGTATCAAACGTAAAAGAGCTTGAATCTGACAGGGTTAGAGCCTATCATGGGCGATGTTGACACGCGATTAGACGAGGCATCCAAGGTGCGAAGGCGCTACCAGAACATGGCGGCATTCATATGTCTGTGCCTGGTGATGGGTATATCACCTGGCCTGGTCATGTGTGTGGGTTGCGACGGGGACGTAGCTCTCCGGCTGGGCCTTCACGCCCATGACCAGCACGGTACGTCCGCGAACACCTGTCCTCTCGCCCATCAGCCGGCCGATGACGACGAAGACGAGAACGACCACCATCATTGCAGCCGGTGCGTCGATGTGCCTTTGTCCATGTACGCCACCGATCAAGGCACGCCGGACGACAACGCAGACTTCCTAGCGTTTGTCGACCCGGCAGAAACCCACACCACGGGGGCGCAGGCTGATTCGTTGGCACTGCGTCCGATCCGTGAGTCCAGCAAGACACCTTACTACGCTCCCCTGCGCACCGTTATCCTGGTGGTGTAGCGCGCTGACCTTCCCGCGGGCCCGCTGGCGGGCCTGCCCCGATCCGTTGGAGTTCTTGCCGCACCGAAGAAATGCGCGCACGCACTCCCAAGAGACGAGCATTGCATTCGGGAAGCTCAGTTATGTACGAGTATTGCGGCTCCCTCTTCATTCTGTTGGCATTCATGGCATCCGGCTGTGCGCAGGTGGACAGACATTCGCCGTACGCAAACTCGGAAGCGCGCGAGCTGGCGTCGGCGCGCCGGGTCGCTGAGGAGAAGCGCCTGCGCCCGGCTGAGGCTGAGGTGGCCGGCGAGCCGAACGGTGTTGTCACCTTGAGCGACGCGGTGAGCTTCGCTCTCGTCAACAGTCCGCAACTGCGGGCCTTCTCACGGGCACTGCGGGCCGCCGAGGCGCGCGAACTGCAAGCGGGACTGCGGCCGAATCCACAGTTCGAGGTGGAGATCGAGGAGTTCGGCGGGTCCGGGGATCTAAACGGTTTCGACGCTGCCGAGACCTCGATTCAACTTGGCCAACTGATCGAGCTGGGTGATCAGCGCGCCAAGCGCAGGCGACTGGCGGGCATCGAGACGGCGTTGGAGCGGTGGGACTACGAATCGCGGAAACTCGATGTGATGCACGGGGTCGCCAGCGCCTTTGTCGACGTGCTGGCCGCCCAGGAGCAGGTGGCTTTGGTGGATGAGTTGGTGGAGCTCTCCCAGAAGAGTTACGGCGCGGTCGAACAACGCGTCGCGGCCGGGAAGGATTCGCCCGTCGAGCAGACCAAGGCGAAAGTGGCTGTCTCCACCGCCAGGCTCAGTCACGCGCGGGCCACACAAGCTTTGGCTTCGGCGCGGACCCGACTGGCCCTGGCCTGGGGCAGCGAGGCTGCCGCCTATGACGAGGTGACCGGGGATTTCTATGCGATATCGCCCGTGCCTGCGTATGGTGAGTTGGCCCGTTTGCTCGAGAAGAACCCGGACCTGGCGCGCTGGAACACCGAGACGCGCCGACGGAAGGCGGCCCTGGACCTGGAGCGGGCTCGGGCGGCTGCCGGCGTCAATGTCAGAGGGGGCGTCGCGCACTTCGGTGAGAGCGATGACACGGCCTTCATTGTGGGGCTTGCTATTCCCCTGCAAACGTTCGATCGGAATCAGGGCCAGATCGAGGCCGCTACGCAGATGCTGGCCAAGACGCGAGATGACAGTAAGGTCGCGCAGATGAATGTTCGAACGGCGCTGGCCGGCGCCGTTCAGGGACTGTCGACGGCGTTCACCGAGGCCGGCCTTCTGCGGGACGAGGTTCTGCCCGCCGCCCGCAGCGCCTACGAAGCAGCCGAAGAGGGCTATCGCCAGGGCAAGTTCGACTATCTCGAAGTCCTGGACGCCCAGCGCACGCTCTTCGAAGCCAGGGTCCAGTACG
>Ga0272442_10006647_pt1 | contig 15151 bp, 30 predicted proteins | sample SSMForm2O_FD_200262 | JGI IMG/M metagenome (GOLD analysis project Ga0272442, IMG submission 200262) | Marine sediment archaeal communities from Little Sippewissett salt marsh, Falmouth, MA, United States - SSM-Form-2O | ecosystem: Environmental > Aquatic > Marine > Wetlands > Sediment ...
GTTGTTTGCCAAAAGGTCTATTTTTCCCTCGTCCATCATGCGACGATAATATCGCATCGGGATGCCAGTTTTTTCAGATACCTGAACGTGTGCCCAATCAGTCAAATCGTGTTGTTTTAAAACAGGATTTCCTTTACCATCGGTAAAAGTAACATTCATTTTAATCTGATTTCTATCTTTCACTGCTATTAAGTTGTCAGATGATACGACAACGTCATATTTATTTTGCTTCTGCCTTTCTAATTCCTTTGCTAAATCTTGTAGTTCTCCTGTCAAGTTTTTCACCAAAGAACCATATAGTTTAACTACTATATAAACTTTTGGTCTATTTTAATAATTTTATGGTTATTTATCCATTTTTTTATCTAGTGAAAACTTATAGGCAGATGCTTCCTCTCTGGTTATAGACTCAGGAGACATATGAATTGCTTCTTCACGAGCATAAGGGAAAAGGTACACTAACTCTTTTCTTAATGCCCTCCAAAGTTTCTCTATGGGCACAACATAATTAGTGTGAGTTGTACCATCTAAAAGTTGAACCTTATCAGTTCTAATAGTAAGCATATCCTCTATAAACTCTGTGATATGCCGAAAACAAGTAACTCTTCCATCATCATTCCTAAAATAAAAACGACTGGAACCGTGTGATAGAATTGAACGAGGGTACAGAAACCTTACCTTCTGGGACTCTGTTGTGGTAAGAGGTTTTTTTAACTCCTCCTTTTTCATTACTATATGCAAGAGTTCATTTTGAAAGTCCACAACATCTTCAAACGTCTTTCTCTCTTGTCTCGTCTTATAACCCATCACCAATCACTATCTAAGTTGCCTGTACCTCTTTTTCTGTTTTTTCATCATCTTCCTGAGGTATAGCAATATATTCATCCAAGTCTTTATTATGTGCTTCTATCATGATATTCGGGTCTGGTTTAAATACATCAGAGAAGTTAATAAGTCCAAACTTACCTTGTCTATCAATAAAAGCATCGTTACCGTGAAACTCATTCCCTTCAAGATTATCAATTGCCCTCTGAACAACACGACTGTGCTTACGGTCTGCCATTGCTCCAGGAAGAAAGACTCGGTACATGAATTTGTCTAACATTCTCCAGTCCATATCACGTATTGATTGTGTATTAGCAATAACCTTCATACGACACTTACGGAAATCTTTTGAAAAGATTGCAAACTGTCCTATCCTACGGTGCAGTTTTCCAGAGGTGTTAGAAGGAACTACTTCTCCAATTTCATCTATGAAGACATGAATCCACTCTCCTTTATGACGTAAGAAAGCAATGAATTCCATCCAGTGCGTTCTGTTACCAAAGAAAACGGTGTTTACCTTCCCTCTCTTTGTTTTCTCCCAGAGTTCTTCAAAGGAACTAAATGTTTGATACTCTACGTCTACTTCTTTTAGACTATCATTAAGGTCTCTAAAGACAACCTGAGAGTCTTCTTTAATAAAGAACTGACAGTACTGTTTCCCTAGTTTAAACGTTTGAAGAGGAGCATCGTAGGTTTCACTAAAGAACACCTTTTGTTCTGGATGGTGAATGAGTGTATATTTCATCCAAGCAAGCATTGCTGATGTTTTTCCTCCACCCATTGCTCCCGTGATATAAGTAAGAGCACCACCATACTCTGCTCTTTGACCTAGCAATTGTTTAAGTATTCTCTCTCCTTCTATCTCTGGTTTTGATGGCATATCTTACACTCACACTTCTAAATCATCTGGCAATTCTACGTTCTTTCCTTTTTTCTGAGTTGGAGGATTCTGGTACTGTTGTTGCTGAGGTTGTTCATAAGGTTGCATCTGAACTTCACTATCATAATCAGACATCATACTTGAACTAAACTTACGTATGGAAATAAGGTCATACTTCTGTAGTATCTCTATGATAATTTCTTCATAGATTTCTCTGTATTCCCACATTGCATCAGTCATTCTTTTACTTATAATAAATTCCTTACTGATTTCATCTCTTGACATTTGTGCTTGAAGCATTGTGTCCTGTTCTTCCTTCTCCAGTTCTTTATCCAGTTTTTGCTTCTCAGTCATTAACTCTTCGTAGGCATCTGGAACTGCTTTCATCAGAACCTCTAGACTCTTTGCTAACTCATCAAAGAGTTCAGGCATGTGATTCTCTCTGGAAATCTGTAATTCATCAAATTTCCTTGCTAGTCTATCTTCTAAACTTTTAGGTAGATATTGTTCTGTTGTCGGTAAAACCATATTTTAATCTCCTTTTTCCCATACTTTTTTCATACTCTTGATGTCTTCTTTTTTAATATCAAACATATCTCCTGGTCTTTCTTTCCCAAAAATTAATTTGTACTTCTTTTTATTCCTTTCTTGTAAAAAAAGAACTACGATAGTAAGAATCATAGAAAAAGAAAGTAAGTAAATTCCAGCATAATTGATTGGTTTATATGGAAAGACAGCAAGGGCAATACCTATCGAATAAATGATAATAGTAGCAGAGAGTATAATAATACGATGTAACGATTCAAACCCTGCTAGTATACTAAAGTCCCTAAAGGTTTCCTTCTCTTTTTTTGTTAATTCTTCATATGTTTTCATTCTTCTTTATTCTCCTTTCTCTTAATAACTACTTCTATTATTATAAGTAATAGAGCAAGAAAGATAGGTATATAGAAGATAGAGTTAGGTAAAGCACCTGTTGCATTCACGTTAGCAGTGGTTGTAGGTACTTCTATAAGTAAGTTAAATAGAGTAAAGGTTCCAACAACAATGACTGCGAATATTAAGACAACTACAAATACGAATGTTTGTACTGGTAACTTCTCTATCATTCTATTGCCTTTGGTAAATCATTTATTACTATCAATCTCTCTTTTTCTGCTTTTCTTTCTTTCCATTTATCCCAGATATACTTCTTGAAAAGGTAACCTACTCCTGCTGTACCAAAGAATACAACTATTATAATAAGTAGAATCTTTCCAATTGCAAATCCAACGCCTGTTTCACCTGCAACTATTGTTAAACGATAAATTAGATACAATGATAAACCTATGGTTCCAAATATAGCATATGCTAAAAGACCATACCCAAAATAAATTGTTGTTGTATCTAAAAATGCCAGTATCTTTTCTACTCTTTTATTAACAATTTGATATCGTTTAGTACTTGATACAGACCAAGAAATCAAACCTACTATAATCACAAAAGCAACTACTATTAACAACATAGGTATAATACTTGATACTGTGTTTGTAACACCTGCCGTAACATTATTAGAAGCACTTGTTCCATCAATTGATGATGATGCAAAATTAAACGCAAAGTAACCAATAGTTAATATAACAGCACATACAATCAGTAGTAAAAATGCTCCACTTCTATTATTTTCCATCCTTCTTCCTCCTTAATTTTTCTTTATGTTGTTCTTTTAACTTCTTACCTTGCTCAGCACCTATATCCCACTTTGTTTTGAGTATACTTTTTGAGTACTGTTTTTGAAACGCAAGGTCTTCCTTAAACTTCTTCCACTTTTCTTTTAGACTCATTATACACCCGATTGAAACATTGCCATAATATCTGGCATGAAAAGCATAAAGATAAGACCCAACACTGCCATTCCAACTGCTATAAGAATCATTACAAGAGTTTTTCCATTAAACTTAACATTCATCCCTTTTCCATAACCCTTGATTTCCTCTATTGTTCTTGCATTACGATACCGTAACAAAGTACTTAATGAGTGAGGACTGATTTTTACAACATATTCTTCAAGCATATGTAAATCAATAGGACGTCCTCCTATCATAACAGGAAACGTTCCCTTTGGAGAAGGAGCATCACTTATTTCTTCAAGTATTGAAAGAGGACCTTCCTCTATCTGTTGATGGTCATCATAATATTCTTGTTGATACATTGGTTGTTGAGGAGGATAAGGAATTTCTTCCCTTTGTCTCCTCTGAGGTACTACAGGTTGTTGGAAGAAAGGTTGTCTATAATCCTCTGGTTCATCCTGATGTTGTTCATACGGTTGCTGATACGGTTGCTGATAATACTCCTCTTCACCCAAATCTTGCTGAGGCGGTTCTTGTGGATAATGAGGTTGATTTCTTTTATAATATCTATCCTTGAGATTTGTCATACCAATCACGAAAATCTTCCTTTGGGTGTATGGACATACCTTCATCTGTTATATGAGGTTTACCATACCCCTTCCCTTTTTCTCTTGCTTCCCTTAAATTAGAGAAACCCCAACGGTTCTTTAAAAGTGTAGTATAAAGAACCATATCTAAGTCTATAGCATGTCCTAATCCTTCTGGAACAAAACGGACATTATGGTCAAATAGTTTGTAAGATTTTAAATCGTTAATCTGAGCATCTAGTTCTTTTGAATATAAAGTCTGCCCTATTTCTCTTACTGCTGGAGTGATTTTTAAAGTTCCATCTCTATAAATATAAAACCAGATTGCTGTTCCAGGTCTACCAAAATCTAAAAGATGCTCAGCACCTGTTTTCTTTGCTCTAGTAAAAAGCATAAAAAGACCCACAAAAGAGATAACTAGACCAACTATAAAGAAAACATACCTAAATATATCAGGTATGGATGCTTGCATTGAAAGAGGAACTAATCCAGGAAGTGCCATAACGAGCATTCCACCAAATACCATCATGAATACAAAAAAGAAAATCATCCTTGTGGCACCTCTTCCCACTGAGGTTCAGTTCTTCCTCCCTTTCTAAAAGCATTTGCTATCCTGCTACCTAATGTTTTTTGCCTTGTCCTTGAATAGATACGGTTGATTTGTTCAGTCCTTTGAACTCCCTGTTGACCGTATAAAGTTTGGAACCCACCAATTGAACGTGAACATTGCATTTTCATGATTTCTCTGCCCATTACTTTTCTTGCCTCATCATATAGACCAATATCAAGTAATAAACAGATTTCATCAAATGCCAACAAAAGACCAAAGACGTCTCTCCGTTCAATATTACCGAGTGCCATGATTTTTGAAAACATCAAATAATACTTATCAAAGAAGTATCTTTCTGCTGGTGGGATATCAGGGGAGAGCATGAACTGTGTTACTGTTAACTCTGGTTCTTGTCCACCCACTGACATTGCATAGGGATTGTTTCCTCTATACATTCAGTATTACTCCTTCATCCCTTTTACTTTTTGCGTTTCTTTTAAGTATGTTGAAGAAGTTGCAAATGCTAAGATACCAGAAAGTATACACATAAGACCTCTAGCATAGACGTTAATAGGACTTGGAGTGATAGCAATACCAAGGATTGCTATAGAGAACACAATTCCCATTACAGAAATTAAAAAGACAGTCGGTGATACTTTGCCTTTCTTGAAGTTCATTTTCTCATTAACTGCTTGTCTAAAAAGTTCACTACGGTTAATCTGTTTGCCTTCATTTGATAACCAATCGTACATACTTTGGGGTATATTAATAGATATCGTCTTATCATTATCCTGGGTTCCATTACCCATTTTATCCACCTTCTAAAAAGGGGGTAGAGACCCCCTACCTAGTACTATATATAGTTTTCTAAATATTTAAAGGTTATGTTTCTTAATATGTATGTTAAATAACTATTAAATAATACAGTAATAAAAAAATAGAAAAGTTTATATAACTGTTATATAAACTCTTTTACCAAGAACTTTCATAAGGACAGTCATCAATAGAATCATGATAACGTCCACATTTATAACAGTACCAACTTATTTTAGTCATTACAATCTCCTTCTTCTTGGAGTTGCTCTATGTGTTCTTCTTGTTTTTCCTGTTGTTCTAAGAGTCATTTTTCTTTTTGCTTTACTTCTCATATTATTCACCTATTGCATTATACCTGAATCTTTCCAACTATGATTTATTTTATAGAGATTAGAACAGTTTATTGATGCGAGATTTGCCTTAAATGCCCTTTTAAGTTTCTTTAATCCCTGTGCTGTATCATCTATTTCTGTCGTGTTTGAAACGTTTCTTAATATTCTGTAAGCAAAATCAGCATCTTTCTTATCTGAATAAAAATATTGAAAACTATAATCTGATGATTCTGCCATAATGAAGTACAGTTGAGGATAATCAAAACGTCTACAAGTACTTAAAGGTATCCTATTCAAAGTGACATAACAATAAACATAGTTTTTGGTGTCAATTACGTCAAAATCTTCACCTGAATATAAAACGTGACCATATAAATCATAAAGTCTCGGTGGTCTAACTTGATAAGAGTAAGAACCACCTTCTCCTTCACCGACTAATGAACTAGGTGGTTGAGTTGATTTCTTAATTCCCCAGAAGTCATCTGGATTGAATTTCATGTCATCAACTACCTCTTTCTCTCTTATAATTTGCTAATTCCTTTGCTTGTTCTTCTAAAAGTTTTCTCAATGCAGGGAGAGGACTAACTTGAACTGCTCTTGTCAAAACACTAACGATATTTTCATGTTCTTCAATTAGTTCATCGTATGACATTTTCTTATATTTTTTCATATTTTAATCACCTCTGCCTACTACATATCTCCCACAATTAGGACAATTCCCCATTTCATCTGGTTCTACGTTTTCTCCACAATTAGCACAGTAAACCTTAAACGATGGTATATAACCTATCCCTTCCCACTCATCAGGATTTATACCTGCTTTCTTCATATTTCGTTTAAGGATATCTTCCTTCCTAGAACAACCAAGACAAATTGTTTCTTCAGTAAACCAAGATGTTGTTCTTCCGTTAAGTGTTTTGCCACATCTGTCACAAGTCTTTTGGTGGAAGAAGTCTCTTTGTTCTTTTTTAATTCCCCAGAAATCTTTAGGGTTAAATTTCATATAACTTTCTCCAGTTCAAAATCGTAAAACTCCATAGTTTTATTTTTAAATTTAACTCTAACATCATAATCTGCTTCTCCTTCATAGTAACTCTTTACTATTCCAACCTTTCCAATAAATTCTTCCAATTCTGGGACACCGTACAAATCTTCGTCTTCTATTCTCATAACCCTTACTTTATCTCCTATATTGAAGTTACTTTTTCTTATCCCCCAAAAGTCATTTGGATTGAATTTCATGCTATCCGCAAACCGTAGTACTCTATCTGTCCTTCCATTGATTTTTGCTTACCAATACGTTTTGGACGTTCCCCAGTAGTTGTCATACATTGTCGGTTTCCTTTGCTTTGCTCTTTGTTGTGCACGTCTTGGTGTTTGACGTATTTCCCTGCGTCTTGAGTGATACATTTCATCGGTCATATTAGATATGTTTTTAGCAGTATGTGCTAATAGACCAATTCCAATACCCATTCCTGCAATGCCTAAGACACTGCTTGCCGTTTGGTTTATATCAAATGATGTCATATTTTATCTCCTTTCTATTTTATCTTCCGTGAAACCTAATTGAACATATTTTCCTTCTGAATCTTTGTATCTAACAATATAGTGAGGTTTGCCTTTATAGTTTACTATCTGGACTACCTTACCACCTTCTTTAAAGTAGTCCCTATGAAGTGATAAGTAACCGTGTTTAATGTCAGCACCCAGTTCTTCTAAAGGAGTGCCAACATAATCTCCAAAAGAGATAGTAGTGCGTTCAATAAGGTCTGTAAACCATACAGTATCCCCAACTTGGATATCTTTTAGTCCCCAAAAATCTCTTGGATTGAATTTCATTTGTTAACCTCTTGGTGTTTTTTGACAACCTGTAAATCTTTTTCTCTTATTTGGTAGATATTATTTAACGTTAAAAATTCTACCCTAACAACATCTCCTTTTCTATAGTCATAACCAAAACCCCTTACTATACCTTCACTTCCTATTTTTGTAACATTATATCTATCAGCAGTAACCCTTACTCTATCTCCTACTTCAATTTCTGAGATTCCCCAGAAATCCTTGGGGTCAAATTTCATCTGAAAGTATAACCTCCTGTTTTCATTCTTCCCTGTGTAAAACCAGTATCTATATATTGGTCATATGTAACTCTTCCGTTCTTGTAATAAATGCCTGCCATAAATATTTCCCCAGTTATACGGTCTTCAACAAACACTGTATTAATCTGATTCTTCTTCGGTGGAACACTATAGTCTAGGTCTTGATTTATCTTTGCGATGTATTCATTTGCTTTTGCAAGGGCATCTGTAAATGTGTCATATGTTTTTTGCACTGTTTTTCCATCTGGTTCAAATTCAAGTTCTTCAGACGCCCAATTATAGACACCATCTTGGTAATAGTAATAATCATTAGTATAGGAGACCCAGTACTTATTTGGAAACTTTCCATCACCGATTTGGTGTGTTATTGGTTTAGTTCCCCAGAAGTCTTCAGGGTTAAATTTCATATTCGCCACCCCGATACTTTTTAATGAACAGCATTGCTTCATTGTGGTCAACAAAACGAATGATTTCTTTTTCATCTCTGCCTCTGTGAGCAATGGTTACTTTCCAATTGTAGACTCCTTGTTTTTCCTTAATCAGACTCATCAGTTTTCCAGTTAAAGATGCTGACCTTTCAGGTGTTCCATGAAACCCTTCTGGTAACGGATAGACTGGTTTCGTACCCCAGAAGTTATCTGCTGAGAATTGACCGAAGAGATGCTTTCTGTCAGGCACTGATATGTTATATTGGTTAAAACGTTTATGATAATGATTCTCGATTTCCTTTATCATATTCTTTAATTCAGTCTTTGATATCTCGTACATTGTTTTTGGTTTCCATGTAGAGTATCCGTATTCAACATCAGACCAAGTCCAGTGTAATCCAAGAGCATGAGACATATCAAGAAGTTGAGATTTGATGTTGGTGTTTTTGTCGTTATTGTAGTTATCCCGTATGTTCTTTTTCCACTGCTCAATACTATTCATTTTCATTGCCTTATATATTTAGTCTCTTTTTCAATTCCTTAAGAAAAGCAGGTAATATCTTTTTATCACTCTCTTTTCCAGACCAGTTAAATTCAGTTAGCACTTCAAGTACAAGGTCAGCATACCTTTCATCTTTATGAGGCACGACAACTGCCCATTCAGGTTTATAATCTATGGCAACAGGTTCTTTTGAATAATCCTGTCCAATAAGTGGTTGTGCTTGTGCCTGAATGCCTACGTTGCGTAATATCCAAACAACAAATTGAGTGATTTGTTGATTTTCATACTCTGCTATTCTTGCTAGATGCATTTTTCACCTACCTTTCTATATATTTAATTAGTATTTAAACCTTTTGTTAATTTTAATATTTTAACGATAGACATCCTTGAGTAAGACCTTCCTTACTCTCATTTTGCCTAATTTATTATCAAATAGTAATTCATAATTCCCATACACCTTATGAAACGGTTTAGTGTTATCTACAACCGTGATGTTAATTCTATCTTTTAAGGTTATGGTTATGTTTTTGTTCATTCTTAAACTTCCTTCTCCAGACTTTAACAGTCCCAAAATCACTTCTTTCAAACTTTAGAGAATAACCGTATTTGTTGTGTATTCTTTCTAAGTCTAGTTTAAGTTCTGATTTGTTTGGGTAAAGTCCCATGAATTGATATTTCTTGCCTTCAATCATTCTATACAAATTAAAAGGATTATAGAATTGACTTCTTTTTTTTCTCTGTTTCATTTCTATCCTCTAAAGTCCCTGATTTTCACTTTCTTCTTACAACGTTATAAAGTAAGAAAGTAGGTCTACCCTAAAAAGAATAAACCTACTTGTTATTGACCGTGTTTACCCACGGATTCCGTTCTTACCATATTTCTTTCTTCGTGTTCGCCATGCTTTTTTACATGCTTTTGCTTTTTTTGCCTTTGACATTTTTGCCATATGATTCCTCCGTTATTTAATCTGGTTCCCAACGTAAAGAAGGGAATCCAGCACTTCTTAAATCTATAATTGGTTGCTGAATGCGTCTGCTTCTTAATACGTTTTCTATTTCCTGAATAAAACCTTGTGCGTCATCTCTAATCATTTTGATATCCTGAGGTGACGCATCTATGGTTAACGTTATTTTCATGTTCTCACTGTTTAATATTTTTTTCTTTTTTTAGTGTACACATCATAGGTCTTCATGTTGCCTTTCTTTGAACCTTTGATGTAGTTCACTTTAGTTACAACAGTAAGTTTTCCACCAGCTTTTTTCTTTGCTTGTTTTGCACTTTTTGCAACTACGTGTTTTCTAGTCATTCATTTTTCACCTCCTTTTTATTTCTATCTTTCCTCATTCACAATGCGTTATCAATCATATCAACTAAATCCTGAAGACCTAATCCTTGGCAAATCCCTCTCATATCCATTAGGTCTTCTCTTCTTTCTTCAGGAGAAGCATCAGGGTCATTAATTATCATTGAAATTGCCATTCGTAGTTTCTCTTCTTTCGGATGTTGCTTGGTTTTATCAAACGGTTTGCAATCTAACCAATCTGGTACTCTATCATTATCCGTATCAATATTTGCTCTAATTCTCTTTATTTTCCAATAATTCGGGTATTTTTTCATTCTGTATCTCCTTTTCATTTTTAGAATTGTATACCTCCTTGCTTCGCAACATAGGAGGCAAGTGTTAATAAGGCAATGATAATCAATAGTATTCCTAGTATATTGAATACTGTATTTGCTTTGCTGGGGATATCTGGCAACTCAGCATCCGTTACAGTCGTATCAGTATCATATAAAGTGATGTCATCTAAATACAACCGTATTCCTTTTCCTGCGTATCCACTAATCCAAAACGATGATGTGTTCTCATAATCTATAATGGTGCCAATACCATCAGTTACTGAACACCAAGAATCGTTAAATGTTGTGGTTTCATTACTGAATCTTCCTCTAATCGTATTGTTATCAAAACTGAAGTCTAATCTTATCTTATACCAATTATCTGTATTAACTGTTCCGTTCCACAAGACTGTTGTTCCATTTCTGAAGTAGACATAGTTATTAAAGATATCCATTCTTATCACAGCATTACCTGCTCCATCCAAGATATAATTCCTTGATTCCACTGGCATTCTGCCATTTACCTTAAACCAAAACTGGAAGTATTCTGTATCATCTGCTGTCCAGTTAAAGTATACACTTTTATCTAACCCAAGAGTGTCATTAATCCTGTAACTATTACTTCCTCCGTGTGCTTCTAATGAGGTAACGTTTGACCAGTTGAATCCTATCTCAGTATATGTATACCAAGATTCAGAAGGATTCGAGTTGTTTGTATCAGTTTCAAACGTCTCAGAGTAAGTGGTTGTTGATGTTGATGTATCAGTGAGTTCTATGTTATCATTTGCAGTATTCCAGATAGTATATATCATGAAAGTTCCTAATGCTATCATGATAAGAGCAACTACAAAACCCATGATGATTTTTGGGTCAAGATATTGGAACCTTGGCATTACTTTTTCCTTCTTACCTTTAAATCTCTTGTATCTCTCATTCCTCTACTAGAACTATAGAGTTTATGCTTCAATATACTTTCTCTTTTTGTTTTCATGATATTTTTCACCTTCTTCTAAATATTGTTTTATAATTAACTCGAATATCATTTCTTCCTCTTTTTAGGGTGTCTGCAATTTGATGTTCGGTTGCGTCCTCTTCCACCTGCTTTTCTGCCTTTTTTACTTCCGTCTTTTAGTCCATATCCTTTTCTTGACATATTACCACCAACTGTTTCCTTTTCTGTTAATGCTTTCCATAAAGTTATCTAATCTTCTTCCATCCTCAAAACCCATACAAAGTATATGATAAGATTCATCTTCACCTGATAAAATCTTATTGATACTATAATCCTCTGCTTTTTTTAGACCTGCTAGTGTTCCACTAAATTCTCTTTCCACAGTTTCATGGTCTGTATTCATATTTGCCCCAGCAACTATACCTAGTTTTCTTTTTGAAAGATTCCATCTATCTCTTGTAAAGGGATTTTCTCCCATACCTGCATCCTTTGGTTTTGTATAATGAAGTGCTCTCCATACAGTAATATCGTTTTCTAACTGTCTGTTATTTAGATGACAATACATCTTTGCTCTGCTTCTTTCACTATTAGAAATAGGTCTTCCTCTTTCCTGTATTCCCCAAAAATCGTTTGGGTTAAATGGCATATTTTTTTCACCTCTTAATCCAATTTATTAAAGAAATAATCTGCATCGGATTTTGCTTTCTTTTCTGTTTCTTTGTCATTCGTAACGTTTGATAATGCTTGTGCTTTTCTTCCTGCCTCAAGATAACGATTATGCATTGTTTTTCTTTTATCGGTTGCTCTTAACAGTTTTGACCTGCGTGTTGATGCTTTCTGTTCCTTTTTCCAACCTGTATGTTTTCCTGGTTTGAACCATTTTTTAGTCATTATCTATTCCCTCTATTCTTTCCTGTAAGTGTCCTTTGTCCACCAGTTATTCCTAGTCCTCTTGACCTGTTTTCTTTATTCGCAAAGGAACTCACTTGTGCAACTTGTCCTCTTTCTTGCGGAATTTCTTGTTGTTGATACTCTGGGTATCTTTGTTGCTGATAGGAATCAAAGGGTTCTTCCTCCGTTTGATATATCTCCTCAAACCCTTGTTGGTTTGGTGCTTTTACGTTTGGACGGTTTAGGAAGGACTGTTGTTGTGTAACAGGGTTATACCGTTGAACACCAGATGGAACCTTTCTCTGTTGGTTATATTGTTGATAACCACCTGCTCTGCTCATACCTGTATGCTCTCTTACTACTTCCCAGTAATTCTTTTTTGGTGCAAAGGAAGTAGGTTGCTTTAAACTTGATGCCCAAGAGAAACCAGAGTTCATAGTTCTCATAGGACGATTTCTTCCTCCTAAGTCTTCTCTAAAGTCATAACTTGGAGGTCTATACATTCCACTACCTGACATTTCTCTTTTCCTTGCTCTAATCTCTGGAGATTGCCCTACGTTCACTAACCATTCATTCATTTCCTTTGTTGGTGTTGTACCAGTCATATATCTGTCCAATCTTTTTCTTATAGCATATCGTTCTGAACTGCTAACGTTAGGGTTTGTCTTTAACCCCTTTTGGACGTTCTCTTTCCATCCTCGTTCTTCAACATACTCCCCTGCTTTTCCTTTCAGTTTACCGTAAGTTCCAGAAAACGCATCATACGTTTCTCCCAGAAACTGACGACGATTAAGAGCATTAGCAAGACCTGCGTCTTCAGTGATTTCAACCCTTACTATCTGTGGTAACTGTCTTAACTCTTCTGCTTGTTGTTGTAACCTTGATATTGTGTTTCTGCCTACGTTTTCCCATCTGCCATCTTGATATTGAACCATAAGATAGTACTCGTTTTCCATTGGTATGTTTCTCAATTCCTCTTCTGCCTCTAGTAACTCTTTTCTTCTTGGTAGTTGCTCTACTTGTTCACTTACTTGGTCTATCATGGGTGTTTCAGGTGCTTCAGGTCCTTCAGTATCAAGGATTGTTTGAGTAGTAGAAGAAGGCACTCCACTTACATTAAGAGTTGTTTGAACTGTTGGTATGGGTTCTGTCTCTAGTTCTATTTCTTGTTGTTGTTGCTGTAACATTCTTTCTCTTTCCAGTTCCTTCCGTTGTTCATTAAGACGTGATTCCACTGCTGATTCAGGAGGTGCTCCAGTAGTTACTCGTTTTATTTTGTCCATTATCGGACCTTGTCTAGTTGCATCAAAAGGACGGCAATCAGTCCAGTTAGGCACTTTATCACCGTCAGCATCTCCAAAGGGTTGAAGATTAAAGAATCGAAATGCCTCAGTATACGTTAAGTCTTTCTTTGGTTTACGCAGTTCAGGTCTTTTGCCCATTAAATCATAACCACTTAACATACTGAACTGCCCGTAGTTCTTTTGCCTGAATTTCATTGGTTTTAAATCATACATTTTCATAGATTCACCGTCAAGAGTAAAGTGTTAGGAATCTCTTTTTTATTTAAGGTAAGGTGAGATTCCAAACCTTTACTACCACATTTACCCACTCAACTACCTCAGAAGTATTGTTGTTTATAAAACATACCAACAATCAAAAAGATTGCTCCTATGATTAGTAGTATTCCGAGGATGTTAAGCACACTATTACCTATGTCTGATACTTCTGTTAATTCAGCAATGTAGGTAACTCTCAAAGTTTCAGTTTGTGCTCCAACAAACAGGTAACTTGATTCTGTTTGTTCCGTTACTTCATTAGCAACGTATGTCACATTATTGTAGTGTCTAGTAGCATTAATAAGTAAGTCAGCAGGGTCTGCTTCATATGATGTTGTGCAGTTAACAATAAGGTTTCCAGTTGCTCCAGGATTTACCGTTCCTATATCGAATGAAGGATTCGTTCCATAGTTAGCAGAAACAAAAGTCATATTAGCATCATAGGTCTCATTGACTGTGACATTATTTAGATAGAAGTCTCCACAGTTTGTGACGTTTATGTAATACTGAACGTGTGTAGTGTTCCAATCCAGAACAGTGATATTTGCCTCTTTATTAGCATAACAGCACATTGTGAGGGCAGAAGGACTTGCTGATTCAGATATACCATATGTTGCATTGACTGCTGTAACAGTATTTGTTATTGATGTTCCGTTTGCCACTCTCCCAGAAAGGTTAAACCAGAGTTTCAGTCTCCAGTATTCACTTACGTTAAGAGAATCTATTATCCATATATTATCTCCGTATGTTGGAGTAACGTTTGCTCCTACTTGTGTGAGATTTGCATGGATGGTATCTGTGATATTGATTCCTGAAAGGTTTGTTTCTCCATCATTAGTCACATTAATATATGTAAGTATAGAGTTATTAGCACAAACAGACCACTCCTTAGTAATGTTTGCTGATGCTGAATCCGTTCTAAAGTAATATGTTCCAGAAGTTGGATATCGTTTAGTCGTTCCAGAACAACCAGCAGTATCGTCTAGCACAACATACCAATAATAAATAGTTGCATAGTCAAGAGTTCCAGTATAAGTAACATTAAGAGCAGTTCCAGAATCCCCTTCTACAGTTCCAATTTCAGTAGTATTCTGCCAATAATATGTTGCATTCACAGGGTCTCCATCAGTATCTGTTACTGTAGTACTAAATAATACATTCGAGATATTAACACTGGTTTGAGTATTAGTAGGTAAGAAACTTGCTCCTGTTGGTACTGCTCCTCCTCCAATGCCTGTCGTAAATGAGTAGTTTTCAGAATGCGTATCTCCTGCCCCATCAGT
>Ga0272442_10006648_pt1 | contig 15151 bp, 7 predicted proteins | sample SSMForm2O_FD_200262 | JGI IMG/M metagenome (GOLD analysis project Ga0272442, IMG submission 200262) | Marine sediment archaeal communities from Little Sippewissett salt marsh, Falmouth, MA, United States - SSM-Form-2O | ecosystem: Environmental > Aquatic > Marine > Wetlands > Sediment ...
AAGAGGGAGAGCGCTTTGTTCTGACGGCAGTTTCCCTGGAGAATGGCAAGCGGTTGTGGCGGCGTTCCGGCGCTAAAAGCCTGGCCGGGGCTTGTACGCAGCCCACCGATGTCTTTGTCTGTCGAGGGGTGGTCTGGTGCGGCAAGAATCAGGAAGGAGTGGACCTCCATACGGGTAAGGTGCACAAGAAGCTGCAGTTGTATAACGTGATCTCCCCGGGACATCATTACAGGTGCCACAGGGCCAAGGCGACGCGGAACTACATGATATGGCCTAAGCGCGGTGCCGAATTCATCGATCTGTCCGGGGATGAGCATATGCGGTGCGACTGGCTGAGGGCGCCTTGTTTTACAGGACTCGTCCCAGCCAACGGACTCCTCTATATTCCGCCGAGTCAATGTTTTTGCTATCCAGGCGTCAAGGTCAACGGCTTCCTGGCGATGGCCTCCCGATCCCAGGAGAAGGAGAAGGCTCTGATCTCCTGCAAAGGCGTCCTGGTGAAGGGAAAGGTGAAAGCAAAGGTGAAAGCCCTTTCCCGTTCAAAAACTGACGAAGGGGACTGGCCGATCTACAGACACGACATCCAACGAAGCGGATCCACGAACTGCGCCTTCTCTTCGGAGCTATCCCTTCAATGGGAAAAAACCTTGGCCTGCGAGGGCACCCAGGCTGTGGTGGTCGGGGACAGGGTGTGGATCGCTGAAAAGGACGTCCACACCCTGCGTTGTTTGGATGCCCGGGACGGAGGAGAGATTTGGCGCTTTTCGGCCGGCGGGCGGATCGACTCGGCCCCCACGGTGAAGGAGGGACTGGTCGTGTTTGGCTGCAGGGACGGACAGGTCTACTGTCTACGGGCGGAGGATGGCGCGTTGATTTGGCGGTTTCGACCGATGCCGGACGAACGAATCGTCTCCTTTGAACAGGTGGAGTCCCTTTGGCCGATTCATGGAAGCGTCTTGGTGCAGGACGGCGTGGTGTACTTTGCGGCTGGCAGGAGTTCTTTCTTGGACGGCGGCATCGTGGTTTGCGGGGTGGATTTGAAGGGAGGGAAATGTCTCCATCGATCCGTATTGAGGGGACCGTGGCCGGACATCCAAAAGGATGTGGGTGCCCCCTTTGCCATGGAAGGCGCCCTGCCCGATCTGATGGTGAGCGACGGCACGGATCTCTACATGATGAGGCACAAGTTCGACGCATCCCTGAACCCGCTTCCTACGAAACAGGAAAGCAGTCTGGGAGAGCTGGATATGGGATCTCCTCACCTGGTGGCTACGGGCGGATTCTTGGACGACACAGGATTCGACAGGCTCTACTGGATGTTCAGTCGAAGATGGCCCGGTTTCTACTTTTCTCAACACGCCCCCAAGGCGGGACAACTCCTGGTCTTCGACGATTCCGCTACCTTTGCCGTGAAGTACTTCTATCGGCGGTATCTGTGGAGTCCCTTCTTCATCCCGGATGAAATGGGCTACCTGCTTTTCGCGGACGCCAACGACAATGAGCCTGTTCTCGACGAGGAGCGAAGCCGTGGCGACAAGAAGATTGGAGGACTCCACTGGCTGCCGGAGGCGGCGTACTCCGATGAACACAGAAGAGGGGGAAGGGGACAAGAGAAAGGTACAGGCTACATCAGAAGAGAGCCTTGCCGGTGGCAGAAGATGATTCCGTTGCGGGTGCGAGCCATGCTGTCCGCAGGGGACCATCTGATCTGTGCAGGACTGCCCGATGTGGTGGATCCTGACGATCCCACCGCGGCGTTGGAGGGAAGAAAGGGTGCGGAACTCCAGATTTTTTCCAAGAAAGAAGGCGAGCGTCTTGCCTCCCAAAGCCTCCCGGCCCCCCCGCTCTTTGACGGGCTGTCCGCGGCCCACGGACGCCTCTACCTGGCCACCGCCAACGGCAGGCTCTTATGCTTTCAGTGATGACCTGCATCAACCCGTCCAGATCAATTCTACATCGTAAGGCTTGAATTGACGGTCTGCCGTCACGAGAGGCACCTTCTCAAGTTGTGCTTGAGAAATGCGCAGTCGATCAAAGCGATTAGGCACGGCACAAGGCGAGTCAAAGGCTTGCCTGTCTTGGCGGTGTACACCTCTTCCCCAGCATCCACTCGGGCCAGAAGACGAGAAAGATGGGTCTTACTTGCTGAACTGCTCAACGTGCTTGACCTTCGCCCGGCTGCGTCCTATGATCAAATTCTGATGACGGGCTTTTTCCGAGGCACCAGCATCGAAGCGGTCAGGGTCCAATGGGACGCCTTGCGGATGGGATTCGATACCATCGTCTGGAGTGCGACGACTCAGACGTCAAGATGGCCCTCTTTTAGATCGCGCTCGGCGAAGGCCTCTTCAAGGAATTCCGTAACGACTGGAGAAATCCATGAGAAGACGCGATTTTATGAAAATGGCGGGACTGGGGGCTTCGGCGCTCGCCTTTCCTTCGTGTGCAGCATTTCTCAAAGAGAGGCCGCGTCCCGCTTCTTTGAGACTTCCCCTGCCATCTCGTCCGAATGTGGTCCTGATCTTGGCGGACGATATGGGATTCTCCGATCCTGAGTGTTACGGCGGGGACGTGCGGACCCCCAACCTTTCAGGCTTGGCCCGAGAGGGACTTCGTTTCACGCAACACTATTCCACGGGACGTTGTTGGCCTTCGCGGGCCTGTCTTCTCACTGGATATTATGCCCAGCACATCCGTCGGGACAGCCTGCCCGGGATCAAGAGGGGGAATCGTCCCGCCTGGGCGCTGCTGCTTCCTGAGGTTTTGAAAGAAAGAGGATACAGATCCTACCATTCCGGTAAATGGCACATTGACGGCGATCCGTTGAAAAACGGCTTCGATCGTTCCTGGGGACGGAATAGAGAGGGATGTGATTGGGACCGTTTTTTCTCCTCCGGCAGGTGGAAGGAAGAAGGCGTTACCGCGCCTGTGAAAGAGGGCGAGCCGTACTATTCCACCGTGGCCATTGCGGACCATGCCATCCAGTGCCTCAAGCTTCACGAAAAGAACCATTCCGACCAGCCTTTTTTTCAGTACATCGCTTTCTACTCCCCACACTTTCCTCTTCACGCTTTGAGGGAGGATATCGAGAGCTACAGGGATGCCTATGTGGAGGGGTGGGACGTGATGAGGAAACGAAGATGGAAACGAATGAAGAAGATGGGAATCGTGAAGTCTTCCTTGTCCGATCGGGAAGAAGAGGTCGTCCCTCCTTGGAATTTGAAACCCGCTGAGTTGGAAAACCAGATCGGAACAGGAGAAGTGAGTCACGCCGTGGCATGGGATACACTCTCCGAAGAAGAGAAAAGGTTCCAGGCGACCAAGATGGCCATCCATGCGGCCATGATCAGTAGAATGGACCGCGAGATCGGGCGCGTCCTTGAGCAGCTCAAGAACATGGATGCCTTGGACAATACGTTGATCCTGGTTGCTTCCGACAATGGTGCGAGCGCAGAGCAGATCATTCGAGGCGACGGACATGACCCAGAGGCACCCATGGGATCAGCCAAGAGCTATCTTTGTTTGGGCCCAGGCTGGTCCACCGTGGCCAATACGCCGTTTAGGTTCCATAAGCACTGGAACCATGAAGGCGGCATCTCCTCTCCGTTGATTGTTCATTGGCCCCGAGGGATCCGGGCTAAGGGCGAGCTTAGACATGACCCTTCCCATTTCATCGACATTGCGCCCACGATCTTGGACGTGGCCGAAGCGTCCTGGCCGGAGACAGTCGAAGGACAAGTGGTTCCTCCCAAGCAGGGCTTGAGCCTGGTACCTGCCTTCGCAGAGGATCATGCTGTGTCCCACGAGGCTCTATGGTGGTGCCATGGGGGGCACCGAGCCATTCGCATGGGGAACTGGAAACTGGTCTCTAGACGAGGGAACCAGGACCAGTGGGAGCTTTACAAGTTGAAGCTAGACCGCTCCGAGAGCAAGGATTTGGCTAAGAAGCGCCCGGAAAAAGTGGAGGAGATGTCTCAAAAGTGGGAGGAGATTGCGGAGCGGTTCAGGGAGGATTTGGAGGGGGTGTAACGGCCGCAATTAAGACTGGGCGGGTCTCAAGGGGCCCAGCGCTTACGCGTCCAACTTGCCCTGTCCTGTCCGCGGGTCCAACGCGTCTATCGCCCCGGCGGCAGCAAAACGAGGGTCCCTGTCCAGTTTCCCTGGGGGATTTCGATTTTCTCTCCGGTTCGCACGGCTCTCTGGAAGACCGCCATGCCGTTTCGGCCCGCATCGGTGTACAGAAATCCGTGTTCGGTCTTCTTCCAGTCTGCGAGGTCCACCTTTTCGTTTTTGACGCCTGTGGCTATGGTCAGGATTGCATCCCTCTTGACTTTCACTTGGATTCTGGGCGGGACGCCCCCACAGGTCCTTGTGAAACGCCATCCTATGTAGGGTTGGGGGACGTTCTGGAAGACGTACTGCCTGTTGTCGTAGGCTTTTTGGGACTCTTTTAGCGTCGCCGCCGTGAAGCGGAAGCCTGTGACAATGAAGTCCTCTGTCTCCAGCGTGAGAGGCTCGGGTTCCGGGATGGACACCGAATCCTTGGGCGTCAACTGCCTGAAATGTTCTACCCGATGGAAGGTGAGGAAATTGGCGTCGTGAAAATTGTGGGCTCCACCGAGACCATCATCATAAGCGGTTCTCGATGCCACGATCAGGTCGTCGCCATCCACGACCCAGTCCACGTATTGAAAGGCGTGGTGTCCGACTTCCTGGTGGTAGAGCAGGTTACATCGCAGCTGAAAGACCTTGAGATCCAGAGAACACAAGAGGGCCAAGGTGTTTCGAGTGGCCCCTGGGTTTCCTCCTTTGTGAATGTCGGGGATCGCATTGGCTAGGGTCCAGTAGAGCCTGGATTTCGGATCGTAGCGTATGGTGAATTTGGTGTTGGCGCCGGGGAGGGACAGAAAATCCTTTTCAGGATCGAAGACGGATCGTTTTCCGTCATCGCTTACATGAAAGAGCGCGGCCCGGGCCCCGCCGCTGGGCTCATCTACGCGTAGGATGTTCACAAGCTCCTGCTGGGGTGTCACGACAGCGTTGCCTTCCAGCCACCCGTTGAACTTCCCTTCGAGCCAATCTAGGTCGCTTCCCAGCGGTTCGCTAAAAACCCATTCTTCCGCTTTTAGAAGGTCCGAATCCTCGGGCACGGACATCATGAGGGCACGGAAGTGGCTTCCCCATCCGCCAGGACCCCCGGCATCTTCCATGCTCCTCCATAGGCGCCCCCTGTGCTGAATGACGGGCATGGGAGCGCAGTGATATCTGTTGTCGTCTCTGAGGAGACCTGTGCTTTTATCTCGGGGTTCGCTCCATGTATGTCCTCCGTCCCTGGACCGCCTGATGATGGCGTCCCCGTACCGTTTGTTGGTCCCAATGAGGTAGAGGGCTCCCTGGTGGACAAAGAGCGTCGACCAGAACTGTCCCTTGATCTCCGAGATCATTCGCCAGGTGGCGCCCCTGTCTTTCGAAGCGAAGACGCGCGTGGTGTTGTAGGTGCTCCCTGGACCAAAAATATCATGGGAAGCCACGTAGCTTCCGTCATGGAGAACAGCGATGCTGGGAGAGCCCACATAACATTTTGTGCTGGCGGGGATATGATCGATGACCACGCCCGGCACCTTGGAAAGGTCGGGACAGTCCACAACGAAGATCTGGTTATAGACGTTTCCCGTCTCATGGGGGATGCGGCGGACAAAAGCGATCCGTTTGCCGTCAGGAGAGAAGACACAGGCTTCGGGCCTAGGGCCCGTCGAGGCGTCCCACCTGGGCGTCAGTCGCAGGGTGTGGCCTGTGGCTGCATCAGTCGCAAAAACGCTATGATCGGCCACGTAGGCAATCCTCTTGCCGTCTGGACTCCATGAAAAGGAGGAGGCCACGTCCCAAGAATTTCGTGTGACCTGTTGGGGGGGGCCTCCGTTGGGCGAGACAGTCCAGAGTTGGACAATACCCTCGTCATCTTTCATCAGGAAGGCGACCTTGGAGCCATCAGCGGAACTGCGCAGCCAGTGTCGGGGACCCTGCAGTCCAGGATATTTTCTCTTTCCTGTGTATGTGAGTCGACGCTGTCGGGTTCCTTTGGGCGGGGCGGGAGCGCGTCGGGCGGTGCCCTCCAACGATTCTTTGCCCGCGATGGTGACATCTTCCGGTAGGTCTACGATGAACGCCTCGGAGATCCGCTTTCCGTCCCGAAGAAGAACGTGCCCTTGAAAGGCGATGGCTCGGCGTTGTCTAGATCCGTCTTTCTTTGTGTAGCCGTTCGTTCCCACCCACGCATCGCTAAAGGCTTTGGAAATTTCGTCCGAACCGGGCTTGGGATGAGCGGTAGTTCGAGTGACCAAGCAGGAAAAGTGACTCCCAGCGTGGTTTCTCGGGTGATCTTGGGAAGGCTGTACAGGACCGAAAGGAGCGCTCACTCCTACGTTGCGGAGGTTGATGTCGTTGTCTGGGGTGGCTTCCTGGAACTGGGCCAGGACGTGGTCTTCATAGGTGAAGCTGACCCACGCGCCATCGCCGCTGAAAACGTGAACATGGGTGCCTCCTCTCAGGGCCCCAGGCGTATAGGGAGGCGTGAGATCCCGTGCGTCCAGATTGAAGACGTTTTTCGGCGGGTCCCCTCCAGCCACCACGCCGCGCCTATGATAGGCGGCATAGGACCAGGCGGCATCCGGGTTCTCGGGTCCGTGAATGAAGACGGCTTCCTGAGCGGCTGGACTGTAGGTCACGACCCCGCAGCAGGCTCCGTCTTGTGCTGTATAGAGGACCTGCACCTCTCCTGTTTCCACATGCACCCGCTCAATGCGGACCCCGTCGAACACGGCTCCACCTTCGTCCGACCGGATGTCATAGGCAATCCACTGGCTGTCAGGAGACCAGACGTTGGCGTTGGTGAGGATGTGTCCATAGGGTTGATGGGTGACTTGCTTCACGGAACTCCCTCCTGCGGATGCTAGCGAGAATCCTGCCGTTACCAAGATCAAGAGAATGGAACGCATGGCCCACCTTTCCAAGTCATTGGAAAACCCGCTTAATCGCTTCCAAGTAACCGAATTCGAACCTTTTGTCGGGTTCCAAGTAGCTTCCTTCTCCCCACTCGTTCCAGGCGTTGATGGTAATCAGAGGGGGTTGGTCCGGGTGAGAATCTGCGTAAGCCTTCGCCTTTAGAAGGTATTTCTTGAAGTTTTCCGGATTCACCCCATCCTTGACGCAAGGCTTGAGCGTCTTGAATCTGGGATTGTTGTCCCAGCCGATGGATACATGAGGAAAAAAAGGGACGGGGAACTCTTGATCCCATGCTTCCCAACGGCGTGTGGCCTGATCGCACCAGTCTTCGTAGTCATCCACAGGTCTTGCCAGGTGCACGTACTGGTAATTGGTAAGGCTGTCGATGCCTAGCGTTGTAACGGTGTTCGCCTGGGTGCCTCCCTTGCCGGAGAATCCTGAGTCATCGGTCTTGGGAAGGCTTCCCCAAAGAATGGCCTGGATATGCAGACCTGGCAGGCCCTGGTCCCTTGCCTCCCGTTTGAAGAAATCCAAAGCCTCCTTGGTCTCGGAGAGGCCTCCAAGTCCCTCCATCAGGTTGGCCAGGTCGTAGATGCAGAAAACAGGCTTTTCGTCGATTTTGTAGTAGCTGGGACGCGTCATATATTTCCGAAGGACACGGTCAGCCACCACCTGGAAGGTTTCCATGTTCACGGCGCCCGGCCAGATGACCTGGTCCTCGTGAGATCGTTCGATGTCCCAAAGCGTTTTCGCGTCGTGATTGGCCCACATCAAGTAGAAGGTCATTTTGTCGTGATTCTTGGCGCCTAAGAATCCATCGTTTAGAGTCTCTTCGAGAAAGGGCTGGTTGTCGTACCAATACCAATCAAATATGAAACAGTTGACGCCGTGGGAAACGGCGGCATCGATTTTCTTCGCCATAACCCTGGGATCGTCTTCTTGTTCGTAGCCCCAAAGAGGCAGACGCGGTTGCCAGTGTCCCTCAAATTTGGGCTTGGCGTTACGAATAATTTCCCACTCTCCCTCGCGTCCCTTGAAAAATGGTCTCCAGCGAGGGGAATCATGATACGCAGGCCATACAAAAGCGGCGATGATGTAGTCAGCGTTGGCGGAAACGGGGTCGGGTGTCGATGCCATTCCTTGTCCTCCCAGCGTGAGTGTCAAAAACAAGGCTCCATGGGAAATCATGCTGGTCTCCTTTGCAAGAGCCTATCACAACCGGATCGGACACCGGATGCTCGAGAGCGGGATCAAACAAGGGGGCGATGAAAAATCGGCTTTTCTTGAATTGAAGCGGCCAAATATGGTACCAGTAGAACATGGAGGCAGAGCGACATGTCTGACGCTTCGTCCTCAGTGTGCTCTTCACAGATTTTGCAACGAAAAGGGGTGGATCAACGTGTCGACGAAACGTTTTGTCCTATTCCTCTTCTTGGTCTGTTCCGTGGCCCTGAATTCCTGTTCCAAGAGAAGCAGAGCCAGAAGAAGCCTGAAAGCCTCTGAAGAGATCTACCTGGACGCAAGGAGGGCATTGCTCTCTGGAGACGTGAAGAAGGCGCTTGAACGGGCGGAGATTTCGCTTTCTCACGTCCAGAAGGCCGACAAACTCGTACCGTTTGAGGAACGAGATAGGGCGTCTTCCATGCAGATTGAGATGATCCGAACCTTGGTTGCGGCCTTTCAAGATCCAAGTGGAGCTGTTCGACTATGGCTGCACAGCAGAGTGAGAGAAGATGAGGAGTTGGCAACCTATCTGATTGACAGTCAACGTACCTGGAGGGAGGCGGAAGCGGAATCCAAGAGACAGTTTCCTGAGAATCAGGCAACGCTCGCCGAGAAAACCTTGAGAGAGACCATTCAAGAGACGCTGGACAAACAAATAGGGACCCTTTTGGGAGAAGAAGACGCCTTCGGAGAGAAAGCGCTCTTTGGCGAAACAGCGCAGGTGATGTTGCCTGCGGAGGACAAGGGGGGGCGTGAGATCGCCCTGTGGCTGCATCGGCAAGAAGGGATTTGGCGAATCTATGATTTGGGTTTGGGCGAACAGCGATGCACAGAGGTGTTGGGACAGGTTCTTTCCGTGATAGGTAACGAAGTCGACTGGGTGGAAGCTTTGCGAGAGGGATCGCTTTGCGAGGGACTTGCTGTCCTATGTCAAAACGTTTCATCCGCCGCGTACGAGAGATCCAAAACCGCTCTTTTGACTGGAGATCCGGAGGAGGCTTTTTCCTTGGCTGAGCGTTCGGTGGCTTTTGGAGAGAAGGCGGATTCCATGGCTGGCTTTGGAGGCTTCGACACCGGGTCCTCCGAACAGAAGGTGGCATGCAAGGTTTTCGCGGCAGCATTTCAGGATCCAGCGGAGGCCGTCAACCTTTGGCTCAAGGGCGCAGCCGAGGGCGAGGAAGAGATGACCTGTTTTCTCTTTGACAGCGGCAGGACCTTTGCCAAGGCGTTTGGAGAGAGACAGCGGCGCGCCCCGCGCGAGGACTGGGCTGAGTTGGCGGCCGCTGTAGCGGAGTCCTTTCAAAGAACGACGAGAAGGTACACGGAAATCTTATCCGCCTCCAAACCAGGGACCTCCCCAGTGTCGGTCTCCGGGGACCAGGCCACCTTGAGGTATCGTTTAGAGCTTTCAGGTGAGAGTATGGAAACGAAAGTTTGGCTTCACCAAGAGGATGGAATTTGGCGCATTTATGACATTTCTTTGGGACAGGAGCGTTGTAGCGATGTTGTCGCGGCATTGGCTTCAGCCCTGAACGGAAATGTGGACCTGATTTCATTCTTTGAGGATAAAGACTTGGTGGAGGCGCTTTCAGACCTGCGGGACGCAGAGAGGCTGGAGCGTATGTTCGAAACGAAGCCCATGATCGGACAATACGTAAGGCTCACGAAGCCGACAACCTTGGTTCGTGGGGGAGGGACCAAGGAACAGGTTAAACAGGGAACGATACTCAAGGTGATGGGACAAGGGAAAAATAGAACGGGAGAGATTTTAGTCTTCGTCAGGACCACGGAGGCGGACATCAAAGGAAGCGCTATGGGCGCCATTTCTCAGGAGAGTACGGAGCCCGTCGGAAGCGACGAAACAGAGCTCTGGGGCGTGGATGCGGTCAAGTGATTCGTCTTTCCGCGTTTCTTGGCTTGCCAGCGAGCTAGTTCCCGTTGCGGAAAGAGACGTTCGCACCGCCCTGGGAGGAGGAGGGAGTTGTCTTGGCGGCTTCGGGGACGGTCCGACTACCGAGCGGCAGCTCGGTTCCTCGGGGCGTTCCCGCCCGCGCAGGCTCGTATTGCGACGTTTCCAACGAGCCGAGCATGAGGCAAGAAAACTCCCTCCTCCTCCCAGGGGCACGGAAGCAAATCTCCTTTCCGCAACAGGTACGAGCTAGGGGAGAAGCACAGGCTTTTCCTTTTCCAAGACTTCATCCATCCCGGGCAGGGGGGTGCGAAGAAGCTTTTTCGCCCGAGAACTGTCCAGGGTGCATTCTGGAGGCCTTTTGACCCCCATATCGCGGCTGTTGGCTGTTTCGATCTGACTCAGATCGATGCCGTAGGGCGTCAGTAAACGGACGCCAAATTCATAGCGTGAGAGGATCTGAGCGCCAGCGACGTGAAGGATCCCTGCGATTGACAGATGGGATACCTCCAACAAGGCTTCCGCTAGGGTCTCCACCCAGATGGGGCAGCGGCGCTCGTCTGTAAACAGGCGAACAGGCTTCCCAGCGGCTAGATTGTCCAGAATCCACTGTCCGCTGTTGCTCAGTGTCGGTTTCCAGCCATAGACCAGGGACGTGCGCACGATGACGGATTGTCCCTGAGCTTCCAACACCGCCTCTTCCGCCATGGCCTTGCTTCGACCGTACTCTGTGAGGGGACAGACAGGGTCTTCCTCCTTGTAGTTTCCTTTCTCGCCGTCAAAGACCATGTCCGTGGACACGTGGATCAGTCTGCAGCCGAAGCCCTTTGCGGCTTGTGCGATTCGCTTGGTTCCCTCGGTATTGACTTCTCGAAACGCTTCACCCTTTCCAGGATTAAGCGCCGCCGTGTGAATGACGACTTGGGGACGGATCTCTTTGAATAGGGCATCGACCCCTTGTCCGTTCTCCAGGTCCAAGGGAACCCACGTAGCGCCCTGTCCCTCTTTGGGGTGTTTGTGGAAGGTGGCGAAGACATCCCAATCGGGAGAAACCTTCCGAAGGATCCATCCGCCCACATGTCCGCTGCCCCCTGTCACGAGAAGTCTTCTTTTCATGAAGCCATGATAGCAGGAGAGATCAGAAAAGATCGGAACCTTCGGTGAGTGAGTTGCTTCTACGTCCTGCAGAGCCTAAGATCCTCAAAGACCCATGAACCGTCGAAGCTTTCTTACCATGGCAGGAATGACAGGAGTCCCCTGGATGAGCACACCAGGCAGAGGTGTTCGTTCCAATGCGAACGCTTCCGTCTCTTATGTCCGCCAGATTTCCACTGGCGACGCGTTTGATGTGGCGGTCTGTGGCGGGGGACCTTCCGGTGTAGCCGCGGCCCTGGCGGCTCGAAGTGCCGGTCTGAAAGTGCTTCTCGTGGAGTCCCAAGGCCAACTGGGTGGGAATGGGACTTCAGGATTGGTTTCCCATTGGCTTGGGGGAAGAACCAGTGACTGTAAGCGCTGGGTTGTAGGAGGACTCTTCCGTTCTTTGAGCGAGGAGGCTTTCCGAAGAGGATTTGCTCTGATTCCAGAGCAAACCTCGAAACCCTATCAGCCTCACGGTTGGTACAAGGGACAGCTCGCAGCCGGTATCCCCTTCGATCCCTTTGGCGTCGCAGCGATGATGGATGAGCGGATTCAAAAGGCAGGTATCTCGCTCCTTCTTTCGACGTATGCCATGGACGTCATGGTGGACGAGGAACGGATTACACACGTGGTCCTGTTGAACAAGAGCGGTCTCGTCGCTATGCCCGTGTCCGCCGTGATCGATGCCACAGGAGACGCGGACCTTGCCGTCCGCTGCGGGAGTCCGTTTTTCAAGGGAAGGGAAGAGGACAAACTGATGACGCCGGCGTCCCTTACATTCCACGTGGACAACGTGGATCAGGACGCCTTGGCCGACTATATTGAAACGAACAAAGCGCCTAGGTTCCGGGAGAAAATCGCCGAACTTCGTCAGGCAGGCGAATGGGATTTTCCCTATGAGATTTTTATCTGTGTCCAGCTTCAAGAAAAGGGAACCATGATGATTAACACGACTCGGCTTGTGGACGTGGATGGTACGGATGGTGCTTCCGTATCAGCGGGACTCGTTGCTGGTCGGACAGAGATACAGAGACTGATGGCGCTCATGCGTAAGCATTTTCCCGGTTTTTCAAGAGCGCGGCTGAAAGCCGTTGCCTCGGTCTTGGGAATTCGTGAAACTCGGCGTCTTCGAGGACGCTACGTGTTGAGCGTGGACGATTTGGTTTCGGGCAGGGATTTCCCAGATGCCATAGGCTTTTCAAGCTATGGTTGGGACCTTCCCGATCCGAAACGTCCCAGCGACAATCCAAGCCACGGAAAGAAACGCGACGTGACGCCGATCCCCTACCGTGTCATGATTCCTCAGGGGGTGAGCAATCTGATCTGTCCAGGTAGAGCTATCAGTGTGGAACGTCCCGTGCTGGGCCCTCTCCGTGTGATGGCTCCGTGCATGGCCATGGGAGAGGCAGCGGGACAAGCGGCACGGCAGGTTGTGGAGGGGGGAGGCGCTTTTGCTGAAGTGGACTTTGCCCTCTTGCGTGAAGAATTGAGAGGTCGGGGCGCTGTCGTTTGCTGGGACTGACTCAGTGAAAGGGGCGGAGTGGGTCTGAGGAATTTTATCGAGTCAGTTCCACAAAAGTGACCGACATGTTCGGAAGTCTCAAGTCTAGTTGAAGAGCATTTCCTTGTGCTGTCAGAACCCTTTCTTCGACGATTTCCAGCTCGCCTGACTCCAGGTTGTACAAGCCGTCGGGAGATGCTTTTCCTTGAATGACGTAGGTGAAGTAGGGATTGGTGTGGGTCGAATCGATGAGGAAGCGTTTCAGATTCCAAGAGGATCCCTCTTCCATCCCAGTCAGACGGAGTCGAAGTCCCCTTGGGGTATCATTCATGAGATCGAACTGCCAGCAGAGGATGGTGACCGAACTCGCGTCCCGGGAGGCAAGGACCCCTGTGGCGTCGTCCCGGGCGATGCCTCCCTCGCCATCCAGATCCACGGATAGCGCCTCTGGCTTCATCCGGCTGTGCATGAGATAAGTGAAATAGGGAGCCGTGACCACGGTGCCCTTGATCAACGGCAGTCCCATGTATCGTCCGATCGTCTCCTCGTCGTAATGAAAGGTGTAGTCCCGCTGAGCCCATCCGGATTTCACCTCGGAGATCTGGGAGGCGAAATCAAGGAAAACCGTCCGCTTCCCCTTCACCTCAGCCACCAGGCGGGGCACGCCAACGGCAGCCCAGTCCGCCTGATTCTTCCAGGAGGGACTGCTATCCACCAGCCATCGAAGCGTGATGGTCTTTCCTTCCAGGCCGTTTAAGGAAACCACGCGTTTTTGCCAGGGGCGGGATCTCTGCCATGTCTCGAAAAGAAGCCTCTTTTCATCGGGGAAGAGAGCGAGGAGCTTGAAGGTGACCCCGTCCATCCCCCGGTAGTCCAATGGAAGTCCCGTGAAAAACTCGACGCGGGGATTCCCTTCTTTGGGAACATGGACCACGTAGTCCCCAAAGGTGTAGGTGTCCCTCCCAGCCGGGGGATGCATCAGGATGGATGCGCGTTCCACCCCCCCGCAGGTGAGGGGCCTTGCTAGGTATCTGGCCGGATTGCCTGGCTCCATGTCAAAGGGTCCCGACACGCTTTTGACCGTTTTTGCTGATGTCTTGAGAGGTAGAAAGTGGTTGAAACTGACGACACAGGACTTGTCCAAACCGGCCCTGCGTTGATAATGAAGGGCCGCAGCCATATAGGCGGCCCCGAAGGAATCGTCCGCTCTCCTGTCTCTGGCCCATTGATTGAATTCATCGATGAAATAAAGAGGGTTGAGATCAGGCCATTCCTCCTGGACTATGGATCTCACTTCGTTCACGTGCGCTTCGTATTCCCTGGGATGGGTTCGATGGTAGGCGTGGGTGCAGACAAAATCCAAAGGAAGCGCTTTCTTGCTGCAAAAACGCAAAAATTCCCTGAACATTGCCTCTTTTCCTGGTCCTGTAGAATGCGCCATGGCTGGTCCCCCCACCTGGATGTTGGGATCGGCTCGGAGGGCCGCCTTCACGGTGCGTTCGTAGAGTTCACAAACGGTTTGCCAGTCACATCCGCCTCGTGATACAGGGATGTCCGCCTCATTGAGCGAAGCCACCCAATACTTGATATGTAGTCCCCGATCGACGTTGCAGTGTTTCACGATGGCGTACATCAAATTAGACCACTCATCCAGGTCCGTCGGCATCGCATAGGCGGTGTTCCAGTTTCCCTTGTTTCCTTTCACCAGGATGCTGGGTGTGTGATAAGCTAGGCGGATATAGGGTTCGGCACCGGCAGCTTTCACCAGGTCAAGCAGTCCGTCGAAGTCGGTCCAGTCTATGGCTAGTTGTCCCTCCTCATCTCTGGAAAGACCGATCCCGCGGAGCCAATGTTCGGAAAAGGCCACCAATCGAACCCATTTGAAATCCGCCTCTGTGAATCGTCTAAAGAAGGGATCTCCCGCGGTGAAGGGAAGGGGATTCTCCTTGGAATTCCATGGGGTGACAAAGTCATGGATCCGCCTAAAACGGATTCGCTTCAATTCCCCAGCGGAACGGTTCGCCTGGATCGTGACGTCGAGCGCAGGCTTGGGGCCAAGAGGAAAGGGAATATCTTCAGGCTCATCCGCGAGGCGAAAGGAATCGATGAGGGAATCAGCTCTTTCAAAGTCGCCTCCTCGTCTTCCAAGAAAAAGAGAAGGGGGAGGTCCCTCCATTCGCTTTCCTCCCATCCTTAGATGGGGTTCCCCGTCCACTGTGAGGAGGATGAGCATGGATTCTCCATAGCAGGGCGTCCATGAAGCCTTCAGATGGTGCCACTTGCCTGACTTCCAGGCTTCCACAGGAACGTCCACGCAAAGGAAATCCGTGGGACTGGCCTTGTAGACGAAACGAACGCCATTTCTTTCCGTCTTGAAC
>Ga0272442_10006650_pt1 | contig 15150 bp, 18 predicted proteins | sample SSMForm2O_FD_200262 | JGI IMG/M metagenome (GOLD analysis project Ga0272442, IMG submission 200262) | Marine sediment archaeal communities from Little Sippewissett salt marsh, Falmouth, MA, United States - SSM-Form-2O | ecosystem: Environmental > Aquatic > Marine > Wetlands > Sediment ...
ATCCTGCCCTGGATCTTCTTCACCCTTTTGCCGGAGCTGCTGCTGGCTCCGTTTCTGATCGCCGCGGGGCACACGGCTATGTTATGGCCCGAATGGATCGAGATTGTTCGGCAGTTCGTGGCCCCGATTGCCTGGGTGTTGGCGATCTCCACGATTGCCCTGAGCCGTATCCATGTCCTTCAATGGTGGAAGACCCTGCCGTTCAGCCTCATTGCCCTGATACCCATGGCCGGGATCATGGCGGTCTTCATTCGCTGAAACAAAAAGGCGGCTTGGTTTTCCGATCGGGATTGCCGGCTAGAGAATGTGGTCCAGGAACTTCTGGGTCCGCTCCGATTGGGGATTGTGGAACAGGACCTCCGGCGGGGCGGTTTCGATGACCTCCCCGTTGTCCATGAACACCACCTTGTTCGCCGCAGCCTTGGCGAAACCCATCTCGTGGGACACGACCAGCATGGTCATGCCCTCTTCGGCCAGGGCCAGCATCACGTCCAGAACCTCTTTGATCATCTCCGGGTCCAGCGCCGAGGTGGGCTCGTCGAAAAGCATGACCTTGGGATTCATGGCCAGGGCACGGGCGATGGCCACCCGCTGCTGCTGTCCCCCGGACAGCTGGTCCGGGTAGGATCGGTACTTGTCCCCCAGCCCGACCCGATCCAGCAGGGCGCGTCCCTGCTCCTCCGCTTGTTTCGGAGGCGTTTTCTTCACGATCCGCGGGCCGACCGTTACGTTTCCCAGGGCTGACAGATGGGGGAAGAGGTTGAAAGACTGAAAAACCATGCCCACCTCTTCACGAATCAGCCGGATGTCGGCGTGATGGGCGGTCACGCTGTCCTCGTCGATCCAGATCTCTCCGGAGGTGAGCTTCTCCAGCCTGTTCACGCAGCGCAGCAGGGTGCTCTTGCCGCTTCCCGAGGGTCCGATCACCAGCACCACCTCGCCCTTATCTACGGTGATGTTGGCGTTCTTCACAGCCTCGATCTTGCCGAAGTTCTTGCAGGCGTCTATGATCCTGACCCGTGGTCTATTGCTGCTCACGGCGATTGAGCCTCTCTTCCATTATGGATACGAGCTTCGAGAAGAAAAGGGTGATGACCAGATAGACCAGGGCAACCACGGTGTAGGTCTCGAAGTAGTAGAAGGTCTTTGAGGCGAACTCCCGTCCCCGGCGCAGCAGGTCCGCCACGGCCAGGATCGATACCAGGGAGGAATCCTTGAGCAGGGCGATGAACTCATTGCCCACCGGAGGAAGCACGACCCGAATGGTCTGGGGCAGGATGATGCGGGTCATGGCCTGGCCCCGGGACATGCCGATCGCCAGGGCCGCCTCCATCTGTCCCTTGGGAATCGACTGGATCCCGGCCCGGAAGATCTCCCCCAGGTAGGCCCCATAGCAGAAGGTCATGGCCGTGACCGCCGCCACAAGGCGGGGCACCTGCACGATCCTGCCCATGGCGTAGTAGATGTAGAACAGCTGCACCAGCAGGGGGATGCCCCGCACCACCTCCACGTAGACCGTGGCGATGCGGTTGATCACCTTGATGCGGGAAATGCGCCCCAAGCCGGTAAACAGGCCCACGATCAGGGCAAAGAAGATGGACAGAACCGTGACCATGAAGGTCATGGCGATCCCATCGGGCAGGAAAGTGATGATACGCCGGTATGGATCCGGTGAGATGAGGGGTAGCAGAATCAGCAGGGCGATGGCCCCGAAGAAGGAGATGCGCCATGAGGAAAAGATGGCGCGCTCGTCCCTCTCCGGGATCAGAGCCCCGTCTGATATTTCGATTCGCGTTTTTCGCGGAGGAGGACCGTTTACCTCAGCCACTTATCGACAAGCTTTTCGTAGACGTCGGTATCCAGTACGGCTTCCAAGCCCTTGTTGACGGCGTCGAGGATTTCCTTCTTGCCCTTTTGGACGGCCACACCGTACAGTTCCTCGGTGAAGGGCTCGCCTACTATCTTGAGTTTGTCCTTGAAGTTGGGATTCATCAGGGCGAAGTCGGCTGCAACGGGATTGTCACAGACCACGGCCTCGACTCTACCGTTGGCTAGGTCCTCGAAGGCCAGTCCGATCTCATCGTAGGTCTTCAGCTCCACCGCCGATACTTTCTCAACTGCAAAAGCGCCGGTGGTGCCGATCTGAGCGGCTACCGGTTTGCCCTTGAGGTCGTCCAGTGTTTCCACACCTGTGCTTTCCTGCCGAACAATCAGTATCTGACCGGCGTTGATGTAGGGTACGGAGAAATCCATGGTCTCCTTGCGTTCCTCGGTGATCGTAACCGAGGACATGACCGCGTCGTACTCCCCGGCGGCCAGACCGGCGAAGATCCCGTCCCAGGCTGTGTTCTGAAACTCGAAAGTGAAGCCGCCGGCTTTCGCGACTTCCTTCATGAGATCGATATCGAAACCCACGATCTCCTTGTTCTCATCCACCATCTCCATGGGCGGCCAGGTCGCATCCGTGGCGACAACGATATGGAGCTTCCCACTGGGAGCTTCCGATCCACCGCCGGCGAAGACGATTCCCGCCGCAAATGTCAGAGCGATCAGCACAATGGCTGTTTTCTTGAGCATATGCTTCTCCTTTCAAAGGAATTTTATGACAAAAAACCATGAAACAGCCGTACTGTCAAGGTTACTTGACAGTTTTTTGGCATTTCATTACATTAGGGAGCAGAACGACGCAGGGTAGAGCAGTTGGCAGCTCGTCGGGCTCATAACCCGGAGGTCGCAGGTTCGAGTCCTGCCCCTGCTATTTTTATGTGTGAAAAGCCCCTCTCAAGCGAGGGGCTTTGTTGTTTATGCAGGAGGACCGGCGCGATCCGGAAGCCCCGTAACAGATGTTTTCTGTCTGACAGTGGAAGCGGGCGGGGATGGCAGCGGATTTCATTGTACCGCCGAGGTCAGATTTTTCGTGGGGCAAGGAGCCACTGGGGCAACGGGGCAACGTGGCCAGTTGACTTTGCCCCCGAACAAGACGATATTAGTAGTAATCCATTCAGCACCGGGCTTCCTGAAGGAAAATACAAACGAAAAAGAAGCTCGATCATTCAGATTTTGCGAATTGTACCGCTAGGACTAACCGACCAGATACTTGCATCTCGAGTGTTTTATCTTATGTTCTGCTCCTTTAACGGTTCGTAGCAAACACGATGATAGTGATAAACTCTTAGGAGGAGAACATGAACAAAAAACTCTATGTAGGAGGCCTGTCCTATTCTGTGACAGATGAGCAACTATTGGAGCTCTTTCAGGCTCACGGGACTGTAGAATCGGCCAAGGTGATAACTGATAGAGACACCGACCGGTCACGGGGTTTCGGTTTCGTCGAGATGGGTACTCAGCAAGAGGCTGAACAAGCCATAAAAGCTCTCAACGGAACGGAGCACGAAGGGCGGAGCTTGACCGTGAACGAGAGTAAGCCGAGGGAGAACCGCTCTGGCGGCGGATCTCGAGACCGCTGGTAATAACAGTCTGTAAATAGTGCTGTTCCTAAACAGGGGTCAAGTCGGTTTGACCCCCGTTTTTGAAAATAAATCAATACTGCAACAGTTTCGACCTACCCAATCAACACCCCTGCCTGCGTACTTCCGCAGCTGGGAGAGCTTGCCGGGCGGAGTACACTCAGGAGAAAGAAAACTCATATGATACAGAAAATACTAATGGTTTATCCGGAAATTCCTACAACCTACTGGAGTTTCGACCATGCCCTGCCGTTTATCGGCAAAAAATCCTCACTTCCCCCTTTAGGACTGATGACCGTTGCGGCGATGCTTCCGCCAAATTACGTAGTTCGCCTCATCGATCTGAACGTCGCCACCTTGGAGCGCGAAGATGTCGAATCGGCGGATATTGTTTTCATCTCGGCTATGATCGTACAGAAGCAGTCCTTTCAACAGATCGTGGCCCTATGCCGGAAATGCAATCGGCCCGTGGTTGCCGGAGGTCCATACCCCATCTCATCATATCAGGAAATCGAGGGTGTGGATTTTTTCGTTCTAGATGAGGCGGAACTCACCCTGCCTCGTTTTCTTGCCGATTTCGAGGCCGGTCATCCGCAGAAGCTGTACCGGGACTCCGGGAAACCGCAAATTACCGACACGCCGGTGCCTCGTTTTGATCTCATCGATGTAAGTGCGTATGACAGCATGCCCCTCCAGTATTCCAGGGGCTGTCCCTACAACTGCGAGTTCTGCGACATCATCGAGATGTTCGGGCATGTCCAGCGAACAAAAACCGCCGAGCAGTTCCTCAGAGAGCTCGACGCTGTGAATGAAAGCGGTTTTCGTGGATCTGTGTTCATCGTAGACGACAATTTCGTCGGCAACCACCGAAAGGTCAAACAAGTGCTGCGATCGATCGTCTCCTGGCAGGAACACCACGATTTTCCCTTTGCTTTCTTTACCGAGGCGAGCATTGATTTGGCCCAGGACGATGAGTTGCTCGATCTTATGGTTCAGGCCGGCTTCAGCATGGTGTTTGTAGGTATCGAGACTCCTGACGAAGCTACCCTGGCCCATACGCAGAAACGTCAAAACCTGAAATCGCCGATCCTGGAAAGTGTGGAGAAGATCCAACGACGGGGCATTGAAGTGACCGGCGGCTTTATCCTGGGCTTCGACACGGATGCTCCGGACATCTTCGACAGACAGATCGGTTTCATCCAACAGGCTGGAATCCCCATCGCTATGGTGGGATTGCTGAACGCGTTGCCCAATACCCAGTTGTGGCGGCGTCTGGAGCAGGAAGGACGGCTGAAGCGCGTCAGTACCACGGGCAATAACACCCACACGTTGGAAATGAACTTTGTTCCTAGTATGCCGGAGAACGAGTTGATCGATGGCTACAAACGAGTTCTATCCGAGCTGTATTCCCCCAAACGCTACTTCGAGCGCTGTATCACTGTACTGGGGCGACTATCACCGGAAACAAAAACGGTCAGGTCCGCATCCTGGATTGAAATCAGAGCCTTGCTGCTTTCCCTACTCAAGCAGGGCTTCTCCTCGTACGGCTTACGGTATTGGCGATACCTGCTCACCGCTTTGTGGACCCGTCCCAGGCTCTTTCCCGATGCCGTGGCCTTTGCCATAAAAGGATATCATTTCTTTGCCATTACCGGAGAAGTATACGCAGCGGATAAATTTCTATCCAGAGTGAATGAAGCCCGACATCTGCTACAGCGCAAAGTAGACAGGATAATGAACAGTCGGAAGCGCCGGCTCGCAGCATCGATGGAACGAACAATTCTGCGGTTGATGAGAAGAGTGCAGAAGAATTATGGGTCTTTCAATTCAGGTATCCAGGTTTATCTGCACCACACAACCCTTGAGTTCACTCACCGATGCCAGGCTTGGATCAACAAACTCCGCCTGGAGATTAGTCTCTCTTGAGGCCATAGTAATTAGAAAGCAATCAACACGAGGAGAAATTGGACCGCGATATTCGGCTCGAAATGGATTATACGAAAATCAAAGGTCTACGCGTCAAAAAGAACGGGTAGCCTCATCGTCAATCCGTTCACCGTCGCCTCGAAGGCGGATTCGATCTCCCGGCTACAGATGAAAGATCTTCCCCAGGTCATCACTTGTAATCTTTAGTCTGTATTGGATGTAGAGCAGCAGCCCGACCAGGGGCGCGATACAGCCAAAGACTAAAAGCGACCAACTCAACCGGAACGCTCCGGAGAGATAGAGGCTGACCACGGTCTCCAGACCTAGTAGGAACAGGCCGGCACACACCAGAATCACGGCCAGGATGGCGAACACTCGCGGCCGCAGCGCCCGCACGAGCGCTGAAACCCCGCCGATGAAAGTACCGGCGAGAACAGTTACTGGCAGTGCCAGGGTGAGAAACCAGGGCTCCCGGGGTAGAAGCAGGTCCAGTGCCTGGAGGAATATCGCCACCAATACGGTTTCTGCCACTAGGAGCAGCAACCTATGTCGGTGGAGCAGAAGCAGCACAGAGCTTGTCACCCAGAAAAAGATAATGGCGACAAGAGGGTAGCGAGCCCATGTGACGGTCATGCTGTAGGCGAAATCTGCGACGAAAACCACCACCGCACTCGTTCCGGTCAACAGAGATATGATTTCCCAGAGGCGGAGCAGAGTAAAGGGCTTGGAAACCTCGACAGGAGACAGGAGGTCCCCAGGAGGTGGCGGTGCTTCTTCCCCCTGTTCCGCCTCACCCCCCAGGGGAGCCAGGCAGAGGGGACAGCGCTCCAATCCCTCGTCGATCTCGACTCCGCAGTTTTTGCAGACAGGCATACCTTCTAATCCTCCGAAACCGCGACAGGGACCCCATGACTGGCGATTGTCGTGAAGAAAAGCCTCTCCAGCTCGCGATTCTCCACAATACTGCTGATGGTTACCGAAAGCCAATCCCCGTAGCTGATTACCGTACAGCACTTCTTCATCGTTTGAGTAGGAGGTAGCACCGTCCCGAATGACTCGATTTGCTCTGCCATCACCTCGGGCACCTCGACTCTGCCAAGGTTGGACAGCACCCCGGAGTAGATCCGATCCGACAGGTGGCGATACACCCAGCCCAGGAAGATATCTTTTATAAACAGCGGCGTGACCCGGATCACAGGCATGAGCTCTGCACCCACGTTGCGGGTGATCTGCCTGCTGAGCTCCCTGCGGTCCAGCTCCATCCGCATTCTGTGATGCACGTGACTCAGCAGCTCCTCAAAGCTGTAGGGCCCCAAGCGCATGTCAGCTTCCGGGGACATGTACAGGGAGAAGTTACGCATTGTCTGAGAGGGGAAAAACCTGCGCATGTTCACCGGCACCTCAAGGCGCAAGATAGAGCGCCCCGGTATGCTACCGGAACGAGCCTCGGCCTCGTAGAGCTTGCCCAGACAGTACATATACAGTGCGGCAAGGTACTCCGTTATGGTAACACCTTCAGCTCTTGAAAGGCTGAGCATCTGGGAGGCCGGCATGCGCCCGGTGATGGTTCGAAAGTAACTTGACTGGGGTGGGCGGTCAGCAATGTGGTAGGCCGCGGCGTAGTGCGTTGGCCCCGGCCCTCCCTTGTCGAAGTACTTGCGGTGGCCGTCTTCGGCCTCGCCCGGATCCGGTTTCTCACGCGGATCGAGAAGATCCCCGCTCCCTTCGACCTGGACTCCGCACAATTTCAAATATTCCGCCAGAAGCGATCGGAAGAAGCGCAGGCCGCCGGCACCGTCGGTTAGAATGTGTGAGAAGTCCACCGCGATCGTCCGGCCCCGCGCCCGGATCCGCAGCAGGTGCTCGGTCTTCCCACCGGCTGGGAGGGACTCGAGGGATGACCGGTCCAGCAGCTGCACCCGCGGTGTGTCACGGTGACGCTGAAGGTAGTACCAGAACAATCCGCGCCTGAGGTAGACCTGGAAGTATGGGCAGCGCCGTACGAACGCGTCAGAGGCCTGCTGCAGTGCGGAAAGCCTGACCGGTGCCCGCAGCATGGCGGAAAGGCGGAACACTGTGGGGGACAGCTTAGAGGAGGCTGTAGGGTAGATCTTGGCGGCGTTATCGAGGGTGAGCCAGTCCGCTTCGAGATGAACAGTGCTCACCAGCGGACCGGCCCTCGGGTATTGAGAAACTGCATACCTGAACAAACATAACAGCTGGGACGCAGAGTCGACAACCCTCCCCAAAAAAATAGCTCAACAATTAGGGTAGGATCCAAGTCGTCAGGAGCTATCTATCGACGATTTGTAGGGCGTCTTGCTACTGCTTTTCCCATTCTTCTCTGATTTTGTCTTTCATCTTGTCCCACTCGGTATTCAGAACATCATCCATGTTTTTTTCCAATTTCTCTCTGTCTTTTTCAAACTCGGCTCTCAATTGCGCAGCCATCTTTGTTGCCCAATCTTCTCGGATCGCCCCTGCTGCTGCTTCCCACTTCTTGTCCAGCGCATTTTTCTCTGCTTCTACTTCAGCATAAAGCTGTTTACCTTCGACCATTTCACTGGCACCTGGATGTTTTTCAAACAGAGTATCTAGTGCTTTCATCGCTTCGCCGTAACTTCCGTTTTCGTAAAACCCTTTCGCATTGGTCAAGAGCCGACTCGCATCGTAGAGTTCTGTCTTCAGTGCCTCATTCTCCTTTTTGACATTTTTAACAATAGAAAGGCTCATTACAGCATAGATCAATACTGCCCCAAGCAAGAATGCCAAGACTCTGTTAACCCAAACTCTTGTTGTTTGATTTTCAATCACCACGTCCTCCTGTCTTTTTTTTGCCTCAAAGGCCTTCGTTTCTACAAGTTATTGTCTGCCCAAAACATATACTATGTTGCTTCTCCTTTCCGTTGTACACTATTCCTTCTCTCTACAGCGGTTCCTGCTTGAGCAGCCGCTCCAGAAAGAGGCCCCGGTAAGGCAGCAGGACCGGGGCGCACGCGTTATCTTGATCTAGATTCCTCCGCTTCGAACGCCAGTCTATTAATCTGCACATCGTCTACGATCCAGGTGCCGGAAGGGCGGCTTGGAAAGGCTACTGTGTAAAGCCTCTTTTTCGCCCTGGCAACAGCCTGATGAATCGTCGGCGCATCGATATCCACGTACCCCTTGTAGAACTTCCAAATTCCCGGTCTGGAATGCATATGAATCCTGAATTTCATCTTTTACTCCTTCGGAATATACCTGAAACAAGGGCAAGGCCGGGGTGTGTTCCCCCTTTTGGTCAGGCTGTTCGTATCTGGTCCAATCTATGCGGTTTGTTTCGGCGGCAACAGGCCTGCCTTCTTTACGTGTTGATCTGCCATCTTCACGTACTCTCTCATGCACTCCAGAAGCACCTCACGGTAGCGTTTGCCGTTTAGGTGGCAAGCGGCCCTGAACGCGTTTGCCAGTTCAACTGGGACATTCTTAAGCGTGAAAACGGTTGTACTGCTCATTTATTGATCCTCCACAGAAGCTGTCATTCCCCGAACGATGCCCTTTGTCATAAAGTATAGACTTTAGCATCCTTAGTTGTCAATACTTTTAAACATTTTTATTAAAAAATAATTCCTATATAACTAGCATCTATTGAGATTTTGCATTATCGACTGATTATGGCTATGAGCATTGGGAGGATAGTATGCGAGCCCGAAGGAGTAACGAAATGAACCGAGGGAAGTGGATCATGCACTCGGTGAGGGGTAGTCCGTGTCGGCTAAAGAAAACCAGGCGCGCAGGGCAAAGATCCGAACTTGCTATCTGCCGTGGTGACAAGCGTTTCCAGCAGCTCCTTAGCCGATGGACGAATGTTTATCTGATGGAGATTTCGCAGATCCCCCAGAACACCTTTACCTGAGCAATTGTGCCGGAAGTTCCGGAACGGGGATCGGAGATCCCTCCAAGGCCTCCAGCATCATCTCGACTAGCGCCTGTTTCATCGTGATTCCGCGGATCACGCACAGCGCCTTGAAGCTGTCACGGATTTCCCTGGGGATGTCCCTGATGAAAATGGAGACCATCCTTTGTTCCTTCCGTGGATAGTTCTGATTTGTTCTCACGCTCATATTTGGATAATAAACAATGATAAACTATCTTGTCAATGTTTTTAAGAATATATTTATAATATAATTTTTATTGACAATAATGATTGTCTAGCTTATACTATATTAAGAGTAGACTCATCTGCGTCGGGCGGCGCAGTTGCTGTTGTGCCGGCTGAAGCGGGGTTCGCATTGAAAGAGAACAAAGGAAAAGACATAAAACTTATTAATGTGGAGATGCTCGAGGATTTGTCGGTAGAGGACATGGAGCGACTGAGAAGGGAAATCAAGAACTTGAATCGACGAGTACGCGAAGAGCTCGACCATAGGGAAAGATACTGTGCCCACTGCGGGGACCGACTCGGCACTTCGGTTTACGGTCTTAGATACTGCTCTGCCTGGCATAGTTACCTGAGCAGTCGCAAGAACACAACGACGGTCTCCAGGGTGGAGTTCGAGCGCAAACGTGCTGTCAGAAGGATCAGGACGATTAGGAAAACAGCGCAGGCGGGAGTCACTTTGTCCGAAAACTCGAAACTTGAAGGATCTGCAGCGTTGAAGGCTTCCTTTAGGAACCAAAGGATAGGGAGGATATTGAATGAGTACCGGACAATCACAGGGGAGAGCCTCAACCAGTCGATGCGGGACTACAGAAGATCCAGGTCTACAGAGCAATAGCAACCGATGAATGGGGTGAAAGAGATGAAAGTGAAGACATACGATATCTGGTACAAGACCCGGTATCACCACACACATGAAACTGAGAGTCTTTCAGGAACGTGGAACCAACTCTTGAACAGGCTCACACAGATGGGGCTGGACAAAAAAGTGATCCTGGCGATCGGGGAGGGCGGTGTTTTCAGGCCGTACAGACTCTCCACCGGCGAAGTATGAATGAACAGACCATGCGAAACCTTGGAGAAAGCCCTCGATACTGCGGTTATGAACTTTATTATCAAGTCCGGGATGAAAAGGTTTGAAGATGGACAGAAACATGCTGCCATTACTGACTGAGCTGAATCACAGTGAGTGGCGACTTTGTGCGTGGGATATGGTATTGACGGTTGGTGACAGAAATGTGGCTAGAAAGCTCTTCAAGATTATCAGATGGACATATCGGGCATCGAAAAACCTGAGTGATAAGGCGAACGGGAGTGGAGGCTCTTATATAAAACCTGCTGTAATCGCTGCTTGGCAGTCTAGATTCAAGCAATTGGCAGGTGCGCTGAGTACAGACGAAAAAGGCTTACTACACAGGTTCTACAAGTCATCCTTCTGGTTTACCCATGTCGGCCTTCTGTATGCTCGTTGGGCGGAAGAAACCTGATCGACTCTCCACAGATCATAGTTGCTTCCATCAGTGGTGCCGCATCGTCTATGTTAAAACAATGGACAAGCGGTAGGTTCATGGTGATGTCCTGGCCGCTCTTCCTCTTCCTTCTACGCCAACAAGGGGGGAATGCCAAGTACCATCCTGCCCGAGAAAATGCACTACAGGCAATTCTCGTGTAGGTTGTTCGGTTATATTAGGTCTCAAAACCATAAAGCAGCTCGTACTTGCACCTGCAGAACGGATACTTCCCCCCCGGCGAAATGCAGCAACAATCTTGGTGTGGCAAGAAGGGATTGTTATAGGCATCACCTAAAGTGATTACTTTCCTGTCATCGGCACGGCAGGCACGACACGCATATTGAGGGACCACAATCTTAAGTTTGGTATCGAGGCCACACTCCAATTTAATAAAGTGTAGTATCTCTAAATAACGAGCTTCTTTTATATAGTCCCCAAATAGCATCGCGTTCATAAGGTGGACTAGACAAGACTATACTTGACAGGTGTCAGCTTGCCTCTTGAAAATTGGTGTCCAAATTCTTTTGTTCCACCAATTCCAACCCATCCAAAAAAGTTTGCATCGGTGTTTTACCTTCGCAGCGCTTGCCCTGATGGGTGCGCTTATTATTGTATTCATCAAACCAGTCGTCAAGATCTCGCTGCAATTCCTCCAGGCTTTGATACAGCTTCTTTCTGAATGTGATTCGGTAAAATTCATTCAGCACTGTTTTATGAAACGCTTCGCAGATCCCGTTGGTCTGAGGGCGCCGAGCTTTGGTCTTGGTATGTTCGATCTCATGATATTGCAGAAACAATTCATAGGGATGCTTTTCCGCCGATCCACAGAACTCCGTTCCCCTGTCGGTCAGCATACGCAGGATCGGGACATCATGATCTTCGAAGAAGGGAAGCACACGATCGTTGAGAGTATCCGCTGCTGTGATCGGTACTTTGGCGGTGTACACCTTTCCAAAGGCAACCCGTGAATAGGTATCGATGACCGATTGCTGATAGATCCTGCCCACACCCTTGATATAGCCCACATAAAAGGTGTCCTGGGCAACCAGGTAGCCGGGGTGGTGAGTCTCTATTTCGTTTATATCATGTTCTTTATCTCTATTCGCTTGCTCTAAGGCCGCCAGTTGGGCTTCGGTGTAGACGATCCCTTCTTTGGCTGCCTTTTCTTCCAGCAATTTCAGTCGCTTTTTAAATACTTCAAGATTGTGCCGTAACCAGATGGATCGCACTCCTCCCGGGGATATCAACACTCCCTGTTTCCGCAGCTCATTCGATACCCGGGTTTGTCCATATGCCGGATACTCAAGAGCCATCTGTAAAACAGCCTCCTCGACTTCAGGGGCTACACGATTCTTGATGCAGGGTTTTCGCCGTGATTTCTCTCGTAGACCTTCCAGCCCGTTTTCTTCGTAGGCTTTCTTTATGTCGTAGAAATGCTGTCGAGAGCAGCCATTTATCCGGCATGCTTCTGAGATGTTTTTCAGAAAGTCTGCGAGTTCTATGATACTCTGCTTCTTTCTGATAAGCTTGGTTTGGGTGGTCATTTTCTCCTCCTATAAATGATTTGCTTGTCTTTATAAGAGGCAATTTGACCACCTGTTTTATATAGCTGTCAAGTCAAGTGAATTCTTTCACACATAAGGAGAGCCAGTCCTTTTTTTGAAGCTTTCATACTCCTTTTCACTGACCCTCCAGTATTCCAATAATTTTCTTTTCCAGTTTTTGACATTAAGCTCTTGCTTTTTAGGAGGGACAATCTTTGCTTCAGGTTCTTTCTTGATTTTAAGTTCCTGCACTGTAACAAGACGTTCTTTGAAACGCATCAATTTTTTCGGAACATCGGCGCGTAGCTGGTACGCGAGATTCTTAAAAACCCAGATCGCTTTTTCTAATACCCTTATCTCGTCATCATATTGGCCCTGCTTTCTGTAGATTATCGCTAATCTATCATAAGGGTGATTCCCTTCGAACTGAAGTTCAATACACTTTTCATATGCTTCGATAGCTTTATTGATTTGACCAGCTTTCTCTGCTTCTATACCGTCAGCAACATACGACCCGGCAGTTTCCATAAGATCTCCTATAGAAAAGAGTATAATGTATTGAACCATCAACCTGGCCGAGAAAGTCGCGCCACCGTCCAGTAATTGTATCCTGGAAGATAGTGTGATATGATATTGTAACGTTTCCAACAATACATGGGGATGCTGTTGCTTTTTGCCCAATGGCAGACATGCACGGGCAGGTTATGGTATCCCCTTTCTGTGCGCTTGTTAATTGAAGTTAACGGATTTGGGGGCTCTTACGAGATTTAGTGCGGTGTCAGAAATGTCTGATCCTCTGAGCCGAGGTGCCTGACTTTTTAATACTATATATACTATACATATAGTATGGCGATAATCAATCTAAAGCTGCCGGAGGAGGCGGAACAATGATCAGCTACGACCCGCCCCTCCATCAGTATCCAGAAGACGGGGTTGTCCTGCCGAGTGTGACAGAAATCCTCAAGCGAGTGGGGCTCCTAAACACCAGAGGCTTCAGCCGCGAGTCGGCAAACTTCGGGACGGAAGTAAACGAAGCCACAACCCTGATCGACCTGAAAACAAGAAAGGCGAAAATTGGGCACCCGCTGCAGATGGCAGGATACTGCTCTGCGGCACAGAAGGAGTATGGGCGGATAGCCGTCTATATAGATGGGAATTGTGTATTCCGGGAAGAGGAATATCGAGAAGAGCGGGGCCTCCGGTTTTTCAAGGGCGCCCTGGACTTTATCAATTCAGGGCTCGCGGCCGGTCATAGGATCTGAGGGAGTTTCGTACGAAGACCGACATTGAGACCAGGGAAAAGACTAACCACCCAGTCTTTGTCCTTGGGTGCCTATCGGTAGTTACCCTGAGGTCTCGGTCTGGATAGCCGCCGGCTCATCAACACCAGCTTCTCGGCTTGACGAGCACCCCATCTCGCGGCGACCTCTCACTGGGAAACCCGCTGGTTCCGGCGTGATTTAGCGGTGCATCAGCCTGCGATTTTTTTTGTCTTGGTGCCCGCGCCCCCTGCTTTGATGACGACCTTTACAGCATCTTCCATCGGATCTTTGAATGGCACTTCGATTCGAAGCAAGCCGTACTCGTAGGTCGCTTCGGCTTTGTCAGGTTTCACCGGCCAACCCAAAGCCAACGATGCAACATAGTCGATTTCCCTTGCCGGCGCTGTCAAGTGGATGCTGTCTTCCAGGATCTTCGCATCGACGGAATCTGCCGGCGCTCCTGGGATGGCGAACTCCACTACCAGCTTGCGGTTCTCCGCGTCAGCATACGCCACTGTATAGGGCGCAACCTTCCTGCGATAATCAGGCATTTTGTCACCTCCATCTACTTCTCAGATACAATGTAACTATGGTGGCTGTAAAATGATAGTAGATTCGATCTGCCGACCGCGCAGGGTCGACCGATCAGCGGCAGGCATGTGAGGAGGCTGCGGTGGGACTGCATGTGTTTTTAATCTTACCCGCCGGACTGAGAAATCCTCCAGGAGCCTGGAGGCGGTCGATCAGGGGGATACACCGGCTACCACCTACTCTGAGAAAATCGCACCACGACAATCCCCGAAGTGACAGCCTAACCATATATAAAAAACAGAGCAACAGTTTGCATACGCTGTCGGGTTGAGAAATTGCCGATAGTTTTAGTCCGTTTCCTCTTCCTCTTCCTCGGGATTTACAGTTGGCTCAGGTGATGTGCCCGCACCCTTCAACGCTTCCATCGCTGAAAGTACATCTCCGGGTAGTTCCCCGGGGTGTTCTTGCCGAATCCAGCCAACTATTTTGTCCGTATTTTGCTTGATTGTTTTCAACTCTTCTTTCTGCTTCAGAAGAGCCTTCTTGTTTACACTTCTTTGGTATAGGACCACAACAATCGCAGCCACTATGGTTACTATAATTCCCCACGCCACGCTAATCTCTCCTCTCTAACTTTAATAAAAATGTACAGTCTTAACTGCTAACTAACAAGCCCTTGCCTGGGACGGGTGGGAACGCGGAAACCGGTTTTCGTGAGAGCAGTGACGGGGGCAAAGAAAAGTCCATTCCCATAACCCAAGGCGCGAAACCTACCAACATTGTTGACGTTCTTGCAGGTGCTGTGTGGGGCCAGCCGGCCCTTCGAGGTGTCCGCACCGATCTTGTCGCGGGCGCTTGGCTCCCGGGGAGCCCTCCGGTGAGACGGCGGGGAAGGCCTGAAATTCCTGGAAAAAAGCTTGCAAAAATAGCTATACAGATGTATAGTATATATTATGAAAAACACTGAGGAACTGGCCCAGGAGATCGCCA
>Ga0272442_10006651_pt1 | contig 15150 bp, 13 predicted proteins | sample SSMForm2O_FD_200262 | JGI IMG/M metagenome (GOLD analysis project Ga0272442, IMG submission 200262) | Marine sediment archaeal communities from Little Sippewissett salt marsh, Falmouth, MA, United States - SSM-Form-2O | ecosystem: Environmental > Aquatic > Marine > Wetlands > Sediment ...
CCAGAAAATACGCCAGGTCTCGAGTCATGAGCGTCAGCACAAACCCGACGGCTACCTGTGACTGGTTGAGGTAAATACTAAAGAGGGCAACCACGGCGGCCACCAGCGCACCCACCACGGCGGCAGCAATAAACCCTGTCATGATGCTGCCTGTTTCATAGGTAATGACAAACGAGGTCATGGCACTGAGCATGATGGTGCCGTCCAGCGACAAATTGATAAGGCCCGCCTTTTCGGTGATTGTCTCCCCCAGGGTGGCAAGCAGGATCGGGGCGGCCCCGGCCACGACCCCGGCACACAATATGGTAATATTAAATTCAATCATAATCAGCCCTTTCCGCCATGCGTCGTGTCCGCACATGCCAGGCATGCACCGCCAGGGCCGCCAGTACGAGCGCCCCCTGGATCACGCCGCTCAACGAAGAATCCAGCTGCAGCATCATCGGCAACTGGATGCTGCCCACATTCAAACAGGCAAAAAAGAATGCCACTGCCGGGGAAATCCACACATTGTAGTTGGCCAACATGACTACCAGAAGCGCCAGATAGCCGTAATTACTCGATATAGCAGGAATGAGGCGATGATACACACCGGCAACCTGCACGCTCCCCGCCAGACCGGCAAATCCCCCGGCACAGATCATGGCCACCAACATGTAGAATCGTGGTCGCAAATCAAACATATGGGCCGCGCGCTCATTGCTGCCAAGGGCCTTCAGATACAACCCGACCCTGGTATAGCGGAGCATCAGCGCCGTTGCGATAATAGCTGCAATGGCACACGCCAGGGCTACAGGGGACGCACGCATATGGGGCATGTACGCAAGCCACAAATCACGCGGAAACATTTCCGTGCCGCTCATCGACGCAATCCCGGGCCGTTTCCAGGGACCGAAAATAAGCCACAAGATAATCGCCTGGGCAACAAAATTAAGTCCGAGGCCGGCAAATATTTCATGGATTCCCCCCTTTGTCTTGAGAAATCCGGCGACGAGAGCCCAGACCGCCCCCCCGACGACGCCGGCAGCACATGCCAGTGTGAGATATAAAAGCGGTGCATGGCCATCCGTGCCAAATCTGAGGACGAACGTGGTGCATACGGCTCCCATCATTACCTGACCCTCGACACCGATATTCCACAGACCGATACGGAAGGTAAAAAGCAGTCCGCAGGCACATAACGTCAGTGGTATCCAGGCCTTGAGTACGTGACCCAGTTTGACCCACGACCCCAGCGAGCCTTTCATAATATGATAATAGGCATCCAGCGGTGGTGCACCGGCAAGCAGGAGAATCACCGTGGTGAAGGCAAACACCACGATGACCGTCAGGCCGAGCTCGCGGGTGCGGCGAAGAATAATGTCCCGTTTTGTGTGTGTCACGTCCATGGGCATAATCTCAGTCCTTCGGTTATCGCTGTCGGTTACACCTTGCCGGCAATCGCACGTGCAAGGTCGCTGATGGTGGTGTCTTGTTTTCTGACATCCTGCACAATCCGCCCGTCGAAAAAGACCAGAATACGGTCGGCAACCATGAAAATCTCCTCGATATCGGATGAAGAAAAGACGACGGCCGTCTTGCGCAGGCAGTATTTGTGGAGATGCTGCCAAACCCACAGGGCCGACTCAACATCAAGCCCCCGCGTAGGCTGCTCCAGGAGGAGGAGAATGGATTCTTTTGAAAGCAACGATAGGAGCAGCCGCTGCTGATTGCCGCCTGACAGGCTTTCCACCACCGAGTCCGGCGTTCCCCGAACCCGGAATTTTTTGATCTTCAGCCGGGCCGTCTCAAGGGCCGCCTGCCATCTGACAACGACGCCTCGGCTTCTATCCTGCAGGGCAAAGTGCTCCGTGATACTCAGATCCGGCATCAAGCCCTCCTCCAGCCGGGACGTCGGCAAGAATACCACACCGGCCTTCTTGAACACGTGGTGGTCCCTGCCGTGTACCGCCTTGCCGCACAGTTCGATGGTGCCCGTCGCGGGCGGTGCAATGCCACCGGCGAGGCGCAGAAACACACCCTGGCCGCTGCCCTCAAGACCGGCGAGACCGATCATTTCACCCTGTCTGACCGCCACACGGCACTGCGACAATCCTGTTCGGCCCCCCGGGGCAGACACATTCTCGAGCCTCAGGATCTCCTCGCCGTAGTCCGCCGGTGCACGGGCCGGCGAGGACGGCGGTGTACCAAACATCATCGCCAGCAAGGTTGTGGCATCGTAGGGTGTATCCATTGAGCCCGTCACGACACCGTCGCGGAGCACCGTTACCGCATCACACAACGCTTCCGCATCCTGCAGCTTATGTGAAACGAGAATGACGCTTTTCCCTTCGGCAGCCAACTGTTTGAGCGCCCGGAACAACGAGGCCTTCTGGTCGTCCGTAATCCCCGTGGTGGGTTCATCAAGAATCAGGATCTCAATACCGCACGACAGGAGGCGGAGAATCTCCAACTGTTGCCGCTCGCCTACGGTCAGCCGTTTGACCATCTCATCGGCCTCGAGGGTAAAATTAAAATGTGCCACGAGCGAATGGAATCGCTCTCTGAAATCGTGCATTTCGTTTTTGAGACCCCGTGTCTGGCCGATCATGAAATTTTCGAGGACCGTCAGCTCCACATAGTCAAGCGGCTCCTGATAGAGCATCCCGATACCACGGCGTTGCGCTTCGGCCGGTGTCGCATACTCTGCAACGTTGTCGTCTATCAGGATCGTCCCGGCGGTTTTGGTGACAAATCCCGACAAGACCTTCATCAACGTGCTTTTCCCGGCACCGTTTTCGCCGAGTACTCCGTGAATAGTGCCCGGCCGTATGGTAAGCGTAACGCCATTATTGGCCTTGACGGCACCGTAATGTTTATGGATGTTGTGTAATTCAAGCAACATAATCTATAAACTCATAAAATCCCATTTTCAGACGGCCCCGTCACACGATGCACCTTCAGGAAGCATACCCTTTGAAGCGCCGGTCATCCGTATGCGTGTGTTGCAATAACGATGGGGAACGCATCACGCAGAGGATGTGCTTTGTCACGAGGCCATGCTCGTTGACCCGTGTCGATCATGCGGTATATGTTAAAAAACAAAAGTGCAGAAGGCACATCCCATGCGTTCTGCACTTTTTGTTACATACGGTGATGGTGCAACACGATCCGTGGTTATTTAGCGCTGCTCTGTCCAATCATTCCTTGCAGTAGTTGTTCCATATACCAGATCTGCTTGTCTGTGGCAACCTGCCCGGCCTTCAGATACACCGTTCCATCCTGGTATGCGAGCGGCCCTTTGAGCAGCTGGAGTGCGCCTGACCCGAGATCTGACACAAATTGCGTGAGTGCGGTGGCCACATCGGGTGCAAGTGCATCGCCCTGCGCGAAACCGACCGTGCTCTTGTCGTGATCGTTTATATCGCTCCAGTACGGCCCGAGCCAGAGCCATTCCTGTTGCCGGGTTCCCGCCATGGCGCGCGTGACGAAGTGCAGATACCCGGGACCCCAGTTGAAGTAAGGTACCCCCAGACACACACCGGTCGTGCCTTCACAGGCACCGATGTAATCGTAGGGAATTGCCCAGACCTTCTGTCCTTTTTCCCTTTTCTGACGGGCGACGACGACAGCTTCGGTCGTGTCAATGCCGGAGACGACAACATCGCAACCGGTATCAAAGAAATTCTGCGCCACCTGTGTCGGGTCGGCCGTGACACCGGGTATGTTGAACCAGAACCCGATCCAGGTCACCTGAAAGGTGAGGGTGCCGGGAGCTTTGTGACGCACCTTCTCCCAGGCATACCGCGCACCCAGGTAGCACGACGACGCCAGGCGACGGGTTTCATGATTGACCAGGGGGCCAAGGTACCCGATTTTACCCGTCCGGGATGTCATGGCCGCAACAAATCCGGCCATCATTTTACCATATTCCATCTTTCCGAAAAGATTTGAAAGATTTTCAGGGGCCTTCCCTGTCAGGACATCGTCACCTGAGATATGCAGAAATTGAATCTCAGGGTGCATGAGGGCCGCTTCCCGGATGCCGTCTTTCATATCGTCCGAATTTGCAATGATCAGTTTCGCACCCTTTTCCACCATGTCGTCGACGAGCTGGGGAATCGTCACCCCGGGCCGATCGGCGGGGTTGACTTTATCAATATAGATCATCTTTGTCCCGGGAATTTTGCGCTGGATATATTCGCCCCCTTCGAAATGTGCCTGGCTGTATCCGTGATCATTATAGGGTCCCACCAGGAGCAGTCCGAACACAAATGGTTCATCCACTCCGTATGCCGGCGGTGTATTGACCATCGTCATGGCACAGACACACCATACGAGACAGACCATGATGGCAATTTTGCTTCGCATCATAACGTTCCTCCATTCGTTCCATGGCCCTCATACACCATGGACGGGGTTTTAATATAGATTTTTCGTGGTATCGTCACGCATACAGAACACGTGATTACGAAAGCACTATAGATTTAAAGGTATTATATGGTCAAGCAGAAAAAAGGTCCGGTGCGGAATTCCCCGCGGAAAGAGGTGCCCCCTCCCCGTAACAGGGAGGGGGCTCTGGATGGGTTTCGATACTCGGATGAAAGGAGATAAAATGGTGTTACATCTCTCATGAGGCACACTCAGATTCCATGTTTTCCATTGCGCAACCTGCCGTGCCGTCTTCCACCATCATGCCGGCACCAGGGAGATGGCAGGGGCAGGAGACATTTCGGAAGGCATCGACGGACATCAAGGGAGGGGCGCCCGTCGCGCAATGCATATGACTGAGCCCTCACTCAGCACTTAATAGCAAATCCCCTTGTGCCTGTCAAGAAAAAAGTGAGCATTCGCTCACATTTTGTGGGTGTCGCATCACGAATTCCACACCCACCCGGCAGACGAAAAAAATGCGGGGCCGTGATCGGGCATCTCGCGCTTCCGCATCACCACCCCGCATGTAGAGACATCGCGTCATCGACGACGCGCTATGATTTGAACATTTCCTTGTAGCCCGCGTATTTTTCCCTCAATACCGGCTTTTGAATCTTGCCGGTCGGGTTGCGGGGTACGTCGCCAAAGATAATTTTACGCGGCTGTTTGTAGCGCGGGAGACTCCGACAATACACCTCGATGGCCGCCGCGTCCATCTCCCTGGTCGGTTTCAGTTGGATCACCGCCGCCACTATTTCACCGAGACGCTCGTCGGGTAGACCGATGACGGCCACATCCTGTATGTCGGGATGGGCCTGCAAAAAGTCTTCGATTTCAACGGGAAAGATATTCTCTCCGCCCGTAATGATGATATCTTTTTTACGGTCGACAAGGTAAATAAACCCGTCATCATCCATCCGGGCGACATCGCTCGTGTGGAGCCATCCGTCTTTGAGAGTCCGGGCGGTCTCTTCCGGGTTTTTATAGTACTCTTTCATGACACACGGTCCCCTGACAATCAGTTCGCCCGGTTCTCCGGGAGGCACCGATTCGCCCCGGTCGTTCACGATGCTGCATTCCCAGTCAAACCCGGGTATCCCGATGGCGCCAACCTTATGGGTATTTTCGATTCCCAGGTGGACGCATCCCGGTCCGGTGGATTCACTCAGGCCATAGTTGGTATCGTACTGATGATGGGGAAAGACCTTCAGCCAGTCCTCCACCAGACTCGGCGGCACCGGCTGGGCCCCGATGTGCATAAGACGCCACTGTGCGAGCTCATAGTCGTCAAGATTCACGTCGCCGTTTTCAATGGCGGTCAGAATGTCCTGTGCCCACGGTACCAGGAGCCAGACAATGGTACCCTTTTCCTCCGAAACCGCCGCCAGGATCCATTCCGGCTTCGCCCCTTTCAGGATCACAGCCCGGCCGCCGACGATAAAGCTGCCAAACCAGTGCATTTTGGCACCTGTATGATACAGGGGAGGAATGAGGATAAAATTATCATCGTGCGTCTGGCGATGGTGCTGATTTTCGACGATACACGACGCCTCGAGATTGCGGTGCGTCAGCAGGATCGGCTTCGGTTGTCCCGTAGTGCCCGAGGTGAAATAGAGGGCGGCGTCATCTTCCAGGTGCAGCGGGACACACGGCGCCGTATCGGGGACATCCGCCAGCAGCGTCTCGTAGTGGTCGGCGAACTCCGGAGTGTCCTCACCCACGAATACCAGACGTGTCGTCGCGGGAAGGGCATCTTTGATCTCGGCAACTCTGTCGATAAATTCAGGGCCAAAGAAGAGCACTTCGGCTTCGGCGATCTCCATGCAGTACCGAATATCGTCGGCGGTAAACCGGAAATTCAGCGGCACGACCCATGCGCCACTGCGCAGAATTCCGAAATAAAGGGGGAGCCATTCGAGGTCATTCATCAGTAAATGTGCGACTTTGTTGCCTCGACCGATTCCCCGGGCATAGAGCAGATTGGCCACCCGGTTGGCTTTGGCGTCAAACTCGGCCCAGGTCATCTCACGGCGGGTACCCGTCGACGCATCACGTTCGACGAGAGCGATCTCGTCCGCATACATACGTGCATTGCGCGCTAATATCTCTGTAATAATCATGTTCCAACTCTCGCTTTCGATTCGTTTATCAATGGCAGGAATACGTGTTATCAAAGATGCCGGATGGGAACGTACGCGGGCGTCTGTTAATGCCGGCCATCCTCGATTCGAAGGGTACAACTATTTTGAATTTTGTCAAGATTTTTAACGGAAAGGCGCACCCCGCGAGGGATGGGTCACGGATGCGGTGTCATGGTCCTCCGCCACGTGCGGCCACGACTCGCGAGCGTCGTACACACGTCGACATTACGCATGAGGGCGGACGAGACCCTCAGACGGTGCCGACGACGCAGGGCGTCCGCATAATTCGACTACCCACCGGCGGTCTGGGGAAATGCCGTGTTGGCATAGAGGTATTCCACTTTTTCTTTATGTTTCAACTCCTGACTTGCCATCTTCTCGAGGATCTCCTTAACCTCTCCGTCCGGATGCAGATCGGCGAGGGCCTTGTAGAAATTATGCGCCAGAAGCTCTCTATGGGCTGCGACGAGATAGACATCCTTCGTATCCATGTCCTTGTCGGGATCAGGTGCCGTAAAATGTTCGGCAATCTTGTAATCCACGGGATGAGCCATCTGCAGGGCGCTCGCCTCATAACGACCGTCGCGGTAGCGCTCGAGAAATTCCTTGTGCTTCAGTTCTTCAGTTGCCAGAAACTCCATGGCCTCCTTGACGTCCTTATCCGCCACTTTATCCTTGAGACCCAGATAGAAGGCATATGATGCCTCCTCCCGCTCGATGGCAATTTCTATGAGACCGCCCAGTGTCTTTGCGCTCATATATATATTCCTCCTTTCAATATTCCTTGAAGCTGCGCAAATCAACATTATCATACCATGCACATCATAAAATAGCATCCCCAAACTGCACACACCGGAATTCGTATCCTAGCGAGACAACAGGACATTCCATGCACATGCCGTGCACTTGCTCGCCTTTGGCCCGACACCGGCGCGCGGGGAACCGGAGGCAAAGCAATCGAATCTTTGATTTTCACACTTCTGTTCATCCGCGATTAATGATACGTATGGTGTATATGCAGCGGAGTGGGTGATACGGACGGACTTTTCACGAAACTATCAACCCTGGTTGTACGGAAAGGAGATGCCCTTTATGGCGGAGCAAAAAACGGTCGATGCGTATGAGGTCGGATTTTCCTATGAGGCGCGATTCGGCGGGTGTGCCCAGTGCGTGATTGGGGCCCTGTATGAGCTGTTCCCGGAACTAAAGGACGAGTCGGTTTTCAAGTCTGCGACGGGCCTGGGCGGCGGCATCGGGTTATCTACAATGGGAAGCTGTGGTGCGCTGGTCGGTGCGGTCATGGTCATGAGCCAGATATACGGAAGAGCCCTGGACGATATTGCCGATCCGGAACGCAAGCGCTTTGTGGCCTACCGTCTCGGTGAAAAGCTGGTACAGCGCTTCATGGATGAGTATGGAACGCTCACCTGTCAGGCAATTCAGGAAAAACTTATGGGCCGGTCATTTTATATGTACGAAGAGTGGGATGAATTTCTGGCGGCGGGGGGGCACTCCACAGCCTGCACAACTGTGGTCGGGAAGGCAACCAGATGGGCAACGGAACTTATTACCGAACTTAACGAGCGGGAAATACACGAAGTCGTCGACGTGTAGCGGGTACCGCGGCGGACACCCCAAAGCCCTTCTGCATCCTGTTGAATAATCGCCCTGACGGGTATTTTCTGAATCCGAACGGGGTATCTATACTCACGGTAGTTTCGACAATCAGACTATCCTCGACTATATCCTGCGGGGTTACGCCCGGGATAACGGCCCCGCCACCTTCGATTACCGAGTATTCAAAGCAGCGCCGTATGATAAACTGGCGTTTCTCGGCAGGGGTACGCAGTCCCCATCGAAACGGTGCCATCGTAAAATTGACATATTGTGATGTCGTCAAATATGGTATGCTGTCAGCCAATAAAGCGATCAGCCTGCCGGGAGGCGGACAAGAATCAGGCACGGCATGACAACCCGCCGTCGCCTGAGATCCAGAGGTAACGAAGTAAGTCATGGCAGTACCGCGTTTCTTCCCCCCGTTTGAAATCCCCGTGCTTCAATCACGCAACATGCGCGTCGGCAAAGAGGGGCTTCTGCGACGCTCATTCCCGGTCGCACCGGACGATTTTTTCAGAATCTATCAGTACGACACCCTCCGGCTGGAAGTTGAACTCCGCGATGAGGCGGCCCGGGCCATTATCCTACTCTATACGAATATCGACTGCCCGCACGGCACGTGGCGGGAACTGCCATTCATGCGGGTAGCACGCGGCCTTTACCGTTTGTCGTTCCCAGTCAGACACAGCGGCAGTTATCGGTTTAAATTGAAATATTCGATCGACAACGGCACCACCTGGTACTGGGACCGGGTGCCATTCAGCCATGTGATCGTGGATCCGGCGGCTGCGAGAGATATCCGGATGTACACACTCATCCCGTCGGTCTCCGGTGCGATCGACGACTGGATCGCGGAGCTGCCCCGTATCGCCGGGCTCGGGTTCAATGTCGTGCATCTTCTGCCCATGACCAGTCTGGATCGTTCCGAGAGCCCGTATGCGGCGTATGATCTTTTTTCGATCGATTGTGCCTACCTTGGCACCGCAACCGGGTCCGGCTTTGCGACATTTGAACACTTCGTAGAAAAAGCCCGCAACTTGGGCATTCGCCTCTGTTTTGACCTGGTACTGAATCATATCGGCATCAGAAGCAGGATGGCCAGGATGTGCCCCGAATGGATCATGCCCGACAAGAGCGAAAAAGACGGTCTGAAACGCGCCGGCTGCTGGCACATGAACGCGTGGCTGAAATGGGGCGATCTGGTGCGGATCTACTACGATCACCCACACCCCGACATCCGCCGCGATATTTGGGAGTACATGACCCGCTATTCCCTGTTCTGGTCCCATTTTGCCCACCTCACGGGCGGCATGATCCGTCTGGATAATCTCCATGCGAGCCATGAAGGATTCATCACGCAGCTGTTGAACACGTTGCGCGGCACCTATCCGGACCTTATGATCATGGCTGAATTCTTTACCGATTCGAATACGATGCTGAAAAAAGCCGCCGAAGGACAGATCAATCTTCTGCTTGCCAACCAGTGGGAATACCCGTACGCCGAGCAGCTGCGTAATTATCTCCGCTACATTCACAATATCGGACGGAAAGTTCGCTTCCACCTCCCCATCACCACCCACGACACCGGTGTACCGGCCCAGTTGTTCGGCACCGCAGAGGCAGCAGTGCCGCGCTACGCGGCGACGGCCCTCATGGGTACGGGACAGACCGGCATTGTCCAGGGGGTCGAATACGGATATCCGGAGAAAATAGATTTCATTGGCCGCCAAGAAAAATTTACCTTCGGTGCCAATACCCGGATAGCTGCAGGCATCGGGATCATCAACCGGGTCATGACCGAATCGGCAGTCTTTCATCTGGACGGGAATCTGGAGTTTGTCGATCATAACCATGGTGCCGTCCTGGGTGCCCTCCGCCGTCCCGAGCAAACCGGCGACCGAAGCTACCTGGTCTTCGCCAACCTCGATATCGATCACGGCTACCGCCTGGACGTCGATCTTTCCTCGTTTTTCACCCATACCCGGACTATCCGCTGTGAAGACCGCATCAATGGCACCGAATACGACACGCCGGTGCATGATATCACGATCGACATCGCCCCGTGCGGTATCAGGATATTCAGACTCGGAACGTAAGCGGCAGGCTGTACAGCGTCGTCGCGTTTTCCGTTGTAATGCGGGCCACCTCATGCCATGTCATACCTTTGAGCCGGGCCACTTCCTGTGCCGTGATCAGCACATCGACCGGACGGGATTCCCTGCCCCGATATGCAACCGGACAGTCCGTTTCCAACAGAATTCTTTCCAGAGGGGCCGCTCGTACGGCCTCCCGGTGAGGAGGGCTGTAGACGAGGGCAGGTGTGGCAGAAATATGGTAACCCGCTTCGATGATACGCACGAGCAGGTCAGGGGAACCTGTATACCAGTGAAACACGGCCTGTTTCACACCGCCTTTGGCGATCATGTCGAACACCCGCTGATGCGAGTAGCGACAGTGGAGAATGAGAACCTTGTCATAGGTCACGGCAAGGGTGATGATCTCGTGCAAGACCTCCCGCTGGAGATTCTTGTTCACCTTTGCCTTGTAGTCAAGCCCAACTTCACCGAGGGCAACGCACTCGGCAAGATGCGCTTCGACGAACGCGAGGGTGTCATCCATGTTGTCACGTCTGATTTCCCATGGATGATACCCCACAGCGGGAAAGACGAATCCCGGATGTGCCCGTGCGATCTCCAGGATTCGGCGGTTGGATGCCACATCCATCCCTACGCCGATTACGGCGGCAACGCCGCGTTCACGGGCGGTTTCAAGATCCTGTAAAATATCAGGCAGTTCATTCAGATGGGCGTGGCCGTCTATGAGGAGTGCGAACCGTTTCATTTTTTGAACAGGGCCTCGAGTGTGCGTCTGGCATCTTCTTTATTGTCGGCAGCATCTCTTGCAGACACCGTATCCCGGAATATGAAATATTCGCAGAAATTGCTCCGGTCTTTATCGACAACCCGTTCCGCCTGTGGCTCGTGGCACTGGTTGTACGCCGCCGCGTCATAGAATCGGCAATTGAGGCAGGCGTGCAGATCCGCACCACAGTGTGGGCAGGATTCCGTCCTGCCAACTTTACGCGGGATGTCGAGTTCCTGTTGACAGTTATGACAACGATACATTCGTATACCTTTCCGGTGTGTCTGCCCGATCAGGCAAATACGCCTGCCAGCATATAGCCCAGAATCAGAAGTATTGATGTGAGGGTATGCACCTTGAGCATGGCCAGATTTGCCGGCGCCATCCGTACTCGATCCCGGTAATGTATACGCAGGATACGCCAGGAAGTATATGCAACGGGCAGTGTCAGCAACCCTAACAGAACCGTAAAAGGGCAGATTCCCGCCCCTACTGAGACGATAATGACACCGTAGGCGGCCACGAGTCCGGCGGTATACAGGGCGATGCCGGCCTGGCGGCCAAGCCGGGCCACGAGATTCATTTTGCCTGCCCGCCGGTCCGCTTCATAATCGGGGATCTCGTTAATGACAATCATGGACCACATCATGCAACCCGGCACAAGTGAAATGACGCCCGGCTCCAGGGCAATGCACCCCGTCTGTACATAAAACGCACCCAGACATATGACGGGGCCGAAATTGATTAAGAGGCCCAGTTCTCCGAGGCCGCGGTATCCGAACCGTATGGGAGGCGCTGTGTAAAATACGGAAGAGAATACCCCTATGGCGCTGAAAATCAGGACGGCCCATCCCACCGCCACGGTCAGGTACAAGGCAATCAGTCCCGTAAAGACGAAACAGGCAATGGCCGCAGTCCGCATCCGGCCGACGGACAGCGTCCCCTCCGTCAGGACTCCGCTGCCCCCTGTGTAGGGATTTTTCTCGTCCTCTGTCGTATGATCGACAGCATTGAGATAATCGAAGACATCGTCGATCATGTTCAGTCCGCAGTGATTCACCGTGACGCCAATGACCACGACGATAAAGAACCACGCGTCAAACGTACCGAAACGCGACCATGCAACGATGCTGCCCAGAATGGCCGGCATGATACTGGTGACTACGTAGTGGGGCCGCACCGCCTGCACCCATATATTCACAAGGCCTCCTGCACGTTCGTTGCGCAGTGCACCATGCAAGTGTGGTGTCATCGTGAGCGCCTCCGCTGCCGCACTAGGAGAGAAAACTCTTCCAGCGTCGTACATGATCCTTTTCATTGCCCCAGTCACGTGCGACGACGGTTCTCGTCTCGTCGTCCCAGTCGATCTCCTGCAGGAGCTCTCCGTAATGTTTCACCGCCAGCGATTCCACCCAGACAGCGGTTTTCAAAATCCACCGTCTGCCCAGCATTTTCGAAAAGAAACCGAAACAGAACCCGACAATCCAGAACATCCAGCGCAGCGGATTCGGTCTCCAGCCATATTCGTACAGCTTTACCTGAAAATCCTGGTAATGGGTCATTTCGTTACACATGGCCGCAATCAGGTACCGGTTTAATTCGGTATCATCCTTGGTAAGCTGGAATTTATAGATATTCTGTGCCATGAGTTCCAGCGTGTGTAACGTGCGCAACCCCTTTTTGATCTTTCTGAGCCGTTCCGGCGTCATTGCAACGCCTCTGAAGGCAATGTCCCCCATCGTCATTTCGGGGCGCACGACCTCCGCTCCATGCTCACGTGTCTGTACCATGTCTCGTTTCTCCTCGCGCCACGATCATTTCTCTAAGCAAATTTACATTTGCTTCCTGAGAATCTGTGCCACCACCTGGATCGGATCCCACGGCCCGCCGAACGGCGGTGAATAGGCAAGATCGATATAGCCGACGTCGTCGAGCGTCATCCCCCCCCAGAGACAGGCCGAGAGCGTATTGATTTTGGCCACTGCGCCACCTTCACCGACAGACTGGGCACCAAGCAGTTTCCCCGTTGATTTGTCGGCCACCATTTTCAGTCCGACCTTTCTTCCCTTGCTCATGGACCGGGCCGACGGTGTACCCCAGATTATCGTGCTTATGGGATGCAGTCCCATGGCCTTGGCTTCCCATTCATCAATGCCGGTGGTGGCCACCTCCAGATCGAATAATTTGAACGACTGGGCACCAACGACACCGGGAAATGTCATGGAATGACCACTGATATTTGCCCCGGCAATGCGTCCCTGTTTGTTGGCGATATCGCCCAGGGGCATATGCACCCATTGGTGTTTGATGCGATGATATACGCCGCAGCAATCGCCGACGGCGTAAATTTCGTCACGCGAGGTACGTTGCGACAAGTCGACCATAATGGCGTTGGTATTGCCGATCTTCAGGCCGATTTGCTCGGCAAGGGAGATGTTGGACGTCACGCCGAGGGCGAAGACGATGATGTCGGCCTCCATCTCGCCGTTGTCGGTAATCAGACGCAGGGTCGATTCTCTACCGTTTGCTTCGATGGCGACGGGCAGCCTGTGTGGTACAAAATCAATGGCATTGGATGTAAGCTTGTCCAGCACAATTTTCGAAAACTCCTCATCCCACCGCTTGACTGGCAGTTCACCCCGGTAGACGATACTGGTTTCGAGCCCCAGATTTTTCATTGCCTCGCTCAGCTCCATGGCGATGAATCCGGCCCCCAGTATGATGGCCTTACGACAGCGACCGTGTCCACACTGCTTGTCCTTGATGTAGGCTTTAATATCGAGCGCGTCCCGGAGATCCTTGAGTTTGAAAACGCCCTCCTGTCGCACGCCCGGTATATCGGGTATATTGACTTTGGAGCCCGTGGCCATGACCAGCGTATCATAGGCGAGTGTGTCGCCGTCACTCAGGCGTACAACCCCCTTATCAGGATCGATCTCCTCGACGGTGGTGCGCACGCGCACCCTGATACCCGTTTTTTCGAACTGTTCCGGGGTGCGAACGATCAGTATGCGTTCATCCTTGATTACATCACCGATGTAATATGTCATCGGTCAGGCAGCATACGACACAAACTCGCCCTTTTCGATTATCGTGATATCCAGGGATGGATCTCTCCGCCGTGCTTCCGCTGCCGCGGAAGGTCCTCCGGCACCACCGCCAACAACAATCACCTTCTTGTGCATATCTCTCTCCCTCTTATCGCAGAGCTTGCGTAATCGTTAGACCGTATCAGCGAACCACATCACTCATGGTGCTCACGCGAGACACTCCAAGTATCTTGTACCGGATCACACGCATATAATGCTAACAGAAATATCGTCGCCCTGCAATGCGAAACCCGCGGACATGCCGACGGCGGGTCGTGGGGGAAATGCCGGATAAGTCCGATCATCGACGCACGTCACTCACGAATAATCCGGCGCAATTGACTCCATGGTCGTCACATGCGCCGGTGACCGACGTGAGCCTGAGGGACAGGTTATCACTGGTAAAATAAACGATAGTGTGGTAGCGATTTGGTGGATTATGTTGAATACACTTGTGCCAAGCACGCACACACAAGGCAATGATATTACCTACCAGTAAGCGGAAAGGATACCATGATGAAAGATTCTCAAGAACGCAGAACAGGACTACACGACCGCAGAACAACACGGGGACGTCGGGTTATCGACCAGGCACTGGCATGCACGGAGTGCGGTGTATGCATGGATCACTGTCCGACATACCGCATCACGGGCGAGGAAATGTTTTCACCCATACACCGGCTGCAGACAGCCGTGAAGGTCTTCGAAGGGGAAGAGGTCACACCCCTCATGCTGGAAAGCATGTACAACTGTCCCAAGTGTATGCAGTGTGAATCGGTGTGCCCGTTGGAAATCAATATCACCTCTGTCGTGCACAGAACCCGTGAGGAGCTGGTCAAACGGTCTCTGGCGCCGACGGACCGACACAAAAAGGTCATCGAGGGGATTCTGCAGCGGGACAATGCCGTCAACGGCGATCCCGCCACGCGCCTGGACTGGCTGCCGGAACCATACACCCCGTATGAGTCCGATACGCTGTTGTTTCTGGGCTGCCTTCCGTCATATCTGGTGAAAGATGCGGCGGCCTC
>Ga0272442_10006652_pt1 | contig 15149 bp, 14 predicted proteins | sample SSMForm2O_FD_200262 | JGI IMG/M metagenome (GOLD analysis project Ga0272442, IMG submission 200262) | Marine sediment archaeal communities from Little Sippewissett salt marsh, Falmouth, MA, United States - SSM-Form-2O | ecosystem: Environmental > Aquatic > Marine > Wetlands > Sediment ...
GAGAACCGGGGCGCGTATTATTAATGCCCTCCCGCTACGGGTGATGGAATTCAGAGGAAGGAAAAAGAGTTTTTCCAAGGGAATCTTATTGCCTGTTGACTAACCGCCTCCTAATGGGTGGCACCGTCTCAAGTATGCAGAAAATTAGAGATTTCCGGCCGGATGTATTAAAACACCCGTAAAGACTGAAAGGGGGCCTTTGATGGCGCTTGCGACAGAGATACCGGGATATAAAGACCTGATCCGGGACATAAGCAGCATATACGATTCAGCCCGCGGAAGCTCACAGGTCGAGGTCAACGAGAATATTATCCGCGCCTACTGGGACATTGGAAGACGCATAGTCGAGGTCGAGCAGGAAAACCAGGAGCGTGCCGGGTATGGAAGTGGCTTGATACAGCGTCTGTCTGAGGACTTAAATACTAGATATAACAGAGGATTTTCGAAAAGTAGTCTCAAATACATGCGGAAATTCTATTTTGAATATCGAAAAGGCCACATATGTGGCCAATTGAGCTGGTCCCACTACAAGGCACTGATGAGCGTCAGGGACAAAGAGCAGAGAAAGCGGCTCGAACAGCTTGCAATCGAAGAGAAGATGTCCAATCCGGTGCTTCAACGCACCATCAGGATCGAGGCGCCGTCCGCCCGCGCTGATAGTGATAAGCTGAAAATGCGCGCCGGCAGACTGTATGTATACAAGGTAATAATGGAGAGACTGGGTACGTGGAAAAGGTCGGTCTTCAACCTGGACCTCGGCTTCGGCGTGATCGTTGCCATGCCCGGCGCACAACCAGACAAGGCCAGGTCGGGCGACATTGTGGAATCAAAAAAACGCGGGCGCGGTTACAGGCTTGAGACCGTGCAGAGGGAAAACGCTAAATTCAGGTATGCGTACGAGGCCTATGTGGATCGCGTGGTGGACGGCGACACGCTGGTGGTTTACATCGACTGCGGCTTCAAAACTTATGTACACAAGCGCCTGAGGCTTCACGGGATCAACACGCCCGAAATGGGAATGCGTGGAGGAGTCGAGGCAAGGGATTTCGTGATCTCGCGGCTTAAGGGTGTAAGGAAAATCGCGATCAAGACTTACGGAAGCGACAGGTATGATCGCTACCTTGCAGATGTGATGTACAGGCGGGGCGAACTGGAAACAGACCGGATACTTGAAAACGGAAGGTTTCTGAACCAGGAGCTGCTGGACCAGGGGTTTGCGGTCCGGGGGTGAATGCGCCCTCGCAAAACTCAAGCTATATAACAAAGCCCTACTTCGCTGCTTCGCAGCTTCGTAGGGCAAGCGGGCGATGCGGGATTCGAACCCACGACCTTCGGCTCCGGAGAGCGCTTTTTAAAAACGGCAAGTAGGCGTCATGTTTAACTTTTTCAAAACATATCCAGAACATAGAACAAAGGACGTCTGCACCATTGTGTATGGATTTGACCAGAAATCCACGCCAACATGGACACGTTTTAACACCCGGGAGTTAACGACCTCTTAATGCGCCTTTGGTTCCACCAAGCTATACGCAGCAAGGTGGAAAATGAAGGCAAAAATAAATCACAGTCGGACAGAAGGCGGCGGCCAGGGTGGCGCCAGGTCGCAGGGCGACGGTTATACTGGAAGGTATGACACCCGTGCGACCTCCTATTTATCAAAAATAGGGGGTCGCCGCGTTCTGTCGGGCTCTCAGAAGCCCTTTTTCACGGGAAATATCACTCAAAAACAAGCTCAGGAAAAATCGATAACGGGAATTCCGGCAGATTCTTCCTTGGTTTTACCTTGTACTTACCTGCTCACCATCTGTGAATTACCTTGTACTTACCTACTCATCACCTGTGAAAAACCATGGAAAAAATCTGAACAACGTACATTCCAGGCAACCGGAGCCCTAACAAGCCCCAGGGGGTTGCAGGGGGAAGGATTCCCCCTGTGTCAACGTGAGTACACAAACCAAGGAGAATGTCATGCGTAAGGGAGATTCTTACAGTCTGCTTAAAAACGAACGTTTCGGAGCTGAGTGGTATGGATATCGTTCTCTGGAAGAAAGAAAGATATGGATTAAAATTCTCGAGAATAATTTTCCTTGGCACTGGTTTTGTACTTTCACTTTCAAAGTAGATATTTCACCTGAGCTGGCAGTGAAACATTATTTTAGCTGGTTATCCCGTGTCCGGATGGCACTGGATCAAAATATCAAGCATCGGGCGAAGCTGAGATGGTTTTTAGCCACTGAGCCGACCTATGCAGGTCGGGTGCATTTACATGCACTTCTCAGTCATGACGGTCTAAGACGGCTTAACAGGTTTCGTTATGCGTCGAAGTGGGAGCGTGTGTCCATTAGTAAAGGGAAAAACAATAGGTGGTTTCCCTGTGGTCTGGCTAGAATCTATCCTGCAAAAACGAAAGCAGCAGTTCGTTACATTACAAAGTATGTGGCGAAGGGCGGTTTCTATGATTGGGGCCGTCTTAAACTGAGGCGTTCAGATTATGCCAGACTTACAGATGCTAGAGACAGGATCGATGTCCATATCGGTGATTCCGGCGCATGTACTAAAAGCAGGCAACATCGCTCCTGTAGGAAACTGTGATAGTGTACGTGGATAACTGATCGTGCCCGAGCGTGTCTCGGCTCCTGCGGTCTTAACGTACACGTCCCACGTCGGAGTTGCCTCGCGAGGCTTAACGCAATACTCTGCGTGCTAGCTTGATCGCAGAGTATTGCCCAAACTCGAAAATAAATTATTGAGATTCAGTTAGAGACCCGAATCAGGAAAATTTCCTTCCTCGATTTTCAATTCATCAATATACCATCCGGGAGCCTGATAATAGCCCGCCATTTCCTTGCCGTCAGCCATACAGAAACGGATCTTAAAGTCTTCATTTGAATATCCGGTAAAATAAAATTCAGCTTGATACCACGTGCGTTCATTGTCCTGAGCAGTATACCCTGGCATTTCATGCAGTGAAGTACCTAATGCCTTTACATTTTCGGTGTAATCAGGCTTTGGATGAATAACCACCCATGACGTGCCGTTCCATGCCTGTACGTTAGATCCATCACGATAATTGTCCAGTTGCATTCTGAAATCATACCAATGCATAAACGTGAGCTTGAGCTGAGTTGATGAAGTGCAAGGCGATAAATCAATTTCCGGGCTTACTATGCAGGAATCCTCTTCCTGGCTGTAGTCTCCAGTAAGATTCGTAGCCCATAATTTTCCTCCTGAATAACCGGATGCCGGTTCTCCAGTAGGCTGTCCCCAATTCCAGGATGAATGTTCATTCTGCTCTGGATCAACGACAAATCCACCTTCATTCTGCTCAAAGTCTTTTTGAAATATCACGCCCAGGCAATCGGCATCTCCGTCGCTGTCAGCATCCGCGTCCGTCGAAGCATCATTGTCAGCATCGGCGTCAGTATCGGTATCAGTGTCAGTGTCAGTATCTGTGTCGGAATCTGTATCAGTATCGCCGTCAGTATCTGTGTCGGAATCAGAATCTGAGTCAGTAGTGCCCGAAGCATCACCTGATGCATCCATGCCTGCATCCTTTACAAACTTGAAATCTCCCATTCCTGCAATCGACGTGCATGCAGTCAGGAAAGTGATCATCAAAAATACAATCCATCGCATGACTAAAACCTCCCCCCTACGGCAAGGCCTATGTGTTCTGAACCTGCCGAAGGAGTGACTGAGACTTCTCCGAACCATTCAGGTTCAAAGAAGTACAGGACAGTGCCCGCTGCCGCCCCGACAACGGCAAAGCTTATGAAAACGTCTGTAGTGACTGCGAGTGCGTCGACAGTATCAGCATCGTCCTTGAGCCTGTCAGGACAGACGTTGTCATTACAATCGGGCGTGATCATCGCTCGTTTTGAAAGCGCAATGCTTCCAGTGATGATCGCTCCCAGGGTGGCGGCTCCGCCTACGCCATAGGCAACCCAGGTCCAGACACGCTCAGGTGATTCTTCCTGTTCCGGTTCCTGTTCCGATTCTGCCTCTTCATTAACAAGCTCTCCGACCTTGATCCTGATACCTTTTCCTCCCCACACGGAAAACTGCCGTCTCAGAATTTCGTTTTCATCCTTGAGAACAAGCAGATCATGAGTCTTTCCGCCCACGACAAGAATGGGCTTGTTTCCAGGGAGCTGTCCCCGGAAGACCTTGTCGATGTAAACAACGCTTCCTGCAGGAGCCTTGATCACAACCTGGCCTACAAGCTCTCTGAGGTTTTTTATTTCCTTCAGGACGTATTCCCGGCGTTCTGATGGTATCTCGTCTTTTCCGTCAACGAGATACTGCTGGAAGGCCTCCATTGCCAGGCCGTAACGGCCTTCAGCGGCTTCGCTCTGGCCTATGTTGTACAGTATCTTCCAGGACGGCCTTGTCCTGTACGCCTCTCTGAAGGCTTCAGCGGCGGACTCATAGTTTTCCTGATCAAAGAAGTTGATCCCGGCTTCGAAAAGCCTTTTTGCCATGACTTTTCTGTCATCGCCCTGGGCCTCTGATACGCTGGAAACGAGCAGAAAAATACCTGCAAGAAAAACTGTCTGGATGATCTTCTTTTCCATCTCGACCCCCGACACCTGCGCCCAAAAAAAAGGGCGGAATGAGCCTGACCGACGCCAAAAACTCACCCGCCCTCCCGTGTAAACAGAGGGGGTCACCCCCTGCCGTAACGGCAGCGGAATGCGTCGGTCATATGTCTTGAGCCTTCCTTCAGCCCTTTCCGTCGCAGGTGACTAGTCTGCCAAGCTCCTAGAGAAGCAGAAAAGGATTTCCGTCTAGCTCGATCAGGATTTTATACCATTAAAGGAGAAATCCCAAGGATCATGATTAAAAGCGTGAGAAGAAGCTATTTCCCTTTTAGCCCCCTGAAATTGAGCATGTTAGCGGATAATTTTTCAAAATCCTTGTTGTCATTCTTCCTCTCTTTCAGAAACCTGTTTTTAGGTTTAGAATGGTTTGGCTCACATTACGTTCAGGTATATTAAGGAGGGAAAATTATGGCTGTCTGGATGGTTCGAGCTGGAAAGCAGGGCATCTGGGAAGATATTGCTCTGGAGAAGAATATCGCTGGTACTGGATGGGTGCGCCTGCCTGACATCGGTTCTGTTAAAACAAGAAAAGAAATGTTTAAGCTGATAAAGGAGCACTACCCGGAATATTCCACTGCAAAGACTTCAAATGCCACTGGACAGCTTTTTGCTATGTCGCAACGGATACAAAAGGGTGACCTGGTCATCATGCCTCTTAGAAACAAATCCGGTTTTGCCATTGGTGAGATTACGGGTGACTACAAGTTCCGTACTGATCTTGGACCCAACGTGCGACATACCAGGGCTGTAAAATGGATCAAAGAAGAAGTACCCCGTACGGCTTTTCAGCAGGATCTTCTGTATTCGCTTGGCGCAATCATGACGGTCTGCCAGATCAAGCGCAACAATGCCGAGGAGCGTATCAGAGCATTTCTGAAATCCGGGAAAGATCCCGGATTTACGGATTTGGCTGATAATGGAGAGTCTGTTTCGGAAGATGATGAATCCGCTACACAGACAGACATCGAACAGCTCGCCCGGGATCAGATAATGAGAAAAATAGCAGAGAGCTTTCAGGGTCATGACTTTGCAAAGCTGGTTGAGGAAGTCCTCATAGCACAGGGTTATATCACTGAATTCTCTCCGCCAGGGCCGGACGGCGGAGTAGACATCCTTGCAGGCAAGGGCCCGATGGGCTTTGAAGCACCAAAACTCTGCGTGCAGGTAAAAGCGACGCAGAGTTCTGTTGATGTAAACGTTTTTCGAGCATTGCAGGGCACAATGATCAATTTCAAAGCAGAACAAGGACTCCTCGTAAGCTGGGGAGGGTTCACAAAGAATGTGGAAAGAGAAGCCAGGCAGAGCTTCTTCAACGTGCGGCTCTGGGATGCAGATGATTTCGTAGAAGCAATCTTCAAAAACTACGACAAACTGTCCGACAACATTAAAGCCGAATTGCCGTTGAAACGCTTGTGGGCTCTGGTGGTTGAAGAGTAAGACAGCAAATAGGAGAGGAAAATGAGACTGCAATGGAGTAATTGGTTCGAATTAAATAAAAATACTGAATGGCCAACGACACATGGTGTTTACTGCGTTAGTTTAGCGGATAAAAACGGAAGACCTTTTTCTATTCCAAGATTGTGCGGAGAAGATCCTGAAGGAGTTATATACATTGGACGTTCTGGTTACGCAAACGCAAAAACAGATAGGTCGCTTGGAGTAAGATTGTGGGAATTTCTTGTTGGGAAGCATTCTGGAGGACAGACCTATTTGCAATCTGCAAGGGCAATCAAGAAATCTGGAATATATAAAAATTACAAGCTATTAGTATCAATTGCCAGATTGTTAGATTATCAAATTGGTGAAGGAGAAAAAAGCGCGATGAGGCAGTATTTTAATAAATATGGTGAAGTTCCTCCATGTAATAGTGCTTTTCCTGGAAAGTGGAACTGATATTTTTTATATGTATTCATCAATCATGAAGTTCCAATTATTGAGAATCTTTTTAATCGGATTTAAATCATTTTTATTATGACTACATTATGTAGTTAAAAACAGTTGGCATTTGGTCAACCAGCAAATAGGGCAAAGGAGAGTTTTATATGAAAAATTTTGACACAAGAGCATACAGTATTGCTGACTTTCTTGAGTGGCATAACAACGACCTTTTAGAGTTGAGTCCAGATTTTCAGCGACGAACTGTTTGGTCTGAAAAGGCTAAGTCATATCTTATTGATACGATTGTACGCGGTCGACCAATTCCCAAGATTTTAATAAGTCAGAAACTTCAAAGTTCGCGTACTGTCCGTGTAGTTGTAGACGGACAGCAAAGACTCCGCGCAATTCTGGAGTTTTTAAATGGGGACTTTGCCATTTCAAGAGCACATAATACAGATTTAGCTGGCATAACCTATCACAAGATGTCAGAACCAATTCAAAAAGAGTTTCTACAATACGAACTTGGTGTCGATCTGCTTTTCGATTTGAAATACGAAGATCTTTTAGACATCTTCGCACGTATTAATTCCTACACCGTGTCTTTGAATAAACAAGAAAAACTTAACGCGAGATACTTGGGCTATTTTAAAAAAGCAGCTTTTAATTTGGGGTATAGTTATGTCGATTATTTCTTGCGCGCATCGATCCTTAATAAATCCAAAGTTACAAGAATGGCAGAAGCAGAACTTACAAGTGATTTGCTTGTGGCTCTTGTGCAGAGTGTGCAAACAAATAAAACAATAGAACAATTTTATAAGAAGTATGAGGATGAGATAGGGCCGCTTAACAGCGCAACAAAAAGATTCCACAATATTATGTCTTATATAGGTTCTATTTATGTACCTGAAGAGCTCGCTGGTACTAATTGGTCACGTATTCAGCTATTTTATACTCTTTTTACTTCTATTGGTCATTGTCTTTACGGTCTTGGTGGCTTAAAAAAAGCCCCGAGAGTCAAGATTACAAAAAATAAGCTTGGGAAAGCTCGTGTTTGTTTGGATGAAATCAGCGCTACTTATGACGAAGTTGTGGCAGATTTAGACAATCCCTCAGCACCCAAGGATTACAAGATGTTCATTAACCGATCTAGACGTGGAACAACAGACACAGCGGCGCGTGTAGAAAGAGCAATTTTCGTATGTAATAAATTGAAGAAGAATTTAGGATGAATAAAGAATGCATACTACACCCATAAAGTGCCTAAATAGTCTGAAGACAGAGTTTAAAACTCTTAGATTATTTGATGACAAGAATCAGAATATATTTTCAGGTGGATCGTCTGCTAAAGGGCTTACAAAGTCCCAGATGTTTTATTTAACCGAAGCTATTTTTTTCGCGTCATTCCGTTGTTACGAACAATTCCTTCGTAACGTCTTTCTTCTTTATTGCTGTGGCAGACAGTCAAGTGGCCGTAAGAGTGTTAGATCGTATCTTCAGCCTAAAAACATCAAACATGCAGAAATGCTTGTAAAGTCTTCAATGCCTTTTTTGGATTGGAGTAGTCCTGATGTGCTAATTGAACGAACCGAATCGTATCTCAAAGATGGATACCCCATGAAGATCCCGCTTTCTACAAATATTGAGAACCTTAGAGATTTAAAAAAAATACGAAATCATATTGCTCACATGTCGAGAGAGTCCACTTCGGATTTTACAAGGGTAGTGCGGAGCCATTACGGAACACGTCCTTTAAATTTGCCACGTCCAGGTGAGTATCTGCTTTTATCCTGCAGAAATAATTCTTCAACATATTACTTAGAAAAATATATGAAGGTCATGGAAGATGTTGCAGAAAAGGTTACTTGATTGGCGATAGATTGATTCACATCAACATACTAGCTTTGCTCCATCCTTGATATTACTTCTTGTAATAACAATTCAAATTGTGGTTTGTATGGATCTAACTGAGCGCAAGAGGGATACTTATCAGATTTTCTGATTGTACGGTGCGTATGAAAGTCCGCGATCTTACGTAGTCCATCCTCAAGATGCTTGAAATTCTCCTTCAGGCTTCTGTTCATGCTCGCCACTACTTGTGAGAAGCTCTTTTGGCCAAAGACTGGCGGTATATAGTTTAGAACTGCTCGCATAAGTAAGCATGTTGCTATTAAATTACCATGAGAGTAACAGGAGTTTATTTCTTCGCATAACCTGATTAGAAGTGAAGAGTCAAGGTAACTGTTCTTCATGCTGCCTAGATTTGTAATTATAGTTGTTTCAATGAACCAACCAGTCGAGGTTGTATTAAGCATCTCATAATCATCCGAGAAAAGAAGCGGATCAATATCTGGAAGAAGTGCATCGATCTCGGCTTTGGCATCATATGTGCTAAATAAATCTCCAAACTCAACCTCGATTGCATCCAGACGCTTGTTTAGATCGGGAGGCAATAATGGCCCAGCTAACCTTTTTAGCTGAATAATAAGATATCGAAAACCTACGATAACTGACGTCTGTTCATCAGGATCGTCGCTCGGACCACAGAATCTAAATTGACGAATATCAGATATGACTTTTTCGATCTTCTGCTTTTTGGTTCTAATTCTCCTTTTGCTGTCGTTCTGTGAAGTCCCTGTGTCCTTGGGAGAATTTATTTTTGAGATAATTTTTTGATATTCCTCCCATCCATCAAGAGTTAAAGCAATCTCATTATCACTTTCAAATGTTGCTACGTATCCTTTTTGAATTAATTCCTTGATAATGAAATGCAATGCTTTGTCGTTTTCAGTCCCAACAATCGAGCTATGTTCTTGGTAAGTTATTACTACATTCTTGCCTAGAGAATACCCCCCTAAAAAGACAATTAGATTTTGTTTCATAACCTCCGGTGATGGAAGGAAATCCTTTTCAATAATTTTTTCTATCTGCTCGAATTCTATGCTTGGGCAAGTAGTTTTCTCCTGCATTTTTCTGATTTCATAGGAGGCAACAGCTCTGTTTCTTTCGGTTAGATTGCATGGTCCCAGTTTGGATAAAGTTGGTTCGCTAATCAAAAAACACCCACATTTTCGACATCGAATTTTAAATGACGGTCCGCCGGTTGATTCCCAGTCAATATTGTTGCTATTGCATATTGGGCAACGTGAAGACATTATACATCCTTGCTAATTATGTCCTTCCACAATCCTAATCTCCTCCTCCGTCAACCCGTACAGCTCATACACCAATCTGTCGATCTCTCTTTCTGTCGCATCAATTTGGCGCTGGTATAGCTCCCTATCCGCTGACATCTTTACGTTAGAAAGCTGCTCGTGCATGTTTAGCATCCTTTCCACGTGAAAGACCATTCTTTCGTAACGAGTTTTGTCGTTTCTATCCGAAAGGTCAATTTTGCGGATGGGTAGCCATTCAATATTCACTTTTTTAATTTGAGGAAAAACTTTACCAACCTCATCCAATTTCCAATGATATAAATATTCAAATAACTTAGAATTCAAGATACCAAGAATATATTGAAGCTTTTTCTGCGAATTATCATCATTTAATAGATTAAGTGTGTGTATGGAATCAATCGGATAAAATGCCTTGTTGTCGAATACTCCAATTATTTTGCTTGCAGTTTGCCTTATAAGAATCTTCTCCTTATCAAGATCATTTTCATTTCTTGCCCAATGAAGACAATACCATGGCAATTTTCCCTGCTGCGTCTCTCTTTTTTTAGACAATTTTGACTTATATGGTGCCAAGAAGGACGCAATTCCCTTTTGATGATTCCCTGAAAGATGTTTTGTTGAATAAAGAATGAATTCTCCACTAAAATTAATTTTATACCTATCTATGTTTTTACCCTTTAATGTCTTTTTTAAGAGCGATTCATCAACCCCAGATTCAATAAAATTATTCTTTTCACCAATAAAACAAGCATTTCCACCCGTAGTAATACCCTGAGTAATTTTCACATAATCACCAAGTCTAACTGCATTGCTTGACAATTTATTAACGTCAAACTCTTCAGTATCTTTAATAAGAAAAGATTCGGTGGTTAGGTTATCTGAAGATATTTCATTCAGCTTGTTGTCATTTATAGCATCAATGTTCTCCTTGAAAATTCCACTCTTAAAAGTATCCTCTTGGATTAATGATTTAGTTATTATGATTACAGCATTATCTACAACTGCCTCCTCAAACACATTCTTAATTTCCAGTATCAAAGAAATGTTATTCCCTTTTAACAACAATCGCCTTAATCCGGAGAATTGGGAGTAATTAAGAAAAGTGTAGGGTGTAATAAAACCAAGTCGACCACTATCCTTTAATAATTTTAGCGCTAAGCTGAAAAAGTTAATATAAATATCAAATGTTCCGGAAAAAGAGTCAGAATCCTTAATTAACAGATAATTCTTCTCTGACTTGCTAAAATAATCTCCGTATGGTGGATTGCCTATAACTGCATCGAACCCACCGACATTAATGATTTCCGGGAATCCTTCTTCACCTTTCCAGTCGTAAGGGTTTATTCGATGTAGATTTCCCTTATCAGGCAATATCTGATCGGTGAAGTAGTCTGGACCTATCAGACTATTACCGCATTTGATGTTGTCTCCAAGATTTGGAAGCACTCGATCTTCAAAAAGGGCCAGTTGATGGGCACCAATGCTCTCCATGTCCTCATCCTGAAGCACTTTAAGTAATAAACTAAGCTTTGTGACCTCTACTGCCTGGCGGTCGATGTCTACACCGTAAATGTTATTTAAAAGGATACGTTTTTTTTCGGCCGTTGTGAGTCGCCATTCGCCTCGTCGGTCTTTGAAAAGAGCAGGCGCTTTCTGTTTCTTGCCCTTGCCAGTCGGCTTTGAATACTTGGACGGGTTATGCTCCCTGTACCAGTTGAGATGATAGTCAAGTAGATATTGATATGCTCCTAGAAGGAAAGATCCCGACCCACAGGCAGGATCCAGTATTCTAAGCTTGCTTATCTGCCTAGGAGTTTTATCTTCTGTGAGCTTGCCAACCGTCTGCTTGACGATATAGTTCACTATATATTGGGGCGTGTAATAAACTCCGCCAGCTTTTCTGACTTCAGGTTTTTCCTCTACCTTTGCCTGATGCCCCTTGGTTAGCCGGATGACCTTTCCTAGAAACTGCTCATATACCTGCCCCAGGATTTCCGGAGGTATAATGGAAAAATCATAAGGATTCGGATAATATAATTTTTTTATAATTGTTTTTAGCACCTTATCATCGATATTTATTTTAGTACTGAAAGTATCGGTCTTAAAATCGAACAAACTTGAATTATACTTGTCATCAGCTTTGTAATATAAATCACAAAGTCGCTCATAAACATTAGGACCATTGATAAGTCCTTGAAGTCGTCCATAATCCTCAATACCTCTGTCTTCACACATACGAAGAAAAATTATTCGATCGATTGTTCGCTGGACCGCGAAGTTAAGTTCTTGGACAGATAGCTCTTCATTTCGAAGTGCAATGTTTTTGGAGAGCAAATCTCTCCAGCTCTCGATCTCTTTGAGAAATACGCTATCTACTTCGGTGGTGCCTCTTTTTTTAGTGTCCAGTACATACTTATCAAAAGAACCCTTAAGTACGGATTCCTTAGCAAACACTCCATAAATTTCGTCAAGTCTTTCTATATATTCATCGAATGTAATGTAATTTATCCTACAAATGTTCGGCCTGTCGTCCGGCTTTGGTTCCATCCTACAATCATAAATGCTGAACTCTTCGAAGTCCGTTAGTATACTTAAAGGTAATTTAATATTCCAAGCATAGCGTCGCAGTTGATATGCAGACTTTACTGAATCTTTCAAAGGAACAGCAGGTTTCTTTGCCTCAAGAAAAAACTTCCTATTCCCCCCTATCCTGAAACAGTAATCAGGAGCCTTGGTGGCTCCACCGATCTTGATGGCGTCCTCGTGGATAACATCCTTGTACGTCTCGGAGAAGCCCTGCTCGTTCCGGATGTCCCAACCCAGGGCCTCGAACATGGGATTTATAAACTCTACCCTGACCTGCTCCTCGTTGTACTTGGGATTCTTGTAGGACTTGATCCCCCTGCCGAACTTCTCGACAAGCTTTTCGATCCTCGACCTGGCTTCATCAACGGACTGAGCGATCACTGTCCCCTCCTCAACATTAGATTTTAAGAAGCGAAATCCATTTAACTACTTTTTGTATAAATTTGTCGACAATTTTTCTGGGATAAAAAATCCCCTGACAGGATCTTTCGATTAGATATTTGAAATATCAAGGCTCGCCATATAGATGATCAATAAATTGCCCTTGGTCATAACGTATCAATTTTTTATACGTGTAACTTTTATGAAGAAACTGATCGATCAATTGCAATACCAGGTGACGGTGTATTGGATACAGCATCTGAAGCATTCTTAATTTTATTTCATCCGGCTTGTCCTTGAATAAGCCTGCATATGTAAGTTCAAATTTGTCATCCCAGAGTTCTTCCATCGAAACGTGTAATTCCAATGACAAATTAAACAACAGGTCGGCCCTGGGATTCGTGATCTTTCCGCTTTCAAGCCTGCTGATGGTCGCAACAGTGGTGCCGACCTTTTTTGCAAGCTCCCCCTGGGTCAATTTTTCCAGTTCTCGATGTTTCTTCAGCCTTTTAGCAAATCCCTTCATTTTTCTGCTTACCTTTCCAGTAATTGTGAATATTTTTGCATCCATGTTTATTTCCTGTCAATCTGTATGACACTCATGCAAATCAATTCAGTAATAATTTCGTATATTTAGCTATTGACACTGTAAGGTTTGAATATTACCATGGGTAAACATATATGCAAACCGTAGACAGCTATGGAGGATGATCAAATGAGTTCTACAGATATTCAGAATGCCTGCAAAGGAGGTTGGTTAAATTCGAAACAGGCGGCCGCGAGGCTGGCTTATCCGAGCATCAGGGCTCTTTATCAAGCTATGCGAAGGGGCAATGTGCCTTACTACCGGCACGGTAAGAGGGTCCTTTTCAAGCCTGAGGAGCTGGACAGTCTCATCAAGAGGGTAGAAGTGCCTGACCCTCCTGATGAGTGAAACAACCAAGGCACAAGAAAGGAAACGGATGAATATCATGAAGCAAGAATCTACAAAAGAAATGACCGGATGGGGGCACCATCCGGTCGGACCAACAAAACAGGCAGAAGCACCGCCAGGTTTTGAAGGTAAGGGAAGTATAACCACGAAAGCTGTAAATGTCGAAACAAAATCCAGCTTACCTTCGAAACAAACAGGCAGTATCAACAGACAAAAAAATATGCCTGTTGACTCAAGATCACAAGGGGATATCCTTGTACCCATGACGCCTACTTGCCCAACGGAAAGGAGAAGAAGTTCAATGGGCGTCAAAAGGTACAAGATAGGAGGCAAATGGTGGTACATGGCCTATGGCTACACCAGGGATGCCAAGGGAATGCAGAAGCGATTCAGAAAGAAGAGGATACCGACAAAAGAAATGGCAGAAGCGTTCTACTACAAGATGAAGTCAGCTGAATTCGCACAGACCTATTTCAACAGGAAAAGGAAACAGGAAATCAGCGTGTCTCAGGCATGGGAGAATATATTTCCAGTCATCAAGCGGGACAAGGTCTCATGGCAGTCAGACAAGGGTCGTGCAAAGCACCTGCTCGAATTCATGGGAGACCGTAAAGTACGCACACTCACACTGAAGGATATCGAATCGTACAGGACGTTCAGACTCGATGAGACGACAAGGAGAGGACGTGTTCCCTCGAATGCAACGCTGAACCATGAAGTCGGCCTTCTCAAGCGAATGCTCAACTATGCTGTCAAATGCGGAGACCTGGACATAAATCCCCTAGTCCATGTGAAAAAGCTCAAGGAGAACAACACACGCGATGTATTCGTGAACGACGAGGAGTTCGACCGGTTGTACGAGTGTGCAAATGCGGACATACAGCCAATCCTGCTGGTTGCTTACGACACTGGAATGCGGCTTGGTGAGATCCTCAAGCTCAAGTGGTCACAGGTGGACCTGAAAGAAAAAAGATTCCGTCTCACACCCAGGGACACCAAAACTGACAAAGCTCGTGTGATCATCCTGTCCAGACGCATCGTGGAATCCCTTAAAAAGCTTCCCAGGGGAATCAAGAGGGACAGCTATGTGTTTGTTAATCCTGATACTGACACGGCCTGGGTGGACATACGCAAGCAGTTTAACAAGGCAAAGAAGGCAGCAGAACTTGAGCACATCTGGTTTCATGACCTGAGAAGGAGTTTTATCACCAATGCCCGCAAACGAGGAGTACCGGAATCTGTGATAATGCGTATGAGCGGACACAGGACCCGTGCTGTGTTCGACCGGTACAACATCGTGTGCGAGGACGACTTGAGAGAAGCAGTAGAACTGATTGAATTTGCACGAAACAAGGAACTGAAGCGCGCAAAAAAGAAGTAATGGTCACGTTTTAACACCCGGAGGGCCTCCGGGCTGAAGAAAGGCAGAGTCCGAAAATGATAACTGAAGCAGTTTCAAATAGTTATCCAGCGGGCGATGCGGGATTCGAACCCACGACCTTCGGCTCCGGAGGCCGACGCTCTATCCAGCTGAGCTAATCGCCCTGGTGAGGGGATCAATTTATCAGGGGTAATTGCTGTGTCAACGTGCGAGAA
>Ga0272442_10006653_pt1 | contig 15149 bp, 16 predicted proteins | sample SSMForm2O_FD_200262 | JGI IMG/M metagenome (GOLD analysis project Ga0272442, IMG submission 200262) | Marine sediment archaeal communities from Little Sippewissett salt marsh, Falmouth, MA, United States - SSM-Form-2O | ecosystem: Environmental > Aquatic > Marine > Wetlands > Sediment ...
TAGAAGGCTTGGCATATGCGTATGAGATTGCAGAATTGGTTGGTGATGAGGACCATATAAGACAATATAAACAAGCAATAACTTTAGGTATACAAAACCTTATAGGCCTTCAATATAACAGCTCAAATTGGCGTATTAACGGAGCTATTCGCATTAATGCAGATGATATGGAACTGAGAGTAGATACAACTCAGCATATGGCTGATGCTTTCAGAAAGATAATTGAAGTGTTTTTCAAAGTTTAAATAACAATATTTCTATTTTTTTACCGTATATTTTATATATTATGTTTTATTTCTATATTTGAGGAATTTCTCCTATGAAAAATAAAAAACAAAATATACCCATATTTATAGCAATAATTCTAATTATATCAGTACTACCAATTACTTCTTTTGCATACAACCTTCATGCAGTGAAAGGAACACTCTTTATAGATGATATAATCGCTGACTCAGGAATTGAAATAAAAATACAATTCCCTGATGAAGATATCACTGGTTTAACATTTGAACATGATGGAGAATTCAACTACAACATAGGATTTCAAGGACATGACTGGGAAACAGGATCCTTCTATGTTTTTTATGATGGAGAATACAAAACACCTTATGATAACAAAACAATTTACATAGAAGAAGAAATAGTTGGATTCTATGTAGACTTACACGTTTATACCACACCTATGAACCAGGCACCAGATAAACCAACAAATCCTCAGCCAGAAGACGGTGAAGAAAATATAGGATTAAACCCCACACTTACCGTGGATGTAACAGATCCTGATGGAGACACCCTAGATGTAACATTTTATGATGCTTCAGATGACAGCTTAATTGAAACAGATGAAAACGTACCAGATGGTGGATCAGCATCAACTCCGTGGTCAGACCTTGATTATAACACAGAGTACAGCTGGTACGCAATCGCAGATGATGGTGAATACCAAACACAATCAAACACCTGGAGTTTCACTACAAAAAACGAAACCAATGCTCCGCCAAATAAACCTTTCAACCCACAACCAGAAAATGAAGCAACAGAAATCAGTGTAAACCCAACACTTTCAGTAGAAGTCACAGATCCTGATTCAGACACGATGACGGTTGCCTTTTACGACGCATCAGATGACAGCCTAATAGGAACAGATACAAGTGTTGCCAGCGGAGATAGAGCACAAACACAATGGAATGATTTAGACTATGATACACAATACAGCTGGTACGCAATAGCAAACGACTCAGCATACGAAACACAATCAGACACATGGACGTTTACAACACAAGAACCAGGAACCATTCCACCAACCATTGAAATATTAAAACCTTTAGAAGACACGTTTTATTTTAGAAACACACCAAGATTTCCAATAATTGGAAGGCTTCTTCCAAGAACCAGAATAATAAGCTACATAGACGTACAAGTAAACCCAGAAGACGCTGACGGAGAAATAACTAAAGTAGAATTCTACGTAGATGATGAGCTTAAACACACAGAAACCAATGAAAACTACACTTGGCGATGGAATGAAAGAGCACTGTTCAGACACACAATAAAAGCAGTAGCCTACGACAACGATAATTTAACTGCAGAAGAATCAATAGACGTACGAATATTAAACCTTGGAATACTCAGAGAAAAAGACTAAAAAAAAGAAGAAAAAGGAAAATATTTTTTATTTTATTTCCTTTTTAGATATGGTAGACCTGTTCGTTTGTTGACGCCAACTGTCATATGATCTGGTTTTTCACAAGGCGTACCACTCTTTGGTGATCTCTTGCTGAAGAAATAAATTGTTTGGTTTCTTCCGCCTTTAAGCTTAACGTCCCTTGTGTAAAGGGTCCAACCTTCATAGTTATATGCCATAAGATTTTTCCTCCAGACGGGTAATATATATGATAGGATTTAAACTTTCTCCTTATCTCCTCCTTATAATTAATATACTTATTGTTTTTTTTCAGATAAGAAGTGTCAAACAAGCCTTATAAATTTAGAAAATAAAACATCAAAATTGAGAAAAAAATGGCTATAAGAAAAATACATGGGCTAAAAACACTTCTTTGCGGTATTGGTTTAGCCTGCCTTATAGCAAACACAATAATTCTTCTAATAACCTTTCTCTGGGCATATTTTTATAATGATTTTGTGTTTTCCGCAAGAATAAATGATTTTGGAGAAGCACATCTTGAACTCATTTTTCTCCCTATAACTTTAGTCCTTGGTTTGTATGCATCAATAAATTTTTTTAAAAAACAACCCACAAAAACAAAAACATAAAAGTAAAGTGGGCCCGCCCAGATTTGAACTGGAGTCTCTAGCTCCCAAAGCTAAAAGGATCGACCAAGCTACCCTACGGGCCCAAGGATTACTCTCGGGTAACAGATGATGCTATTAAAAAGTTTTTTCTAAGATTAAGTGTTTCAGGTCACTCATGCACTTCACGTACAAAAAACCATCCCATATACTTGCACTTATATTGCTTATTGGAGCATTTATACTCATTATAGGCATGCCACTGCTCACCGTATTTAACCTTCTACCCTCAACATCAGAAGCAACCACAATGATAGAAGATATACAAGGACCCTTCCAAGCACTCTTTGATGTTATTATGTTACTTATGTCAATTGTACTTTTTATCATCGTATTTATCCTTATACCATTTGCATGGTATGCCCTTGTAAACAAAGCAAATCTAAAAGAAATACTATACAGAATACAACTTAAAAAAGAATCACTTGACAAAGCGTTTCTCTGGGGTTTTCTCACCTTTATTATCATGTTTGCACTAATGGCAGCTATCTCAGTAGTACTTGTCGTATTAGGCATAGATGCAGCTGAAGCAGGTAACCTCACTGACATCGATCAACTACTTTCTATTCCCTCTATGTTCATTTTAATCGCCATTCAACCTATAGGAGAAGAAATCTTTTTCAGAGGTTTTCTCTTTGACAAAATCAGCAACATTTTACCTAAATCAACACCTGAGCACAACCAACAATTTCTAGACGGAAAACTCCTGGTAATACTCAGTACCGCTGTGTTATTTGGCTTAGCCCATTTCAGCTACGGAAAAATATACCCTGTAGCAGCATCCATACTATTTGGCATAATACTCGGAGTTGTGTACGTTAAAACCAAAAACTTGTACACCACCATAATCGCTCATGTCCTCTTCAACGTCACCGTCTTTGTTTTATACCTTCTTAGCCTTCAAGTACCCTAATATAACGCCGTTAATTCTATAAACAACACGTTTATACACCCCATTAAAAGAAAATCTCATATGGTGAAAAACATTATGGAAAAACAACAAACATTTGTCATGATTAAACCAGATGCAGTACAACGAGGACTAGTAGGATCCATACTAAAGCGATTCGAACAAAAAGGCGTAAAAGTTGTTGCCATGAAAATGGTTTCAGTAACAAAAGACCTAGCCGAAAAACACTATGGAGTGCACAAAGGCAAACCTTTTTTTGAGCCAACAGTCGACTACATCACAAGTTCACCTGTCGTTGCAATGGTTCTAGAAGGAATCAACGTCATAGAAATGGTACGCCATATGACAGGAGCTACTGATCCTCAAAAAGCAGCCATGGGAACTATACGAGGAGACTTTGGGCAATTCATAGGGCGAAACATCGTTCATGCATCAGATGGACCAGATACTGCAAAATTTGAAATTAACCTATGGTTCAAACCAGAAGAAATATCTAGTTACACACGCATTGACGAAGAGTGGATGACAGAATAATTTTTTTTATAATAAACTTGAAACTAACAAAAACGAAATACCAAAAACCGCAAACAAAATCCATAAAATATACAAAAGTTTCAGACGCGCAACCCATTTAGCTTTTTTTTCTGCGCTATCAAAAAAACGACCAAGAACCGGATCATCTTCAAGTGACAACCGGTTCATAGTTTTTTCTCCTCTAACAACGCTTTAATACGTTTTCTCCTAAAAAAATCTTCACGTTCAAGCTCTTCAAGCTGCATCTCTATATATTTACGCGTTGATTGAAGTTTGGGAATTAAATTATTTTCAAGAACGTTTACCCGGCGTTTAGTTTTCTCAATTTCAGTTGCTAACGATTTTAGATCTCCTTCAATTTCTGCAAGATCAATCAGCTTTCCCATAAGCAGTTTAAATTCTTTATTTGCATCATCAAAACGTGCACATGACTCAAAGAAACCGTACTTAATATCTGAGGCAACATTGAGCTTGTCACGGCTGATACTTGGGATTTTCACACCCATAATATTATCATTGCTAACCTCTACTTCACCGATATTTTCAGAAAGCTTTGATAACGCTTCAACCCGGTCTTCACCAAGAATCATCTGACTTTCAATAAGCGCAGAAAATGCACGAGTAAACCCTTGTTCTACTTCTTTTTTCAATGTTTTTCGTTTTTCAATAATATCAAAAAACTTTTCCACAAGCGCATCACGTTTTTCTTCAAGCAACTTATGTCCTTTTTCTGCAAGAGTTAGTTTTTTTCTTATTTCAAGGAGTTCCATCCGTGTGGGGCTGACTCCTTCCATTATTTGCTCAGCCATATCTTATGTCTCTTCTTTTTTCTTTGGTAAATATTTTTTAATGTACTTTTCATCAATTTTTTTCAAATCTGCAACAGGTAGCTCAGAGAATAACTCCCAGCCAATTCCAAGTGTCTGTTCGATACTTCGATCCTCATGACTACCTTGGGTTACAAAAGTTTTTTCAAATTTATCTGCAAAATTCAAAAATTTTCTGTCACGCTCTGAAAGTGCGTCTTCTCCTACAATTGCCACGAGATCTCGTAGGTCACATCCTTCGGCGTATGCTGCATACAGCTGATTTGAAACACCAGCGTGATCAGCTCGAGTACGCCCTTCTCCAATACCACGGTCCATAAGACGAGATAGACAAGGTAATACAGCAATGGGTGGGTAAATATCTTTTTTATGAAGCCCTCGCTCCAGTACAATCTGCCCTTCAGTGATATACCCTGTTAAATCAGGTATTGGATGGGTTATATCATCATCAGGCATGGTAAGCATAGGAATCTGTGTAATGGTTCCTTTTTTTCCTTTGATACGTCCTGCACGCTCATAAATCGCTGCAAGATCAGTATACATATACCCTGGGTACCCACGTCTACCAGGTACTTCTTCTCGAGCAGCTGCTATCTCACGTAAAGCCTCTGCATAATTTGTAAGATCTGTTAGAATTACTAGGACATGCATACCAAGATCAAATGCAAGATACTCAGCACACGTAAGTGCCATACGTGGTAGAATAATACGTTCAATTGTTGGATCATCTGCAAGATTAAGGAACATAACCGTACGCTCAAGAGCACCGGTGTTTTCAAAATCACGGACAAACAAATTCGCCTCTTCGGATGTAATACCCATAGCACAAAACACCACTGCAAATTTTTCTTCTTTACCAAGTACTTTTGCTTGACGAGCAATTTGTGCTGCAATCTCATTATGAGGAAGACCTGCCCCTGAAAAAATTGGCAGCTTCTGACCGCGTACAAGTGTATTTAAACCATCAATTGTGGAAATACCTGTTTGTATAAACTCACGAGGATATTCACGGCTATATGGGTTAATTGGGTTACCATTGATATCACGCCGATTCTCAGGAATAATCGCTGGTGCATCATCCAAAGGATTACCTGTTCCATCAAAAACACGTCCAAGCATATCTTTAGATACACCAAGCTTCATAGTTTCTCCAAGAAACCTAGCTGAGGTTTTATCTGTGTCAAGGCCTTTGGTTCCCTCAAACACTTGAATTACTGCTTTATCCATAAATGCTTCTAGAACTGTACCAGTACGCATTTCCCCATAAGGTGTTTTAATCTTTACAACTTCATTATATGCTACATCTTTAATTCCTTCAACAATCATAAGAGGACCAGAAACCTCAGATACAGTTGTGTATTCTATGTCTTTGTTGCTCATAGGTTAATTCACCCCCTTTGCAAGGGTGGAAAATTCTTGTTCCATTTCTTTTTCTATTTCTGCAAAACGTTTCTCAAAGGTTTTATTTGAAACAGTTTTCATACGAGCAATGTTTTCACGGGTGTTCATCGCAATAATATCATCGATTAAAACCCCTTTAACTGCGATATCTTCGATTTTTTCTGAAAACTTAAGCATAATTCTAAGCATCTCATATTGTTTTTTACCCGGGCAATACGTATCAACTTCATGAAAAGCACTCTGCTGCAAGAAATCCTCACGGATCATACGGGCACTTTCAAGAAACGCTCGCTCCTTAGGTGGTAATGCATCAGGGCCCACTAGTTTTACAATCTCCTGTAGCTCAGATTCTGTTTGAAGAATAGCCATTGCTTTGTTTCTAAGCTGCAGCCAATTTTCTCCAATTTCTTTATGCCACCATTTACACACTTCATCAATATGCAAACTATATGATTTAAGCCAGTTGATGGATGGAAAATGCCGACGATCGGCAAGATCAGCATCAAGCGCCCAAAACACTTTAACTATACGAAGTGTGTTTTGTGCAACCGGCTCTGAAAAATCACCACCCGGAGGAGAAACCGCTCCCATTACGGATACTGATCCCTCTCGGTCTTTTGATCCTAGTAGTTTTACACGACCAGCACGTTCATAAAACTCTGCAAGACGAGATGCAAGATACGCAGGGTATCCTTCTTCACCAGGCATCTCCTCAAGACGTCCTGAGATTTCACGCATAGCCTCTGCAAGACGACTAGTACTATCAGCCATAAGTGCTACATCATAGCCCATATCACGGTAGTATTCTGCTATAGTAATACCTGTGTAAACACTTGCATCACGGGCTGCAACAGGCATATTAGAAGTATTTGCAATAAGTACAGTACGATTCATTAGTGGCTCACCCGATTTTGGATCCTCAAGCTCTGGAAACTCACGTAGTACATCAGTCATTTCATTTCCACGTTCACCACATCCAACATAAACTACGACTTGTGCATCACTCCATTTTGCTAATTGATGTAGACTTATCGTTTTTCCCGTCCCAAATCCTCCTGGTATAGCTGCGGTTCCGCCTTTGGATACTGGGAAAAATGTATCAAAGACTCGTTGACCAGTGATAAGAGGTAGTGTTGGATCATATTTTTTTGCTACAGGCCGTGGTTTTCGAACTGGCCATTTATGCATCATCTGGATTTTAACGTCGCCTTTGTCAGTTGCAACCACTGCAATATCATCTTGTATTGTGTAGTCTCCTTCTTTTTCTATTGAAAGAAGAGTTCCATTGATATCAGGTGGTATTATGATTTTATGAAGAATAATTGAGGATTCTTGTACTTCGGCTATTACATCACAGCCTTGTACTCTAATCCCTGATTTAACTGTGGGTTTAAAATGCCATTTCTTTTTACGGTCAAGTGCTTTTGCTTCAACCCCTCGAGTAATGAAATCACCTGTTTCTTTGTAAATATCAGGTAGTGGTCTTTGAATTCCATCATAAATATTTGTTAGAAGACCCGGTCCAAGTTCTACACTTAGTGGCATACCAGTTGAAACCACGACTTCACCTGGTTTCAAACCATTTGTATCCTCATAAACCTGAATAATTGCGTTATCCTCATTAAGACGTATTATCTCACCAATTAAGTTTTCCTCTCCAACCCGTACTACATCATACATTTTTGCTCCACGCATACCATCTGCTTCTATTACAGGTCCGGAGATTCGAACGATTTTGCCTTTCTGCATTTTTTCAGCCATACTTTTTCTGCCTCCAAATCTAATATCCTTCTTTTAGGTTACTTCCACTCCAACTGCTTTTTTTATAACATGAGATACGAAATCTACATGATCTGTTTTTTTTCCTGATTTATCAGGTATTTCAACGATAATGGGAATGTTATTACTCAGCCTGAAATCTTTAAGGTGTTTTCCCAGCTTCTGGGTTATGTCCTCTGTGATAAATATGATTGCAATGTCATCTCGACTTATCAGCTCCCTCCATATGGTTAGAACATCTTCAGCAGGCGTGTACAGCTCGGTAAGCCCTGCAAGCCTTAAACCTGTAGCCGTGTTGGTATCACATAAACCAATGATTTTCATGCGGCTGCCTCCTTCACCAGATACCGTTTAATAACCGCTGGCTGTATGTGTTCGTCGACTCCTTTTGCAATGATTTTCAAGTTCCGTATTTCAAATTCTTTAGAAACTAAAAACCGTAAGGTAGGGCCAATAGTCGAATAATTCTGAATAGAGATATCTTTTATGTTTTTCAAAAACGCGCTGTCAAGTGCAATCTCAAAAACCTGTACTGAGTTAGTTGTATTATATGCTTCTATAGCGTCTTTACATGCCGTATAATAAGATGTTCCTTCTAAATTTGTTATTATTTGCGCTACTCCGTCACATTCAGATAACTCGTTGTATTTCCATTGAGGAATTTCTCGTCCTTCTAACATAAACATTTTTTTACAACGTTCTTCATTGTACCCAAGTTGTTTTGCACGCAGCACGTTTTTAATATGTATTGTGTCAATAAGGGATTTAGCATAGTGTTGTTTTGCAGACTCACATTTATAGGGGACAGTAATCTGCAACAATTTTGTGATATAGTGTTTATCTAGGGCTATGTCAAGTTCAGTAAAATCATGTAAATCAGATAATACACTGGTTACATCCTCACCATACCCATGTTTTTTTAGAAGTGTAGGCAGCTCAGTTGTTTCCGCTTCAATAATGGTTTCTAGTAGCATGTGTCCTTGTGGTGTTAACGCTTTTTCAGCTGCATCCTTTGATATCGTGTTTCCAAGGATTTTATTTTTCAACACATTTTTAAGTAAGGGCATATCTTGTTTTTCAAGATATACCTCAAAAAACTCTTTCATCTTTTTTGAGCTGTCTTTTTGCATCATATCAACGGTTGCAAGAAAAGAGTCATCAAGTGACTGTTGCAACGAATACATGGTTTCACCTGCTACGTTGTAGTCTTTGAGCGTGTTGATTGTTTCTTTAAATGATATAATATCTTTGCTTTCTGCAACGCTATCAAGTTCTTTATCTCCAATGAATGGATTTCCCATTGCCTCAAACTTCGCATTAGGATACACAAATTTTACGTACGTAGAAAACGGTCGAGCAATAATTGCTATAGCACCCAGTAATATGGCTATGATAAGTAGCCAGAATGGTACATTATATGGGTCAAATAGTACATCTAACACCGTTTTCATACTCCATTATAGGTTATGAGAAAAGCAGCTTCCCAACGTGTATCCTTATTTTTTGTTTCTCACGTTTAATTATCCCTTCAAAGGTGTTATCTAAAGTGATACGGCTGTCATTGGAAACAAGCAGTATGCCACCTGAACTTTTTTGTTCACCGGAAACGGTTAAACCAAGTTTTTTAGCAATTGTTCTATCAAGCTCTTTTGAGATGACAACACTACAGTTTTTACCTAGTTTATCTGCACCCTTCTGCATTAGAGAAGTCACGATTTTTGTATAGTCTGAATCAGAAAGCTTTGCAAGTTTTTCTGAGGCTTGTGAAAAACAGTTTTCAATCAGTTTTTCTTTAGCATTCATAATGTCTCGTTTAACTTCTTGATGTGCCTGTGAAATTTGTATTTTTTTGATGCTATCACTTTGTTTTTCACCATCTGCAACAATTTTTTCTGCTTCATCTTGTGCTTGTTGTTTTTGTGCAGAAATAATTTGTTTGACCTGTGCATCTGTTTCTTTTTGTATCTTTTGTATTTCTGCTGTTGTATCTTTTGTAATTTGTTCAATGATTTTTTCAGCTGACATATACGGTCTCTATCCACCAAGAAATTGTAATCCAGTCATGAGAAGTATACCAACTAACAGCCCAAAGATGGCTATAGTTTCAGGCATAACTGTAAAAATAATGCCTCGTGCTGCAACATCAGGGTTTCTACCAACTGCGCTAATAGATGACGATGCAACCATACCTTGGTTTATCGCAGAAATACCGGTGAGACCTACGGCAAGGCCAATCCAAATAGCACCCATGCCTTGTAACGATGAAATCACTGTGCCCTCGCCTCCACCTAAAAGGCCTGCACCCATCATAAGCAAGATAGCGGTGAGAAGCCCATACACAGACTGCGTCATTGGAAGTACTTGCAACACAAGTAGCTTACCAAACAAATTTGGTTTCTCCGCGGTAACCGCTATTGCTGATGAACCTGCAAGAGCAAGACCAATAGCTGATGCTATTCCCGCTATACCTATGGCTATAGCGCATCCAAGGATTACCAAGGTTTTGTTTTGATTACTTTCGCTTTCAGTTATATCTTCTTGAGCACATGCTAACCCTGCAGAAAACACAAACGCTGCAGTGATTAGTAGCGCCATTATTGCTGCTTTTCTCTTTATATTCATATTTTGCCTCCTAATTTTTTTCTTTATTTAATTTTGTATATCTTCTTGATATTTTAAACGGTGAAAATTCTTTACCTCCTCCTTCGTAGAATCTATTGAAAAACTCGACATATTGCAGCCGTAATGAATGAACTGCGGCACCAAGAGCAGACAATCCAAGGTTTACCACATGTAAAACAAGTAACAACACAACAGTTACGATTACCCCGATAACAGGTATCATTTCTCCTAGTAACCGTGAGACTTCATTGAATGCAAGCGCCATACCTGCTGTGGCAAGACCTAATGCTAAAAGTCGTGCGTAGGAAAGCCAGTCTCCTACATAACCGGTTATATCAAAAAATCCTACCGGTCCTGCTGCAATAAATAACAGAATAATTCCGATTACCACTAGTAGTATTGCTGTATAAAACAACGTCGTACTTAAACTCCAGCTTAAAATAAAGTAGCTTATCAGCATACCACCACCAAGCTGTAGCGGTATCCAACATAATTTTTCAGTAAGCATTTCTTTGTATTGTTTTCTTTTAAATGCTTGAATAATCCCTAAAACAACCCCGATGTTTAAATGAATAAGACCTAAAATAAGCGCTAACGTCAGTATACTTAACGGTGTTTTCAGGGAGTCAACAGGGAATTGTATTGAAAAAAGGGTGAAACTATACACAGGGTTTGCTGGATTTCCATAGATAAAGCTATGGAAAAAATTTCCAAAAATACTATATGTTAAAAATCCAAAGATAGTTGTGACCAATCCCATCCAAATACCCATAAACGCAAAACTGCCAAGTGTTTGACTGTGTTTTGCAAATTTTATATATCCAAAAATAGAAAGAAGTAATAGAATAATGCCATAGCCTGCATCTCCAAGCATAACACCAAAAAATAATATGAAAAAAATACCCATGATAACAGTAGGATTTAGTTCATTGTATCTTGGTAACGCAAACATTTCAACAAGTGTTTTAAAACCGTGTGCCCACTTTGGAATTTTTAAATATGTTGGCGGGTTATCCGGGTTAACTGAAGGAACTCGAGATTTGTACACGACGCAGCCGTCTGCTACAGTGTGTAAGGCGTTTTTCATGGTTTCTTCTTCTTTTTCAAGCACCCAGCCTTTAATGATATATGTACTGTCTGTTTTTGCAAAATTTTTTGTAATCTCTTTTTTTATTTCTTCTATCATAAGCTCTTCGTGTAATGCTAATAGGTCATTGAGTTGATCTGCTGCAAATGCTTTTAACTCGGCTGTAATCTGTTTTTTTTGTTTTATTACATCTTTTTTTTGCTTTTGTAAAGCTTTTAAAACTTCTTGCGGTGATCCCGTATACTTTGAAAAGTCATATTCAAGCAGATGTTCTCTGCAGATTTTTTCTATGTGGTGTTGTTCGGAGATATGAGCTGCGATAATTACTGCCCATTCTAGTTGTTTTCCGGTGCCAAATTGTTGTGAGTAAATAACGCTTTTTTCAATGGTTTGCAACTGGTTCTTAAGCGTTTCTAACTGTGTGGTTTTTCCTGCTTTAACAACTAGGTATTTTGATTGTTGAATATCAGATAGGTGTATATCAAAATCTGAAAAATAGGTGAGTTGTTCAACGTCTGTGTTTATCTTTGTTATTTGTTCATCAAATTTATTTATTTTTTCTTCAAGATCAATAATTTTTTTCTCGCTTTCACGAAGTAATCCTTCAGTATAGGATAGTAATTCATCTAATGAGCTTTCTTCAACCGTTTTAACCTCTGGTGTCTGAGGATTTAACATGGCTTTTATGCCTGTACGTTTTGTTTTATATCGTTTTAAAATATCGATTAGCCGAGATATACGTAGTTGATAATTAGCGCATACTTCTGCATCAGGGTGCATCGTTGCTTGTGCGACATATTGTAGTGTATCTGGGTCGTCCTTTGCGATATTTATGATTTCCATCAGACCTGTTTCGTGGAGATTTTTTATGACATCCTCTACATAGTTTTGATGTACAACAAGTTCTACTTTTTTCATTTTTTCTGGGAATAGAATAGTTTAATCCCCCTTTGCTATCTCCTCGATTATTTGATCAACTGCTTCGTTGATATGTTTATTGGCAGTTTCTTGTAGGTTTTTTATTTTTTGTTTTCCTTCATTTTTGATTTTTTCGATTTCTTTTTGTGCAGATTCTTTGGCTGTACTGCAGCGTTTTTGTACTTTTTGTTGTGCAGTAGAAATAAGTTTTTTTTGTTCTTTGTCAGCAGTTTGTTTTGCTTGTGTAATCTTATGTTGTGCATCTTGTTGTGCTGCTTTGATTTTTGCAAGAGATTTTTCTTCTGCGTCTTTGATTTCTGCAATAGAATCTGATGGCATCTAGCAACTCGTATTAACAAGTAGTTTATTAGGGTTTTTATCCCTAGTACTACATGCCCCAAAACTTATTTTCTTTTCTTTTTATTTCAAAAATTTTATCTAAAACATCTTTTTCATCTGCGTTGAGTACATCCATATCTCTGAGTTTTTTAGCATCTCCCTCCGGAATATCAGTGAAAAGTATGTCTCCACCTTTGATTTGCCTACCTATTGTAATTCCTTCTATTGAAATTGCTACTTCTTGGCCTTGAATAGCTTCTTCTACTGGTTTATTTTCTGATTGAATGCCGCGTATCTCACCAATTATTTTTCCATCTTCTCGCATAATGCGCATATTATTTTTTATGCGACCACTAAGAATTCGAACGCCAAATACTGCAGGATGGCTTACACGGAAAACATATTCTGGTAAAAATTTCATCATGCCTGGATGGATGTAATCTTCTCGTCTTCGTCGTTCAAGCTCTTCTTCTTTTCGTTTTATCCATTCGTCATAGTTTTCCATTATAGTATAAATGACGTCTTCGTTAAACACGGTTACATCAAGGTCTTTTAGTTCTTCTTGTGCTTCTGGAAGTATTCGTACGTTAAATGCAAATATTACTTTTTCTGTTTCAGCAAGTATGGCATTGGCTTCTGTTACATCACGTTTGGATACGTTTCCAATTTCTGCTTTTCTAATATGTATTCCTTTGGCTTGTGATTCTTTTACCAGTGCTTCAAGTGAGCCAATGGTATCTGCTTTTAAGAGTATGCCATCGGTGTCAAGTTCAAAGTTTATTTGAAGCTGTTTTTTTACGTCTTCAATAACTTCATTTAGTTGTTCGTTTGCAACACGTAAAGGTGCACCTGGGATAACATTCTCTATGTTTTGCGCTGCAATCTTTATTCCACATGCAGCGTGTACTTCTTTTACCTGGTCAAATTTTTCACGTGGATCTCGTATTTCATCCATAGGTTTAGGCTTTAACAGTGCTTTAATATTGGTTACCACAGGCTCTCCTGTGGTTCCTATGACAAGTGTGTCTTCTTTTTTTATGGTGCCATTATAAATTATTGCATCAAGTGTAGTGCCAAAACCTACATCTTCTTTTACCTCTAGAATAGACCCTACTCCAGGGCCGGATTCTATCGCTAATTTTTTATCTAAAAATCGTTGGGCAAGACCGACAAGTATCATGAGTACTTCAGGGATTCCTTCACCAGTTTTAGCAGAAATAGGAATTATTCCCACGGTTTTGCTGAAATCTTTTACATTGTAGTATAAATCTGATTTGAAACCTTTATCAAAAAGCACACCTATAAGGTCATAAATTTTTTCTTCGAAAATTCCTTTTGGCGTTGGTGGTTGTTTTTCAATTCGTGCTTTACCATATGTTTTTTGTTTCTGCCAGCCGGCTATTGCATCGATTTTATTTGCAACAACAATAAACGGTGTTTTATATTGTTTTAAAATAGTAAGTGATTCATGGGTTTGTGGTCTAAATCCTTCTCGTATATCTACTATTAACACTGCAAGATCAGCTAATGATCCCCCACGGGTACGAAGTGTTGTAAAAGCATGATGACCGGGTGTATCAATAAATAAAAGTCCAGGTACTGTAAATTTTTTTGTTTTTAAAAGAGAACCACAAACTTTGTAAATTGCATCTATGGGAACTTCTGTTGCACCTATATGTTGTGTTATTGCCCCGGATTCTCGTGCTACAACAGTGGATCCACGGATATAATCAAGCAACGATGTTTTACCATGGTCTACATGGCCTAGTACGCTGACAATCGGCTGTCGAGTATAGGTTTTAGAAGACATATACAGATCACCATTTTTTTTGCGGGTTAATAGAAGTCAAATTATAAACATTTTTGTTTTTAATCCTCTGAGTTGAAATTTATTATTTGCCTTCTCAAAAAAAAACACTAAGGATTTTATACCTTGAAAGCAGCTGATACAGTTTACTAACACCTGATAACAAAAACTATCACGTGATATGTATATCTATCGGCAAAATTAGTAAATCACCAAAAAAATAAATCTCTCTACCGATTATTCAAACTCTCAAGTATTTCTTTTCCAAAAGAAGTAAGACCATATAATTTAATACGCTCAGACTCATCTTTTAATTCTACAATGTTAAGATTAAGCAGTGACTCTTCAACACGATACCTACTACCCATACCTCGAATAGCTCCAAGAACATTTGTAGGAGTTGTCTTAACATTAAACGCTATCTCAGATGTATAACTACAACTCGGGCTGATCTCAAAAAGATACTCAGCTATCTTTTTTCGTACGCTACTGCGTCGAAGAGCCCGAATAGCAAGAGGCCTCTTTACATTAACAGAATTTTCTAGATAGCTATCGTTATGCATCCCATCACGCAATTAAGACAATGTATACTTGTTCTTATTTATAAATGCG
>Ga0272442_10006654_pt1 | contig 15148 bp, 12 predicted proteins | sample SSMForm2O_FD_200262 | JGI IMG/M metagenome (GOLD analysis project Ga0272442, IMG submission 200262) | Marine sediment archaeal communities from Little Sippewissett salt marsh, Falmouth, MA, United States - SSM-Form-2O | ecosystem: Environmental > Aquatic > Marine > Wetlands > Sediment ...
ATCCCGCACGCCGAACTCATGAAGTCGGTGGCCCGTCGCATCAGCGACCGACACCTGCTGCACCTGCTCAAGATGTGGCTGGTGGCCCCGGTGGAAGAGACCGACGGGCGGGGACGCACGCATCGGAGGACCCGCAACAAGGACACGGGACGCGTGACCTTCCGTGTGCGAACGCGTGAGTCCTTCTCCGAGAGCCGGATGCGGGAAAACCGGACGTCCGGTTCGATGAGCGGGATGTGGAAACAGAGCATGGACGAGCTCGTGAGGCACCGGCAGACGAAAGAGTCGGACAACAGATAGGCTCGTCCTAGACCACCGCGCCACATCTCGGCTCTGCCGAGCTCTGGGCGCCAGTGTCCGCCGTACGGCGGATCGGGTGTGCGGGTTTGCCTGAAGACGAGAATCGGCGCACTGGGCACGTGCAGGCTGTCTGGGGGCCTGCCGTGGCATCGTGTGCTATCCCCCGTCCCTTTCGTCAGGTGCGGCGCGCACGCCCAGACCTGGTGAGGAATGCGGCTAGCGGCGGGCGGCAGTGTTGAAAGGGAAGATGCCGCAGGTTGAGGCTTGGCGGGAGCGTCGTTCATACCGAGCATCTACGGCGGGCGGCCAGCGGGAGGGGCAGGGGGCCTCACGCGCGCAGCGTTGCGCCGACCTGCTCGGCGAGTGCGCCGACAACGCGTTCCTGGCTTGCATTCACCTCGTCGCCCGTCAGCGTGCGATCCGCCGCACGATAGATGATGCTGAGGAACACGCTCTTCTTGCCGGGCTCGACCTGCTGGCCGCGGTAGATCTCGCCGAACGAGATGCTCTCGATATTTGCAGCTCCCGCCCCCGCCACCGTGTCGCGGATCTGGCCCCACGCCACGGTCTCGTCGACCACGATGGCGAGGTCGCGCGCCACGGCGGGGAAGCGCGGCAGGTCGCGGAAGCGCCGGTGCAAACCCGCGGTGATCGTCAGCGTGTCGATGTCGATCTCGGCCACCCAGGGCCTATGCTGGAGGCGGAAGGCCGAGGCTGCTTCGTCCGACACCTCGCCCATGTAGGCAATCAGGCTGTTGCCGATGCGCCAAGTGGCCGTGAGGCCGGGCGACAGGAAGTCGTAGGTCGCTGGCTCGAAGGTAGCTCGCGAGGCGATATCGAACTGCTCGAGGAGCGCCTCGACAGCGCCCTTGACATAGCGCGCTCCGTCCGTGGTGAAGATGGCGAGGCAGTTCTTCTCCTCAGGGAGCACTTGGCCGCTCGGGCGCTGTAGGTACACGCGGTTGAGCTCGAAGATGCGCAGCTCGGCGGTCCCGCGGTCTTGATTGGTGCGTGCCACCTGAAGGAGGGAAGGGACGAGGCTCTGGCGCATCGCCGCCTCGTCCGCACGCAGCGGATTGCTCAGCACGATGGGCCGCTCGGTGTTCCATGGGGAGAACGCGGTCGCGCGTTCCTGTGGCATGAAGCTGCTGGTGACGGCCTCGTAGTAGCCGAGGCGGACGAGGGTCTGGCGGGCGCGGGTCGTCACGGTGTCGAGCTTCGCCACGGCCACGTCGGTGATCGGCAGGTTCGAGGTCGTGGGCACCTGGTGGTAGCCGTGGCAACGGGCCACCTCCTCGATGAGGTCGATCTCGAGATTCACGTCTGGACGGAACGACGGCACGCCCACGGTCACTGAGTCGTGGCCCTCGAACTTCACGCTGAAGCCGATGGCCTTGAGCAGCTTGCCCGCCTCGGGAGCCGGGATGGGCATGCCCAGGATGCGCTCGATGCGCGGGACGCGCACCTCGATGGTGCGCGGCTGCTCGTCGGTGAAATTCACGTCGATGATGCCGCGTGCCACCTTGGCCCCTCCGTGCTCGACGATGAGCGCGGCGGCGCGGCGCGACGCCCATTCCACGGTCGGCGTGTCCACGCTCCGCTCGAAGCGGTAGGACGAGTCGCTCGACTTCCCAGTCGTGCGGGTCGTGCGGCGGATGTTGACGGGGTGGAACTTGGCACTTTCGAGCAGCACCACGCCAGTGGAGGGGCTGATCTCGGTGGGCAGGCCGCCCATGATGCCCGCCAGCGCCACCGGCCGCTCCGAATCGGCGATCACCAGGTGCTCCGGCGCCAGGGTTACGCTCGTGCCATCGATGAGCTCGAGCTTCTCCCCCGCCTCTGCCGGGCGGACGATCACCACGCCCCCGCGCAGGAGGCCGAAGTCGAAAGCGTGCTGGGGCTGGCCGCATTCCATCAGCACGTAGTTGGTGATGTCCACCACATTGTTCACCGGACGAAGCCCGATCACCTGGAGGCGGCGCTGCATCTCAGGGGGAGCCGGCCTCACCGTCACATCGTAGAGCACGCGAGCGGTGTAGCGGGGGCACAGCTCGGGCTGCTGGACTTCGACGCGTGCGAGGTTCGCGACGTCGCGCTCCTCCTCGGTGAACTCGACGGACGGGATCCGCAGCGGGGATCCCGTGAACGCCGCGATCTCGCGCGCCACACCGATGTGGCAGAGCAGATCGGGACGGTTCGCCGTGATCTCGAGGTCGAGGCAGAAGTCGTTCCCGATGGGGATCACCGCCTCGGCAGCGAGGCCGCGCCGGCTCAATGCCTCGGCAAGCTCCTCGGCGGACAGCGCGAAGTCGCAGTAGTCCTTGAGCCACAGGTAGCTAACTTTCATGTTCGGTCACACTCTCCGGGAGCTCTGCGGGAATACTGTCGAGGCGGATGCGATCGAGGATCCCGTTCACGAACGCACCGCTGTCGGCCGTGCTGAACCGCTTCGCCAGGTCGATGGCCTCGTTGAGCGACACCTTGTGCGGCACGTCGTCCACGAAGAGCAGCTCAAACGTTGCCAGGCGCAGCACGTTGCGGTCGACGACCGCCATGCGCCGAATATCCCAGTTCTCGGCCACCGCCTTGATCCTGCCGTCCAGCTCGGCTCGGCGGGTCCACGTGCCACGGATCAGCTCGATGGCGAAGGTCAACGTGCTCGGACCTGGCTCCTCGGGCTCGAACAGCCATCGGACGACCTGGTCGAGGTGCTCGAGAACCTCCTCGCCCCGCAAGTCGAGTTCGTAGAGAGCCTGGAGCGCAACTTCCCTGGCCCGGGTCCGCCTGCGCAAATGCGTGCCCCTTGTCAAACGTGGACAGCAGCCGACGAAACGCCCTATTTTACCTTCGCTTCGGCAGGTGAGTCAAACGGAACCGCAGGCCAAGCGGGCGCGGCGGCGGGGTCGTCGTGGCGCGTGGGAGACCCGCGATCCGGCCAGGTCCGGACGGGGACGCTCTGAGGTGGAGGGGGCGCGATCACGAGTACGCGTGGAGACCGCCCAGGAATGCGTTGCCGGCGAGGCTCAGCGTGCAGGCAATGAAGCCAAGCATGCCCGCGACGGCCGCGGCCCGGGCGCTCAGTCCCTCGCGATGCCGTTGGTGGAGGTACACCGTGTAGAGCACCCAACCGACGAGGGAGCCGACTTCCTTGGGGTCCCAACCCCACCAGCTGCCCCACGCGAAGTGCGCCCAAATGGCACCAGCGAACAGCGCACCGAACGTGAACAACGGGTAGGCAGCCACGATGACTCCATAGCTGATGCGGTCGAGCCGTTCGGCCTCCGGCAGGCGGTCGCACATGCGAGGCAGCAGGCAGAAGAGGGCGAGGCCGAGGGGCGCCGCCACAAGCAGCGACAGACCCGTGAACGTCGCGAGCTGGCCCACCGCGCGCCGCGGCAGAATGGCTCCAGACTCCAGGCGCGCCAGGTCCTTCTCAAACGATTGGGCCAGCCGGTGGAGAGCGGCACGGTCTGCCGGGAGTCCGAGCTCGGGAGCCAGCGACGAAGCCACCGCTGCCCGCTTCCCCAATTCCCTGCCGATCTCCTTGATGTCCTTGTAGCGGATCGGGGTCTTCCACTCCAGTCCCGCCTTCTGGTAGAGGTCCTGGAGTGCCTGGAACTGCGGGTCGTCGGCAAGGCCGGCCTGCTGCTCCGTGGTGAGTGGCAGCCAGCGGGCTCGCGCGAGGATGCCACGAGCCTGGAGCGACAGGCCGCGCCAGTGCTCGATGTCGGCTGCCAGGGCTTCGCCGGTGAGCGCGGTGCCGTCGTGGGGCACAAGCTCGCTCATGAGACGCCGGAGTTCGGCCTGCCGCTCCCATTGGCGGGTGATGCGATGCTCCTGGCTTCGCACGAGCCCGCCCACGAGGAGGCAGGACGCCAGAATGGCCAGAGCGCACACCACGAAGAGATAAGAGGCGAGGCCCGACGCGTCGGCGCGCCACCGTGTGAGGGGATAGATCAGCCAGAAGAGCACAAACGCCGCGGCTGCGTATGCGCCGAGCACGGCCAAGGCGTAGCGCGCGACCTGTCCCACGCGGGGGGAGGGGAGTTGCGGGTCCGAGCCCTCGAGCGCACCCTGGGCGGGCTGAGCCGCGGCAAGCTCACGTGGCGTGTAGGCCACGCTGCGGAATGGGAGAGTGACTCCCGAAAGAACGAGCACGAGCACCAGCACTGCGGCGACGCCCATCGCGACTGCTGCCGTGAGCATCAGGCGGCGCCGGGCTTCGCGACCCACGGCGGCGGGGCGATGGACTTTTATGAGATAGAGGGAGGCGATGGCAAACCCCATGCCGAACACCGCGTAGGCCACGCTCGTGAGCGACACGTGGATGAACAGCCAGTAGGACTGGAGCGCGGGCACGAGCTGGAGCTCGATCGATTTCGGCTGGATGGCGGCGAAGACCACGAGCAGGCAGGCTGCCAGGGCGAGCGCCGCGTCCAGGACCACGAGGCGGAGCTTCGGGCTCAGTGCCAGAAGGAGCAGGGCCGAACACCACGAGGCAAACGAGAGATACTCGTATACCTTTTCGATGGGCAGGCGCGTGTAGTCCAGGAAGTCGAGCAGGATCAACTCCACCAGCAGGGCAATCCCCGCTGCCAGCAGCCACACGATCCGCCGCGTCCAGAACAGGGCGCCCAGCACGCCCGTGGCGATCAGGACGACGAACACCAGCACGTAGACCACGCCCTGCCACGCCGGCCCCGCCGAGAAGGCGACGGACATCCGCTCGAAGAACATGTGCATCGGCGCCGTGCCTACGGCGAAGGCCCTGCTCACGATGCTCACCGTTTGGGCAGCCAGACCCGCCCAGATGCAGCCGCGGCCCACGGGCGCCAGCTTGGCCCCCGCACGCCACAGGGCGGCCATCACGAGCAGGCACATGCCAACGAGGTATGCGCCGAAGGCAAGCCAGAAGAACGTCACATCGGTCATGGTGTATCCCCGTCGTCGCCATCAACTGCGGCGGCGATGGCCGCGAAGCGTTCCTTGAACCGTTCGCGCCACTTGAACGCATTGCCGGCCAGGTAGACCTCACACGCGCCCTCGTCGTCCAAGTGCACGAGCGCCCACACGCGCTCGTGGTTGCAGTAGAAGCACAGGACGATGCCGAGCATCATGACCCCGCATCCGATCCACACAGGGAGCATCACGGGGTGGGTCTTGAAGGTGAGCCAGGTCGCATAGTCGGGTTTGAAATCGAGTGGGAGAATGCGGTAGTCCCCGTAGTCCACGATGCCGCCCTGCCGGGGCTCGTTGGGCCGGAAAGGGAGCATCACCCAGCGTTCGAGGGGCCGGGCCTGGGCGGACTGGATGCGGAGGCGCACAGCCGGGTTGTTGGGCTGGTCGGACAGGTTCGTGGCCTCTCCCTGCACGCGGCGACCGTCGGGGCCTTGCTCCAGCGTCATCTGCCAGTGGGGGAAATAGCTCGTCACGCGGAGAGTCAGATCGGTGCCCGGCACGCGCACATCGGTGTCTGGCGGCACACTCACCGAGATCTGCGACAGGACTTCTCCTGGATCGCCAGCGCTGTGGGAGTCGCCGCTCTGCTCGCCCGCCCTGCGCACGCGGGCGACGAGCACGCTCACGGACGAGACGCGCCGGTAGTCGGGCTGGTAGCTCTGCTGGTAGGTGTGGAAGCCGCCGAAGATGAGCGGCCGGTTCACCTCGATCACCTCGTCCGTCGTCGGCGTGGTGTCGAGGATGCTCACGTGGGCACCGTAGTATTCGGGCTTGCCGCGGGTGTCCTGGCGGAACTCGAAGCGCCTGAGACGGAGGCGGAACGCCGCCTCGCGGCCGGGCTTCCCTGGCGTCTCGCGCCAATCGGGGTCAGCGGCAGCACGTTCGGCACGAAGCGGCTCCGTGTCCACCTCCTGTCCGAGCGATCGGAGGGCCGCGTCGCGGAGTTCCCTGAACTGGTAGCCCAGGGAGAGGCGGTACGACAGGTCGGGGACCGCCACGATTTCATCCCTGCCCATGAGCTGCGGATGGCGGAACGAGAGGCGGCCGGAGATGAAGCCCCCGACCATCACGAGCACCACGCCAAGATGGACGACCTGTGAGCCGAGTCTGCCCAGGCCCGCCAACCCCCGCAGGGGCCACCACACGCGCCCGAGTTCGCCGAGGCAGCCACGGGTGCCCTCGAGGAGGGCCATGCCCGTGGCACGGCGCCGGCGCACCTGGAATCCCCCAGCGACAAGGGCGGCCTCCACACGGGTGGCCGCCGCGTCCACACCCGAGGCGCGAGCGGATACTCCAAGCTGGGCAAGCGCGTCGCCGCCGGTTTGGGCCGGCTGCTCGACGGGAGGGGGCAGCGAGACGGCTGTATGGATGGCGCGGTTCAGGTACCACTTGGGGCTCGTGCCCTGGGGCTGGCCGAAGGCAGCACGCCATTGCGCCGGCAGGCGGCGCAGCGAGCACGACACGAGGTTCACGATGAGCGCGAGACACAGCAGGCGGAACCACGCCGAGGTGAACACGACGTGGATCCGCGCGGCGACGAGCAGGCGGCCAAGGAGCCGGCCGTAGGAATCCACGTAGGCCAGGCGCAGACACGCCGTCCTGGCCTTGCCCCGCAGGACGCGGTGGGAGAACGCAGACAAGAGGGTCGGCCAGACCTCGTCCTTCAGCTCGCCCGCCTCGATGCGGCGGACCCCCTCGGCATAGAAGGCGGGCCATTCGTCGTCGGTGAGGGGGCTGCGGCGGGCGCGCTCCGTGAGCGCAGCAAAGAACAGCTCCGGCAGTTTCTCATCGGGCATCTGCGCCCGCTTTGCCCTGTCGATCAGGGAGCGGTAGAACTCCTCGATGGCGCCGGTGGCTGGAGCCTGGCTCCTGGCCGCCGCCACGAAGTCGGCAAACGCCTTGGGCCGCGGAAGCAGGCCTGCTGCCCGCGCCAGCGCGACGAACTCCTTGGGCTCCAGCCTCCTGGGTGCCCGCGGCGCGAGCCGCTCCCGCTCGTAGTCGGCGAAACTGAACGACTCGGGCTGAGGCAGCACGACTCCCACCGTGGATGCGACAGCGACGACGATGAGGAGAGCGATGCCAAGCCGGAGTGAGGCCACCAGACGCCACAGCGAGCGAGTCGCGCGTGGCCGGGTGCGAGGTTGGGATGTCGTGTCGCTCATAGGCCAGCCTTGGTACCGCCCGTCCCGGGGTGCGTCAGGCTCCGTACTTCTCGAGGGCCAGCGCGTGTGCGGCAAGGATGGGCATCAGGTGGATGCCTCGCATGCGGCCGAGGCCGCCGCACGCACACGCGCGTTCGCTGAAGACGCTCACGTCGTCGGGGCGGACCCAGCGGCCGCGAATGGCAACAGGCACGGGGTGCCAGGAGTGGACTTTGAGGACGCACGGCGTGGAGTGGTCGGCGGTGACCGCGAGGACGGCAGGATCGAGCGCGAGAGCACGCGGCAGGAGGGCGTCTCCTTCCTCGATCACGTGCACCTTCGCGTCCCAATTGCCGTCCTCGCCGTAGCTGTCCGTCTTCTTGACGTGGAGGAAGAAGAAGTCGTAGTCCGCGAAGTGTCTTTCCAGACAGGCGAACTCGTCCTCGAGTGTGTCGCCCGCGTCGTCGAGCACGTCCATGCCCACCAGCCTCGCCACGCCCTTGTACATGGGGTAGCTGGCGATGGCGGCGCAGCGCAGGTCGTAGGTTTCGGTCAGGAGGGGAAGCTTCTCGTATCGGGCGAACCCCCGCAGGAGGAGCCCGTTGGCGGGATGCTGCTCGCTGAGGATTGCTTCTGCCTGGCGGACGAACTCGGCGACCAGGCCAGCGGCCCTCTCGGAGGCGGGCGCGGTGGCCACGACGGGCAGCGGCGGCTGCTTGTTCACGGTCTGGGGGTCCGTGTCGTCGATGTCGTCGTAGAGGTCTGGAGCGCGGAAGACCACGCAGGCGCGATGTTCTTTGACCGTGCGCACGAACACCTCGCAGCCGGGGATGCTCACCTTGGCGAGGAGCGCCACGAGCTCCTCGTTCTTCTCGTTGGGGATGCGGCCCGCGCGGCGGTCGGCCACGAAGCCTGTGTTTGGGTCGATTGTGCAGAAGTTGATCCGCGCCGCCAGGTCGCCAGGCTCGATGGGGAAGCCGATGCCCAGGGCCGCCAGAAGGCCCCGGCCGATGTCGAACTCGAGAGGGTCGTAGCCGAAGAGGCCGAGATGAGCTGGCCCGCTTCCCGGGGTGAGGCCGGCTGCCACGTTGTCCAGGAGGCCGCACATGCCTTCCGCGGCCAACGCGTCGAGGTTCGGGGTGACAGCGGCCTGGAGTTCGGTGGGGCCGCCCGGCTGCCGGGGGAGCCCGCCGAGTCCGTCGAAAACGATCAGGACGATCTTGCCCTCGGGCCTGGTGCGAAGGCGACGGTAGACGTCGAGCATTTCCATATGAACTCCTCTCGTGACCCGCCCGATGGCGGTGATGGCCTGGGGTGCGGGCCTCAGATGTCGGTATCGATCTGGCAGCGCTTCTGAAGCGCCTGGCGCAGGTCGAAGAGATCTTCGAAGTCGGTCTTGCTGTCGCGCGGGCTCTTGCCGAGCAAGCCGATGCCCACGAGTCGGAAGACGATCTCGCCGAAGTCGTCGGTGTGGGTGATCCCCCAGCGTTCGAGCACGGTGGCCGCAAGAAAGCCGAAGCGCTCCGCTGCGAGATCGCAGAGGCCGTCGACCAGTTCAGGGCCGCGAATGTCGCGGCGGCCATCGAGCTTCTCACACGTGTAGTCGACCGCTTCGCACACGAAAAGGTAGGCCTCCAGGGGGTAGCGCGGGTCTTGTGCCACGAGGGCGCGCAGCGCGAGCTGGCGCTGAATCAGGTCGTGGATGCTGCGGTTTTGGGGGTCGGACATGAGCGCCCCTGTCCTCAATCCTGGGCAACGAGGAGCGGAGCCACGATGGGCTCGCCCGCGCAGATGCGGGTCTGAGGCTGCGTGACGCCCCACTGGGATGGCGCCGGCGGCTGTCGGCCCTTCACCTGGATACCCAGGCGCGTGCGAATGGTAGCCGCGAGACCGGGCAGGAACGGCCCCGTGCTGAGTGCGATGAGCCGTGCCGCCTCGGCGAGCACGTACAGCGCCGTGTCGGCCCGCTGCCGGGAAGGGGGCTCGGCCTCAGGTTCCAGCGCCGCGGTCTGTACGGCGTAGCTGCGCGCCAGGGCCAGAACGTCCCAGATGCGGTCCAATGCGGCGCCGAAGTTGAGGGCGTCGATGTGCTCGCCCGTCTCCCCAAACAGGGCCGTGCAACTCTCGGCAAGCTCGTCCTCGGCCGACCCGAGTGGCCCGGGCTGGGGGATGGTGCCTCCGCAGCGCCGCTCGATAGCGTCGAGAAGCGCCTCGATGAAGCCACACAACTCCCCGTGCACGCGTTGGTTCCAGAGCTCGCCCAACGACGCGGCGGAGAGCTTGCAGGAGGCCGTGTAGGGGGCGGAGCGCAGAATCGCGTGCCGAACTGCGTCGGCGCCGAACCGTGCGGAGAGCGACGCGGGATCGGCCGCGCCGCGAGTCCTCGCGGCAGAGGACGCGGGGACGAAACTGAATTCGCCGCGCACGGCCAGCCGTTGGGGAAGCCGGAGGCCCAGGCCGGCCAGTATCACCAGCCAGGCCATTGCGTGGACACCGAGAGCGTCGGATGAGACGATCTGGATGTAGGGCGGCCAGTATCGCTCGAAGAGCTGGGGGTCTGCCAGGTAGCCGCTCGAGGTCAGGTAGCTCACCAGCGTGTCGAACCACGCGTCGATCGCGTGGTCGGGGTCGAAGGGCACGGGGATCGCCCAGTCGTGGCGCGGCCGGCTGATGCACACGTCGGGGATGCCTTCGTCCAGGACTTCCCGGAGGACGGCCTCATGGTGCTCAGCGGGCTGGATAAGGTGGCCATTGTTCTGGAGCTGCTCCGCGACGACCTTCTGGTACTTGGCAGCGCGGAGGAAGTAGGCCTCCTCGGTTGCCTCGGTGAGAGGTTCCTGACATGCCGTGCAGCGGCCCGCTGTGTCCGCATCGTCGACGTACTCGTCGCAGCGGGGGCAGTAGGGGCCCTGGCGCGTTCCCTTATAGACGTCGCCCTGGTCGAAGAGCTTCAGGAAGAGAGCCTTCGCCACGCGCTGGTGGCGCGGCTCGGTGGTTCGGAGGAGGTCGTCGCAGATCACATCCAGAGCGTCGAGAGCCGCACGCCAGCGCTCCGCGCACTGGTCGGCATAGTCCTGCGGTGTGCCGCCGCGCTCGTAGGCGATGCGCTCGACGCCGCGGCCGTGTTCCACTGTGGCGGCGACGAGCCGGACGTCGTGCCCGCACAGGCGGTGGTAGCGCGCCACCACATCGGCGCCGACGACTTCGGCCGCCAGGCCGATGTCCGGCTCTCGCGTCAGCGGGCATGGTGGGGTGGTAAGGTAGACGGGACCTTTGACCACGTCACTTCCTCTTCCTGGATGGCGGCCGCTCCTCGCGCTTTTCGTTGAGTGTCTCGATATCACTCACAGGAACCACCACGTCGTGGTCGCCTCCGACGTCGACCGAGACGGTCTGCTTGAGGATCTCGCTGTTGGTCACGGTGCCCGTTCCCTGGGGGGTGTTCACGCGGGTACCTCGCTTGGGGAGCTGCTCGCGGAGTTCGGCATAGGTCTGGTCCTCGAAGCGCAGGCAGCACATGAGGCGGCCGCAGCGGCCGGAGATCTTCGCGGGGTCGAGCGTGGTCTTCTGGGCTTTGGCCATGCGCATGGTCACGGGAGCCAGGTCTTTCATGAAGGACTTACAGCACAGCGGCCGGCCGCAGTGCTCCACGTCGGCCAGGAGGCGCGCTTCATCCCGTACGCCGATCTGGCGCATCTCGATGCGGGTGCGGTACTGGCTCGCCAGATCCTTCACCAGCGCCCGGAAGTCCACCCGCCCTTCGGCCAGGAAGTAGAAGATGATTTTGTCGCCGCCGAACAGGTGTTCCACACTCACCAGCTTCATCGGCAGGTTGTGCTCGCCGATCTTGTTCTGGCAGAAGTTGTACTCCTGTGGCGCGAATTCCTCCTCGATCTCCTGGGCACGGGCGATGTCGCGCTCGGTGGCGCGGCGGAGCACCTGGCCCACGATCACCTGCCTGTGGTTCGAGCGCGTGCCGTTGCGGCGCGACACGATCTCGCCGAGCTCCACGCCGCGGTCCGTGCGGAGGATGCACTTCTCGGCTCGCCGCAGGTTCTGGATCTCGCTACGGAACAGGCCAACGTGCCGCATGGCGCCGTAGCGGGCTATCATGTGGTGTGTCATGGGTTCACCTCGCGCCTATGGGTGCGCCGCCGTGGAGGAGGGCGCCGACGTTGAGTAGGAGGTTCTCGAGCAGGAGCTTGATGTTCGCATTCGCGTCCAGATGGTCCCGAGCTTCGGCGAACAGCTCGGTGAGCCGCCTCGCCCTGGCTGCCGACAGGGTGCTGGCGAGAGCCTCGAGGGCTTGGCAATCCGTGCCCCACGTGAGCATCTCGTCGGCGAAGCCCGACGCTCGGAACAGCACGTCGCGCCAGGCCAGGGCGAGCAGGTCCAGAAGGGGCCTCAGGTGGTCGCGGGTGTCTTCGAGCGTGCTGCCCTGGTCGCGCGCCCTGTCGTAGAGCTCGGAGGCAACGATGAACTCGGCTCCCTGGCCCCTCATCGACCGCAGAGAATCGAGCAGCCAGACCGCGGTTTCATGGGTGCCCTGCGCCTCGTGCCGCAAGGCTTGTCCGGGGCTGCCCTCGGAGAGGCGGGCGAGCAGGCGGGCTCGTTCAGGCTCCATCTGGTGGCCGTCGATGAGGATCTCCTCGACGAGCGCCGGAGGCAACGGGCGGAATCGCACGATCTGGCAGCGGGAAACCACCGTGTCCACGAACGGCTCGAGGCGCGCCGCCAGGAGGATGAGCAGGGAGTGTGGAGGCGGCTCCTCGAGCGTCTTGAGCAGGCAGTTCTGGGCCTCCTCGGTCATTCTCTCGGCTTCGGCGACCACAAACACCTTGAAGCGGCCCTCGAACGGCTTGTACGCGATGGGCTCCTGGATCTCCTCGCGCATCTGGTCGATGACGATCTGAGTCTTCCTGGCGCCCTTCGAGGTCCGCTCGATGCGGCGGACGAACGTCACGTCGGGGTGGTTCCCGTGCTCGACCTTGTGGCACGCGGGGCACAGGCCGCAGGCCTCGCCCGTGTCCTGTGCACACAGGAGTGCCTTGGCGAGCTCTCGCGTGAAAAGCTCCTTGCCGATCCCCGGCGGCCCGACGAACAGATAGGCGTGTGACATGCGGCCGGTCTCGAGCGATTGGCGGAACCGCTCGATCACGCCATCGTGGCCGCGAATGCTCGACCAGGCCATGCCTGCGGCCCTTTCCTGGCCTCTCGCCCTATAGGCGGGGAGCGGCGCGTCTAGCCCGCATGTCTCACCAGCTCTGGCCGCCAGTGGGCCCTTCTCGCCTCATGCGGCGGCCTCCGTGCGAGCTGTCCTCGACGTATCCACTGTGGATACGCCTGCGGATACTCGCGTGTGCGGCCTTGCGTGAGACGAGAATCGGCGCACTGGGCACGCGCAGACTGTGTGAGAGCCGGGCTGTGCTACTTGATGCTATCCCTCGCTCCTTCCACAAGATGCTGGGCTCACGCCCAGATCTGGTGAGAAATGCGGGCTAGTTCGTGACCTGGAGGATGCCGAGGGTGTCGCCGACCTTCACCTTCGTGCCATCGGGGGCACGGATTTCGACGATCGTGCCGGTGACGGGGCACGGGACGTTGAACGTCGCCTTGTCCGTCACCATCTCCACGATGTCTTCCGACTCCTTGACCTCTTCGCCCTCTTCATAGTACCAGAAGGAGACAGTGGCTTGGTCGCCGGCGTCTTCACCGAGATCGGGAAGTTTGAGGTGGAAGGCAGGCACAGTTGGGTCAGCTCCTCGATGCAACAGAGATCTCACCGAGCAGGGCACCGGCATGGTATGAACTTCGGACAAACGGTCCGGCAGCCACAGCCGCGAACCCCATGGCCTCGGCAGCTTCCCTGTAAGAATTGAACTCGTCTGGTGTTACGAAGCGTTGCACGGGCAGATGCTCCGGCGACGGCCGGAGGTACTGTCCCACAGTGATCGCCTGGGCGCCTGCATCGCGCAGGTCACGGAACGCCTGGAGGATCTCGTCGCGAGTCTCGCCCAGGCCAACCATCAGCCCGCTCTTGGCCACCACGCACGTGTGGGTCCAGTCGGCCACCTGTCGGATGAAATCGAGCGAACGCCGATAGTCGGCCTGCGGGCGGACGAGCGGGTAGAGCCTGGGCACCGTCTCCACGTTGTGGTTGAGGACGTCGGGATGCGCCTGAAGCACACGCTCGATGCAGTCGCGCCGGCCCTGGAAATCGGGCGTGAGCACCTCCACGGTGGCATCCGAGACCGCGCGAATGGCCTGGATCGTTCTGGCGAAGTGGCTGCTGCCTTCATCCTCCAGGTCGTCTCGGGTCACCGAGGTCACCACCACATGGCGGAGGCCGAGCGTTGCGGCGGCCTCGGCCACCCGCTCGGGCTCATCGGGCTCAGGTGGGCATTGAGTGCCTGTTTCCACCGCGCAGAAGCGGCAGTTGCGTGTGCACGTGTTGCCGAGAATCATGAACGTTGCCGTGCCCTGGGCGAAGCACTCGCACAGGTTCGGGCAATGGGCGCTCTGGCACACGGTGTGGAGGCGAAGGCGCGCGAGCAGGTCGCGGACCCGGCGAAGCCGGGCCTCGGGCGGAATGCGCTTGCGCAGCCAAGGAGGAAATCGCGCTGTCGTGGCCATAATCCCTTGCCCAAACAGAAGAAAAGGGCGCAGTGTGCGCCCCCTGAGGTACCCCGCATGGTATCGGTCGCGGCCGGCGCTGTCAAGAACTTTTTGACACGGTCCGGAGCACCGTGCTACGATGAAACACACCCTCGTGTCGCACATGCCGGAGCACTGCCAGGCGCTGGAACCGCACCGATGGCCACCTGCCACGTCGTCCGCATCCACCGAATCGGCTACGCCGCCGGCGTGGCCCTTCAGCACCGCATCCTCGAACGGGTCAAGGCGACAGGAGCTGCTGACGCTGTGCTGGTGCTCCTCGAGCACGACCCCGTGATCACCATCGGCCGCTCAGGCACCGAGGCCCATCTGCGGGTCCCCCGCGCGGAGCTCGCGGGCCGGGGCATCGAGCTCCACGAGAGCCGGCGCGGGGGCGACATCACGTATCACGGCCCCGGGCAGATCGTCGGCTACCCCATCGTGCACCTTCCCGAAGGCCGCCGCGACGTCCATCGCTACCTCCGCTCCGTGGAGGCGGTGCTCATCGGGGCACTGGCCCGCTTCGGCATCGCTGGCCGCCGTGTGGATGGCTACACGGGGGTGTGGGTGGGCGACGCGAAGGTCGCTGCCATCGGCGTGGCCTTCAGCCGGTGGACAGCACATCACGGGTTCGCACTCAACGTGACGACCGACCTGAGCGCCTTCGGCCTGATCGTCCCCTGCGGAATCGAGGGCCGGCCAGTGACCTCCATGCGGCGAATCCTCGGAACGCCGCCCCGCCGTTCCCACGTGGAGGATGCCCTGGTCGCGGGATTCGCGGCCGAATTCGGCTTCGACCAGGTCCGCGAGTGCACCTCGGTGGACGAACTCCCTCAGGCGCTCCGGCAGCCCTCGTAGGGAACCGGGGCAGGGCGCTCGGCGACGGGCTTAGCCCGCGCTTCTCAGTGTGCCGTGGAAAGGTACAGGTCTTCAGTCGGTGAAAGCCCCACCTGGCAACTCTCGCTCCAACCAGTAGCAGTCGGAGCAGTTGTGGAGGTGACGAAGCAACTGAAGCCTCCGGTGTAGAGGGTCGCACAAGGCGACCTGGCGAGCATGCAGGCCGTAACGTGCAGTGAACGCCGAGCAGGCCTCGA
>Ga0272442_10006656_pt1 | contig 15144 bp, 12 predicted proteins | sample SSMForm2O_FD_200262 | JGI IMG/M metagenome (GOLD analysis project Ga0272442, IMG submission 200262) | Marine sediment archaeal communities from Little Sippewissett salt marsh, Falmouth, MA, United States - SSM-Form-2O | ecosystem: Environmental > Aquatic > Marine > Wetlands > Sediment ...
TAAAAAAATATTTAGGAGATGAAATATCTATAGATATTGAATTTGTTGATAAAATAAAAAGAGATAATAGAAAATATAAAGTTATAGAGTCAAAAGTCCCATCTACTAAAATATTTTAAAATCAAACTTACAATCTTAATTAACAGAATTTAAAAATTATTCAAAAATTATAACTTTTTATTGTTTTTTTAATATTCACAATATCCACCAATCTTTAAACTAGGATCACCAAGAATAACCCATTGCTGAACAGTTTTGGCATCTATTGCATAATCCCCTGCTCCTTGAGTATTCCAATCTATTGGATATTTATTTAGATAATTAGAAATGGTTTTACCCCACAATTCTCCAAGAATATCAGTTTTTTTTAATCCATATTCATAAAAAAATTGTTTGTTTAGACACTCTCCAGCCTCTTCAAATGAGTCTTTATCTTCCTTAGCCATTCCAAACCCTGTACAGCCTATTGTAGCTATGGAACCCCCACCTACTTTTTTAGTAAGTTTCCAAGAAAAACACTCTGGGACCCAAGTTAATTGAGTTATATGATTTTCTAATAATTTTTTAATATTGACATCAAATTGTGAGATGTGGCAACCAAAAACTACACAAACAGGTAACATATCTTTATTTGACAGAAAATTCATTGTGAACGTAGACAAACCTAAAACCCATTTCATATCATTGGGAGGATGGGTCATCCATCTAACAGGAACAGAATGGCCTTCTAGATAGATAAATCCACAACCATTATTTATTGTAGAAATAACATCCTTTGGGCCAGTTAGATTACCATTTGATGTCCAAAGTTTTATATGTTCAAAATCAGACATATTTTCTAATATCTGAAGAGTATTTAATTCACCTTCATATTCAGTCCAGTTTGGATTAAAATAATCAGCTGGAAAAGAGTCCCCCGCAACAACTGCAATTCGTTTAAACCATTCTTTTCCATATGTTTTTGTTTCATATCTAATTATTTTTCTAACCACAGTTTTAACTTCAAATACATTTCTACAAGCTAATCTTCCAACATAGACGTCTGGATTAAGATCTATATATTTATCTTCTGCTTCTTCACTATGCAATTTCCATTCTCCAAAAACACCATCATTATCTAAATCCCATGTAGAAAAATTACCATTTTTATCATAAATATCTGCATAATACAACTCAGAAATAAACCTAGGCTCATAATACCACTGACTATCATCCTGATTATAACAATATCTAACCGGTATAAGACGAAAATCACCTACAAGTAAAACATATTTTATTCCCCATTTTTCGGCTGCTTCTTTTATAAAATATTTAATTTTTTCAGCATTATCTCTACCCTGCCAAAACATTTTGTCATATACTTCTTCTAAACTAACAATCCTTGTTTTAACACCAACTTTGTTTTTATGGAATTCTAAAGGTTGTAATGCTTTTACAAATTTTTTTGGAGATATAACAACAAGATCATATACTGAGCCTAGCTGTTCCATTTTTTTAAAATAATTACTTATAATATGATTGTCGAATTTACTCTTCATAAACTCTGCATTGATAGAATGACTCAATAATAAAAAAAAATATAAAAATATAATTATGAAAGTAATAATTTTTTTTTTCATAATATAACCCAATATTTGATGAATAAATAATTATTTGACTTTAATATATATAAATCCTTTAGCACAATTATTATAATAAATTAGGAATTATATAAAATTTTCTCATAAAATAAATATCATAACAAAATAAAAATATTTATTATATTCTCTTTATTCTTTAGGCTAATTTGTGCCTAAGAAACAAAAGATGGTTATTATTAACATTAAAAACATTATATCCTAAATTTTTCAAAAATTTATTTGAATATTTCAATCTTCTAGACATCTCATCATTATGGATTTTTGGTTCTATGCTTTCTGCCTCAGTGCCAATTTTTGGAGAATATTGGAATATGATACCTGAATCAAAGTTAACTTCTTTAACAAAAGATAATGTTTGTTCAAATTCATCTTTTGTTTCACTAGGAAATCCAATAATTATATGGGTATGTAATCTTAATTTAGGATAAGAATCTCTCAATCTTTTAATTGCATCTTTAATTTTATTTACATTTGAATATCTATTCATAAGTCTGAGTATACGAGCACTACCTGACTGTACAACAATGCCTATATCTGTTATCTTTCCCTCTTTACAAATATTGGTTAATTCATCATTATATTTTACAATCCAATATGGACCAATCTCCCTTATAGCAATGTTATATTGCCCAGGTAATATAATCAAATTCTTTAGCAAAACTGCAAGATTCTTATCTATATCTTTTCCATAGCTTCCAACATTATCTGCAGCGAGAACGAAATTTTTATATCCTTTCTCCAATCCTTGTTTAAACTCTTTTACACATTTGTCAATTGTTTTACTTTTAAGTTTCCCAATTGCTCTATTAATAGCACAATAAGAACAATTTCCATTACATCCTGAACAAACCTTCAAATGAAAAATAGGATATTTTATCGAGAAACTGTAAAAAATTGTATCTACATCAATTTTGCCAAAACTGATTAATATTAATAAATAAATTTTTCTTATTAAATCAAATTTAAAAAAAAGATTAAAAATATATGTTAAATTTGCAGGTCTGGTTGGATTTTGGTACAAAATATGACCATCACGGATATCATTAAATTTTATTTTATTTTCTGGAAAAAACTCATCAATTTTATCTAAATCTTTAGTTGTTAGAGTTCTACCAGAAAAAATCTCTAAAAGTTTTTCTTTATCTGTCCCAGGAATACATCCAGCAACTATAAGCTCTGCATCATATTTTTTGAACTTTTCTATTTTTTTTAAACAGAAATCTCTCGTATAATTAGTAAAACCACAAGTTAAGAATAAGATTATATCCGCATCACTTGGATTATTAACAATTTCATGACCATTTATAGATAAATATTTACAAATTTTTGTACAATCTAAATATCTTAATTCACAAGCCAAATTATAAACAAAGAATTTTTTAGCCATATGTAAGATATTATAATCTTAAGGTTATATATTACTCTTTTCTAATAACACTATTAATAAAAAATTTCTCTATAAGCATTAGATAACTTTCATAAATTTTTTAGAATTATTAGTTACTGGTAATTAACAAATATATTATTTTAAATATTTGTATTATTAATGATACTTTTTTCCATTATAAACCTAACAAATTTTGCTGCATGAAGGGCACCTTCCCCGTTATCAAATGGAGGGCATGTCTCTACAACGTCAAATCCTATCAATTGATTAGAAAAACAATCTAGTATCTGTATAACATCAAAAGGAGTAATTCCAAAAGGTTCTGGAGTGCTTACACCTGGAACAAAAGAAGGATCAATTACATCCATATCTAATGTTAAATAAACTTTTTTTCTCTCAAGATGATCTCTAGTTTGTTTTAAAATTTTTTCAATTCCTTCTGTTTTAAAATCATAAGAAGTCTTATAAAATAATTTTTCTTTTTTTGCCTTATAGAATTCTTTTTTTTCAGCTGATCTAATACCAAGAACTGCAATGTTTTCTACCTTTATTTGATCAGTAATTCTTCTTAAAGTACATGCATGATTATATTTTTCATTTTGATGCTTATCTCTATAATCCAAATGTGCATCCAGATATAATACCGCTATATCTTCAAATCGATAAGCACAAGTAGAACCAGAAGTCAAAGAGTGCTCTCCACCCAAAATAATTGGGAATTTCTTTTTATTTAAGATTTTATTAGTAAAATTTTTTACTTTTTGTACCATCTTTTCAGGTCTTTCATTTTTAATATCCAAATCCCCATAATCGCAGAATTTTATGCTTTGTATATTTTTTCCATTAAACATATTATATTCTTCATAGTTCCAGCTAGCTTGCCTGATATCCATAGGACCATACCTTGATCCCTTTCTAAAAGTAGAGGTTTTATCATATGGAACCCCAAAAATCACAAAATCTGAATCAGCAAAATTTGAATCTGCATTAGCAAAATAATTTGGAAAAATATGAGATTTTCTATTATAAAATAAAGGTTTTTCTTGATTAATTTTATTATAAATAAATCTCTTAGAGAAAAAAATATTTTTTTGTAATACCCTAAAGTTTAAAATTTTGTCTTTAGACACAATTACATTATTTTCTAACAATATTTTATTTTTTTGTTTGTATTTCATGCCTTAGTCTGAACTAAAAATATTTACTAATAATTTTTATCATAAAAAATTATTTTTTAATTTTTTTTTCAAAAAAATAAAACTTTTCTTTTGGTACTTTTATAAAATTATATCCAAAATTTCTCAAGCATTTCTTTGCATTTTTTGTTCTTTTTTTGATTTCTTGATTAGATATTTTAGGATTAATCTTTTCTGCGTCTGTACCTTCCTTTAAAGAGAAAGGGTATAGATATCCTGAAGAAAAATTAATTTCTTTTATAATATTTAGAGTGTCAATAAATTCTTTTTCTGTTTCACTGGGAAATCCTATGATCAAACGAGCATCAAGTATAATAGGAGGATAAGCCTTTTTAAAACGGATTAAAAATTGTTTTATTTGATTAATATCAGAAAAACGCCTCATTAATTTTAAAACTCGACTGTTTCCAGATTGAAGTGGTATATCAATTCTTACTATTTTTCCTCTTTTTAAAATTTCTTCAAACTCGTTAATATATTTAATAACCCATCTTGGAGAAAGATCGAGTATTGATATTTTATAATCTGCGTCTATTGATGTTAATTTATCTAGAAGCTCTGCAAAATTACTGTTTATATCTAATCCATAAGCACCAATATCATCAGCATTAATAATAAATTCTGAATAACCTTTATTTAACCCTTTTTTTAATTCATTTAAACATTCATTTAAAGGTTTACTTTTAAGTGGACCTATAGCATTTTTTATCCCACAATAAGAGCAATTGCTAGAACATCCCCATGAAACTCGTATAATGAATAAATTTTCTTTTGTAACACTCCACCTATAAAAACGAGAGTATTCACCAAATATGTTTTTGATTATATATTCTCTTAATCTTTTATAAAAAAATTTTATTAAATTTAATTTTTCTAAAAAATCTTTAATTGAATTTAAAGGTTTTGAATGATCTATAAATATTAAAGTTTGATTAGCATCTTCAATAGAATTAAAATCAACTTTTCTTGCAGGGAAATAATCTTTAATATTATCAATATTTTTTGTAGGAAGAGTTTTACCTTTGAAAATTTTTTTTAATTTATCAGGATCAATTAAAGGCAAACATCCTGCAACTATAAGCTCTGCATTATACTTTTGAAATTCTTTTATCTTTTTTAAAGAATAATCAGTAGCATAATTAAGCGCTGCACATGTTACAAATAAGATAATATCTGCTTTTACAGGATCATTTACTATTATGTAATCATTTTTTGTAAGATAATTAAAAATTTTTTGAGCATCTAGAGATCTTCGTATACAAAAGGATTCGTTATAAAAGATAAATATTTTTTGCATTTTTTATTATAACACAATTAAGGGACAAATATAAATTTATTTCTAATTAGAAAAAAGTAATATGTAATATTTTAAATTAAGATATAAGTTAAAAACAAAAATCTGTCATTTAAATTATTTGAAACATAATATATTTTTTATAAATTTATGTTTTATCTTCATTGTGAAAATAACATAATACGGGCTTGAGGGGATTCGAACCCCTGACCAATCGGTTAAGAGCCGATTGCTCTGCCTAGCTGAGCTACAAGCCCATGATGTTTCGGGAAATATATCATTTCTTTTATTAAACATTTGGGAAATATTTATTCAATAAATTTATAAATTCTGTTGAAATAACTATTATTGATTGGGATGCAAAAAATCAAAATAAAACAATTGTTTTTAGCTTTTTTAATACTTGCAGTCCTTATTTTTACAGGTTGTATAGGACCTTCAGATATTTCATCAGAGGTAAAAACTATTGAAATTAATGGAATGTTTGAAATTAGGAGTATTGATAATCGGGAACAACCAATAAAACTAGTAGTAACAGGCATGGATTGCCTTATAACAGTATCAAGAGAAACAAATTTAATAGAAGTTATTTTAGATGGAGAACATAATATTGTAAGAGTCTCAAGTTTTCATACTTTCAATAGCACAATTAACGATGTAAGTTCTGAAATACAATATTATGAATAAAAAGTCTAATCTCCTTTTTTGGATTTTTTATTTTTTGAATCATCTATCTTTGATATATATTTAGGATCAATACCATCAGAAATGTAAACATCTTTTCCAGCATGATATATATTTACCCCATCATTTTTTGCCTTTTTACCATCAATTTTTAAAATCAAAGGATTTTCTGTTCTTACCTTTCCTGCCTCGATTGCTTTTTCCAAGCTTCCACTGAGATGAACCTTTTTTCTATCAGTAGGAGACAGGCCTCCTTCTAATATAATATCTGCTTCTTCTTCTGTTACTGGGTAAAATAAACTATCAATATCTGCGATTGGTAAATCGTTTAGATTTACATCAATTGTATGACCATAGGTTGCTCTAATCATACCTCCATCTATTTGATATCGCCCTCTAGGATCAGTTTCTACTAATGCTTTTATATGATTTTTTCTTAACCAATCAAAACCTGATCTCGAAGTACCAATTGCATCAATCAATGAAGAAAGCTCAATCCAACCCTTACCATCCATCATCAAACCAAGTTTTTCAGGAAAATGACGAAGGGCCCCAGCAATAATTCGACTTAGGGAATTTAGCTCACGTTCATTCATTAGAAATTTTCCTTTTTCTCCACAAACCGGGCATGTTTCTCCGCGGAAAAAACCATGCTCTTTACATTCTGATAACATATTTTCAAAATCTTAATAAAAATATTAAGTATAAATTTTTGTACTAATTCGCTATTACAGGCTTGGTGAATTCTTGGAAAGAGAAAAACTTAAACAATTAGCTGGAGAAAAAGCAATTAAACATGTTAAAGATGGAATGATTGTTGGTCTTGGTACAGGTTCTACTGTTAAATATACCCTTAAAAAAATTGGTGAACTTGTAAGAAATGGTCTTGATATTAAAGGAATTCCAACTTCAGTTCATACTCAAAGAATTGCAAAAGAAGAAAAAATCCCTCTCACAAATTTAGAAGATCATCCTGAGCTTGATATCACAATAGATGGAGCAGATGAAGTTGACTCATATTTAAATCTTATAAAAGGTGGCGGAGGGGCTTTAACAAGAGAAAAAATAATTGCTTTTAATTCAAAGAAAGTAATCATTGTAGTTGACGATTCAAAGATAGTAAAAGCATTAGGGATTGATTTTCCATTGCCTGTAGAAGTTGTAAAATATGGATGGACTTCAACAAAAAAAAGGCTTGAAGATTTTGATTGTACTGTAGAATTAAGAAAAATAATGGAAGATGAACCATTTATCACAGATAATGGAAATTATATATTAGATTGTGAATTTGAAAGAATTGAAGAACCAGAACAACTTGAAATTGATATTAACTCAATTCCAGGAGTTGTTGAAAATGGTCTATTTATTGGACTTGTTGATGAAGTAATTGTTGGGGGAAAACAAGGTATTTCAACGCTTAATAAAGAAACAGTTGTATAAAAATGGTAGAAGTTGTTAAAAAACTTAAAGAAACAAAGAAAAAAATTGATTCTATCGATTTTGACGCGCATTGGTATAGACGTGTATTTCATGCTTTTGGGGCCTCATTTTTATTTTACTATATGTTGCCAAATGAAGATTGGATTAATGTATTAAAATTCTGGATTCCTCCTGCAATTCTTGCTTTTGCATTAATATTAGAGATTCTTCGATTAAAAGGCAAAATTAGTAGTCAACATTTTTTTGGACTTCGTTTTTATGAGAAAAATAGAATTGGAAGTTATGTTTTTTTTGCTTTTGCAATACTAATTTTATTAAGGTTTTTTCCTCAGCAGATAGCAATTCCTTGTATTTTATGTGCATGCATTTCAGATCCAGTTATGGGAGAGTTTAGAATTCATTACGATATAAAATATGTTTATATTATTGGTTTTTTACTTTCAATGTCTTTTTTTATGATTGCTTGTTACAAAGCAGATATTTTTATTATGTTTTTAATATCAATTATTGGAGCAGCTGGTGCAGTAATCGGTGAAACAAAGAAATTTTGGTGGTTGGATGATGATTTTATGATCCAGATGGTTCCTGCAATTTTGCTTTTAATTATTTGGATAGCCTTACCGTATTTTGGAATTAGCATTCCTCAAGAAAATATAATTTATCCAGGTTTGATGCCATGGTGATCTAAAAATGAAATTATTGAAAAATGAAATAGATTTTAGAAAATTAGTAAGAACAGAAATTCTTTTTATGCCGCTTTTAATAGTTTTACCTTTAGTTGTTGGATTCTTTTTAATTCATGATTGGTATACCAGAGGTTTTTTAATGGGAAATTTTGAATATACTGCCCAATTGTTTTTTGGTTTAATAATAATTATTGGAAATATTGCTTTTGATATTCCTTTTATTAAATCAATAAGGGAATTATCTAAAAAGAAAATGAAATAATTTTATTTTTTCAATTTTACTTTGTAAATTACTGGCAAAATAAACGCTGCTGCAATACAAGATAGAGCAGTCATCAGAATAACAACTGTAACAAACTGATTTAAAGCAGGGGTATTTACAAAAAATATTGCAACAACACCTGCAATTGTTGTAAGAGCAGCTTCTACAAGTGATGAACCAGTTTTCTCAATTGATATTTTTATTGATTCATTTTTTGATTTTCCCTGATCAATTTCTTCTCTATATCTATGTGTTATATGAACTCCATAATCAATACCAACTCCAACCATAATTGATGCAATAGAAATAGTAACAAGTGAAAGTGGAATGTCTAAAGCAACAAGAAATCCTGGTTCCCAAGTTAAAACAAGAACAATTGGAATCATTGTTAAAATACCATATTTTGATGAGTTAAATATTAAAATCAAAGCAGCCAAAACTAAAATCAATGCAAGTGCCATAGATCTTACCTGTTCATCTGTTAGTTTGTTATTCACTGAAACCTGAACTGCATCTTGACCTGCAAGATAAGAAACATTTCCGTTTTGAGGAATAATTGCTTTTTTTGCAATACCATTAATTTTTTCAACAATAAATTCAATTCTTTGCATACTGCTACCGATTGGAATTGCAACAAGTATAATTGTCTTTGAATAGTCTTTATTTATGATTCCTTCTTCGGCAATCATATCATAAATGATTTTATCAACATCACCAAGATCTTTTAATTTATTTAAAATAGCACTTTTATTGATAATGCCAGTAATTTTCTGTATTTCATCAGCAATAGAATAAACAGTAGTTTCAACTCTTTTTTCATCCATATCCGGATACTCTTGCCTTATTACATCTCTCATTTCTTCTTCCATATTATAAATTGCATCTATTACGTCAGGGTCTAACAAACCTTCTGGTTCAGTTTCTACAAGCAGTGCATTAAAGTTACTACCTGTTCCAAAATTTTGAGAATATTTGTACATTGCTTCAACTTCAGGTATACCCTTAGGGGTCATATCAGTGTAATTTACATCAGTTTTAACATGTGGAAGTACAACAAGTGATAAAATCGCTGTAAAGCTTGCAATCAAGAGTATTCTGTTCTTATTGTTGATTATGAAATTTGCTAATTTCTTCCAACTGGGCATATGGTCTTTTTTCTCAAATTTTAATATTAAAACTAGACATGGGACAAGGATTATTGAAGAAATAAAACAAAATAAAATTCCAATCGCACACCCAAAACCAAATGTAATTATTGGCATCATACTTGATATCATCAAAGAAGCAAAGCCAATAATGGTTGTAATTGTAGAAAGAAGAACTGCTTTACCTGTAAATCTTAAAATTTTTTCAATTCTTTCTGTTTCATCTTCAATGTTTTTTTCTTCTAAAAATCTGTTCATCAAATGAATGGAATAATCAACTCCCAGCCCCAATAGTAATGCGACAATTGCAACTGAAATAATTGTAAGTTCAGGCTGGATTATTCCTAAGAAACCAAACGTTAAGGCAATTGCAAATGCAGGAGGTAAAAAGGCTATTATAATTCCTTTAACTGTTCTGTGAAAGAAAAATAATACAATTGATACAAACAAAAGGGCTATTGGGAAAATGAAAACTAAGTTATTCATGCTTTCTTTCTGAATTGCCTGCTGCATAGCAATTGTTCCAGTAATTGTCATATCAGCATATTTTGTTCCTCTATTATCAACAGCATTTTTTGTTTTTTCAAGTATTTCTTCAAAATCCGCTTCATCAATCAACTGAATTACAAGTACAGCAACATTATATGAGTTAGTATAAAGAACTCCTTTTGTACTCTTAATAGTAAACTTCTGCATATAAGTATAGACATCATCGATATCTGTAGGAATACTGTTTTGACCATTTCCGCCCTCTAATGGTGATTTTGCATTTTCAGCCCTAATAAGACTTGCAAGGCTACGAATAGAAACAATACCATCAAGAGAACCTTCATCATTTTCATATGTATCGATTGTTCTCTCTACTTCATCCATTTCAGTTAATACTTTAGGATTTCTAATATCATAAATACTATCAGATTGATCAACAAGAACAATAATAGTTTGACCAATCTGAAATTCATCCTGAATATAATTCCATAAACGTATTGTTGGATCATCGCGAGGTAGATATTCAACAAGATCAGATTCCATGTAAATATTTGTTGCTTGTGCACCAATAATAATAGTAATAATTGAAAATACAATTAAAACCAACTTTGGATGAGTCGCAAAAAGTTTTGCAATTGGCTTTAATCTCATATTTTATCCACCTCTTCTCTAATTTTTATTTTAACTGGCCTAAAGTTTTTGAATTTATTACTTGATGTTAGACTTGCAAGTTTATTTAATCTATCTTCCATCTCACTTGCATATCTTTTTAAAAGCTCAATTGGTTGAATTGGAAAATAAATATACGGATTTTTACCAATATTATCATTTTTGATTTTTTTTCTGAAAATTATTTTTGAATCATACATTGAAGAAAGGGTTTCTCTAACAGTACTAGGGTGTAGCTTTGTGCCCTTGATAATTTGTGAAGTTTTTGCACCTTTTTTTCTAAGCAAGTAAATATAAATGCATGTTTTTGCTTTGGATTTTAATATATCCCTGACTGCCTTTTCAACGCTTTTATCTCTGGAAATTCTCTTTCCCCACATTTTATTTGCACCAATTTTATTTAATTTTTACAATATAATTGTTGTTTTATAAGTTTATATAGTTTTCTATTATGTCGTTTTTTAGGCGACAAAATATATTATCGCATAAAAAGCGATAAAATAAAACTAAAAAGTTTTTAATCGAAAAAGATATTGTGAGTTAATAATAAAAGTTGAAAATAAATGGTAATAAAAAAAACTCTCAAAAGATGGAAAAGATACCACAAAATTTCTGAAGCAGGGAAAATAGCAAGAAGATATTTTGTAATGAATGCATTTGATGGAGCCTTAACAATGCTTGGCGTTGTTATAGGCGGGTACGTTGCAGGTGCCTTGAACTCAATTGTGATAATTAGTGCAGGCATTGCAGGATCTATTGCTATGGGGATATCTGGTGTAAGCGGCGCATATATGACTGAGAAAGCTGAGAGGACAAAAAAATTAAAACAATTAGAAAAAGCAATGTTAAAAGATATGAAAGATAGCATTCATGGAAAATCGCAACGATTTGCATCAATTTTTGCAGCAATTGTTGATGGAGTTTCACCCGCATTTGCTGCGATGATAGTAATTTCGCCATTTTTTGTTTCAAATTTTGGAATAATTAGTCCTGAAACAGCATTTTATATCTGCATAATAATTACTATGATTGTTTTAGTCCTTCTTGGTGCATTTCTTGCTAAAATAAGTGATGAAAGCATGATAAAATATGGCATACAAATGTTATTTGTTGGTCTAATAACTGCATTTTTATGTGTAGGAGTTTCTATTTTACTAGGTGGTAATATAGCGGTATAAGTATAATATATCAAATTTTTATAATTTTTTAAAAAAAACCTTTGTCTTGAGGGCAATATTAATATATTATTATTTTTTTTAATATAACTGTATAATAAGTTTTATATATTATAACTCACATATTTAGATATGGGGTTAATTACTTGATAAAATCTAATAAATTTAACTTAAAATTTGGATTATTATTATCAATATTATTGTTAATTTCAGCAATTGCAGTTCCAGGTTTTCAACAGATACCTAACATGAAATTAATGAGATTACATAATAGCGAGCAGATACCTTTAGGTGATGACGACGAAATAACAGAGGTAATTGAGGTAGATATTAAAGTACAAAAAATTAAGAATTTCAATGAGGAAGATAACAACTGGTATAAAAAAATTGAAGTTTTTATTGGAAATATTTTAAGATTTAACATATCTGTAAAAAATCTTGTTAATTATGACCTTGTAAACGTAAAAATTGTAAATATATTATCATCTTATGATATAGAATACATAATTAATAGCGGGATTGTTAATGATATTCCAGAAGAACCTAATATAAAAGGGAAAAATCTAACATGGTATGTTAGTGAGCTAAAAGCTCAGGGAGAAATATTTGTTGAATTTTTTGCACTCGCAGTTAATGAGACAATAGTGCAACCAACCAAAGACCAAGTTATAGTTACAACTCAAATCCACACAAAATACGATTTAGAAATTCAAACTAAAAAAGAAAACATTGAGAATAAACAAGATGAATTGCAAATTTTAAATGATAGTAAACAAATAATTGAAAATGATTTAGATGCAATTAACACAAGTATTGATAACATTAATGATGATTTATCAACCAACTATCAAATACTTGCCGATAAACAAAATCTGGCAAATAATATAATTTTAGAAATTCAACTGATTAATAATAGCTTAAATGATAAAATTCAACAACATGATGAAGTAAATTCAACAATTATAACCATTGAAAATGACATCTCAAATCTAAAATATGATCTAAAAGAGCAAATAAATATCTATAATGCTTCAATTGAAACGATAAATAATATTAATACAACTTTAGAATCACTTTCAAGTTTTTTAACTGAGAAACAATCTCTTTTAATTTCAATAAAAAAAGAAATTAATCTTTTAAACGAATCTATAGCCTTAAAAAAAGTTGACTTAGAAAATATCAATGTTTCTATTTTTGATACTGAAAAAATAATATCAGATTTAGAGGCAAATTATTCTATAGAGATTTCAATCAAAGAAAATGCAGAAAAACAAATAAATCAAATTAATAGCACAATTGAAAATAAAACTCAACTATTGCAAAGCAAGCAAATCGAATTAGAAAATGCTATACAAGAATCAAATGAAAGTATTCAGTATATTTTAGACCTGCAAAACCAAATAAACCAAATCAACAACACAATACAACAACTTGAGTCACATCTATCTGAAAATATAACAATAAAAGAAAATGCAGAATTTTTAGAAAATGAACTTAATATATCAATCCAAACACAAAAAAACAATTTAAAGGAATTAAAAAACCAAAAAAATAATATTACTAGTGAAATACAAATTTTGAATAATAATCTAAATACAACAATATTTGAACTTGACCAGCTAAAATTACTAATAAAAGACATCAGAGAAGTTATAAGCGGATTAGAAACATTATTAGAAGAGCAAATAAAGCTAAGAGATAATGCAAGCAAATTAGCTAAAAAAATAAATGAAAATATTACCTTACAAAATGAATTATTAAATGAACAGAATAATTTGAAAGGCAATTTAACAGATGAAATAAAGTTTCTAAAGAGTGATTTAAACAATACTTTATTGCAATTAGATAATATTCTCCAGGATATAAATGATATCAATGAACTAATCTCAGCATTAGAAACAGAGCTTTTTGAAAAATATAAATCTTATAACAACACAATATACAAAATAGAAAATTTGAGCAATAGTATTTTTCAACAAAATATTTTACTTTCAGAGCAGCTACATATCGAACAAAATCTAAAAACAAATCTTACTTCTTTATATGAAATCATAAATATTACAAAAGATGAGCTAAACAATATAAATCAAGTAATAACTGAAATTGAAGAAAATATAAAAAATCTAAGTTCAGATCTAATAGAACTTAATAAAATAAAAAATCAAGCAATAAACCAATCAATATTGATAAATGAAAGTTTAGAACAAAAAAAAGACCTATTGGAAATAAAAGAAGCAGAGCTGGAACAATTATTACTTGAGTCAAATGAAAGTGTTGAATTAATACTTGATTTACAAAAACAAATATCTAAAATAAAAAATGTCATAAAAGATTTAATATATGATTTAGCAACTCAGATCAATATAAGAAATGAGTCAGAAATTCAAATAAAACTTTTAGAGCAAAGTATTGTTCAAAATGAATTATTACTTAAATCAAAAAAACAAGAATTAAATTCTACTTATCATCAGTCAAACCAAACCACACAATTAATTGAATTGCTTGAAATTGAGATAAACAATATTAAGGCTAATATTACAGATTTAGAAACAAATCTATCATATCAAAATAAAATAAAAAATGATGCAAAAGAAAATATAACCTCGATTAATAATACAATAAAAACACAAAATATAATTTTAATAGAACAAATAAATCTAGCAAGCAATTTAACTCAGCAAATCAAATTTATCAATAATGAAATAAATATTACAAAAAATAAATTAAATCAGACAGATCAAAATGTTAGCTTAATTGAAAAAAATATTCAAGAATTAGAAAATGATTTAGTTGAGCAAATTACAATTAGAGATAATGCAATTTCAATATTATATGAGTATAATGAAGATAAAATAAATCAACAAATTATTTTAAATAGTTCTATTGAGTTGATAAATGAAATTAATAATACATTGAATTTTAAGTCGTTTTTATTATCGGAGAACCAGTCTTTTGAAAATGAATTTTTAATCGATTTATTTATCTTAAATCAAAATCTAAACACAACAAAAGAAGACCTACAACAAATCAACCAACTAATAAACCAAATACAAAACAACCTAACCAACCTAAAACAA
>Ga0272442_10006658_pt1 | contig 15142 bp, 10 predicted proteins | sample SSMForm2O_FD_200262 | JGI IMG/M metagenome (GOLD analysis project Ga0272442, IMG submission 200262) | Marine sediment archaeal communities from Little Sippewissett salt marsh, Falmouth, MA, United States - SSM-Form-2O | ecosystem: Environmental > Aquatic > Marine > Wetlands > Sediment ...
CTTGTGTCAACCAAAATCTTTTTAGAGCTAACGCTACTTACAACTTTCATAATTTGTGATTCTCCTGTTGCACCTCAAGAGGGCACACCCTATGTGGTGTGCCGCGTGCAACGGAAAAAATATCAGTTCTGCGTTAAAAAGTGATACGGCTTCTCATCTGCGGGACTTTCGTTTTACTTCAGTCCACGCAGTATACTCATCCGTGATTTATAAAAAGGTGATTTCATAAGTAAAAGTAAGATAATTGCCATCCGTTTTAGTATGGAGACATATAACAAAATTGACAACTACCTACTGCCAAATAGTGAATTTATCCGGAATGCTGTTACACAGTATTTAAACGATGGTAAACGGGATAACTAAACGGAAAATATAGACAAAAGCGAAGACTCGTAAAACGAAGTGTATAACACAGAAGTTATACCACTAAAACAGTATGTAAAACACCTAAGTGACAACATGAGTAGAATGGAACAAAATGATTGAAATTTAAAAGGCGATAAACTATTTCACAAGATCAATTACGGGCTCAGACAGTCATAGTCGCTGCAAAAACATCAATGTTGACCCGCATAAAAATGAAATTACTAAAGCAAAATAGTGAATAATCTTTGTATAACATATGTATAACAACAGATGTAATTTCTTATATGTCACAGATATTAAATCTGCATTATTTTCGCCGATAAATAGTGAAAATCCTTACTTTTCACTACACCCACTAAACAGGCTTAAAACAAATAGCATAAGGACAAAAGAAAATCTACTATTTAGGATTGGATTTCTTATTGTTTTTTTTTCTTCGCCATATTAGAACAATCGCTGCTGCAAAAATAATATAAAAAAGTTCGAAACCTGGCAGTCCATTAGATAATTCCTTAATAGTAATGATTGTTGATTCTGCATCAATATCACCCTTGTCATCAGTTACTGTTAACCTAACCGAATATGTCCCAGCTTTTGAATATCTATGTGTGGTTACTATACCATACCCTGTCATATTGTCTCCAAAAGTCCATGTATAGTTCGCCACCGTTCCATCAGAATCGTAACTACCAGAACCATCAAAATTGACTAATTTACTTACATTTCCTAAATATGGACCACCGGGATTAGCAGTAGGTTTTTGATTTGCATTACCAATATTAACACTTATTATATCTGTATTGGTAGTTCCATCATTATCAATAACAGTCAGGGTCACCTCATAGATACCTGAACTAGAATAAACGTGATCTGGTGATTCTGCAAGAATTTCACTTGTTTCATCACCAAAATTCCACCTATAAAAGTCTATATTTCCATCAGGATCATAACTGTTTGATCCGTCAAAAGTAATGGTTTGACCAGCCCCTGCAGAATAAGGTCCACCAGCATCAGACGTTGGTGGCTCATTATCAGGAGGGATAGTCTTAGTTGTAAAAAACCATGGATCTGACTTATTTTCCAATAGACTATCGTTTACTATCGCATACCATGCAAATGTAGTGTTAAATGCCAAGGTGAAAGAGCATTCTGCTTTATAACCGCTCTTGACATTTTTATCAATGTTTATTAAATCACCCGTTTTAGCATTATAGAAATACACTGTTAGTTTATCGCTATCCTTATCTTCAACCTTTACTTTTAAGGTAATTTTCAATCCCACACCATCTTCAGTATCCTCAGGAGATGGATCTGAAGGTTTTTTAGGAGGTTTAAAAAAATATCCCAAAGGATATTTGTCTTGTTTGTTACCATCAGGTAACTTATAGGGAACATCTCCAATTCCATCAAGATTCCGATCAATATTGTTGTAATCACTCCAATAGTTACCTTGGTTCTCATAGAACCATTGATTATTACCATCATCCTGAGCAGTTCTGGTATTATCTTCAAATCGATTCAGATATATGATATTACCTTCACTACCAGAGTAAGCATAAATACCAGTTCCTCTTGAATTAAATAAATCATTATCTCTTATCTCATTATTGGAACCAATCAAAGTAATACCTCTCTGATTATCATCCAAAACATTTTCAAAAATTTCACAATTAAAAGAATATTTCAGATAAATGCCATCATCCTCATTACTAATTATCTCATTACCTTTAACGACACCACTACTATGATCTAGATAAATACCATAGTAATTCATATACTCTATAGTATTATCGCTAATGTTAATACTACTACAATCTTGAACATATATACCATGACCACCATCACTAAGATAATTTTCATACAATCTGTTATTTGATGAGGAAGTTATCTGCAAAGCATATTCTGAACAATCTGTAACTTCGTTGTCTAAAATATCGTTAGTACCAGAAGAATCAACAAAGATACCTACTGTTGCATTTTCGATTATATTCCCACTAACAACACTTCCACTTGCAGTAGAATCAACATATATCCCCCAGCTACTAGTATCTTTAATGTGGTTTCCTTGGACGACAACATTATCTGATTTTATACATATGAGAGCACCAATATGAGAAGTTTTATGATTTCCACTATCACTAACTGTAAAATCCAGTAACTCTGCATGATCAGCAGTTATTTCCACAGTGTATCTCTTATCAAATTTATAATCAATGATAGATTCTCCACCTTCTCCTCCCCAAAGTTTAATTTGCTTATCTATGACTAGAGACTCATCATACATACCACCAAAAACATAGATCGTGTCTCCATCTTCTGCAACATCTATAGCATACTGGATACTATCATAAGGTTTTTCGGCAGAGCCATCACTGATTCCGTAATATCCATAATATGAACTGTCTACATATATTTCATTTCCACTGTCTCCGACTCCTTCATTAGAAAACATGGGTACAAAACCAACTGTAACCAAAAAACATAAGATTAATAATATAGTTAAATTTCTCAATTGCATTTTCCCATCCTCTTGACGGCAAATACTATTATAGAATTTATAGTTTTCCCATGACCAATAATTGAAATCTGAAAAAACAATAATCAATCACACTATTTTTTAAGGATGGACAAATACATCTATCTTATGAGAGTTTGTATAGGTGGAACATTTGATAAATTGCATAAAGGCCATGAGCTACTAATCAACAAAGCATTCCAAACCGCAGGAGAAAAAGGATCTGTTTTTATAGGAATTACAAAAGGGGAAATACCAAAAACTAAAGGAAACATAAAATCATTTGAGGAGAGAAAGAAAACCATCGAACAATATCTCTTGAAAAAAGGATATATCGATCGTGTTACAATACAACCTATTAAAGATAAATATGGCCCATCAATAAGAGCTGAGTTTGATGCCATTGTTGTATCCCCTGAAACAAAATATACTGCAGAGGAGATAAACAATAAACGTATACAAAACGGGGAAAAACCCTTGAAAATAGTACAAGTTCCTTTTGTATTAGCTAACGATGGCGCGCCTATAAGTTCATCGAGGATAAGAAAAAAGGAAATTGACGAAAATGGAAGGATTTTATAGATAGATTAGGTTTATATATAGCATTTTATTACTTCGCAAGGTAAAGGTGATAAAAAGTGACATATGTTATCTTTGAAGTCAAGTCTGAAAATGTAGGCGAAATCGACAAAATGATTAGGGATGACCTTGTAAGCAGACAAAGTATACTCACTAGAGACTCAAGCTCCTTAGACATAAAAGAAAATGTGTTCTATGTCAAAATCGAGGGAAGCAAAGAAGGTTTAAAGAAAGCCAAGGAGCTAGCCAAAGAGTTAGAATTTAAAAAATTAGGCGAAAAAAAGGCTGAAGAAATCAACAAAAAGATTGAGGAACAGGAAGATTCTGCGGCTTCAGGCATGGGAATGATCTTCGACTAAATTCTTATATTTTCCAATATTTTTCTATTTCATTTCTAATTTTTTCTATGGTATTTTCTACATCCGTATCTTCTTGTACATGATCATCAAATTTCATGGGATGATACACCATTCTTCCAACTTGGGAGAGCAAACATTTTCCTATCCAATCTAGATTATACCCACCTTCCAATGTACAAACAATTTTAGGTTGAACATCTTGGAGTCTGGAAATTATCTTACCAAAGAAATTGGATGATAATTTCAGTCCACCAAGTGGATCCAAATGATGGGAATCAAAACCTGAAGAAACTAATATTATATCCGGTTTGAACTTAAAAGCGATTGGTATAAAAATTTTATCTAGTAGCTTTGAGACCGCAATATCACCATTTCCATGAGAAAGAGGTGCATTTATAGTATATCCTTTTCCATTTCCTGTTCCAATCTCCTCAATATATCCAGTACCAGGGTAATATGGAGACAAATGGAATGACTGATATAAAACATCCTTTCGACCATAAAAAATATCTTGTGTCCCATTTCCATGATGGACGTCTAAATCAAAGACCATTACTCTTTTTCCTTTTTTTGAAATTTCATTTGCTGCTATTGCTATGTTATTGAAAAGGCAGAAACCCATAGATCTAGTACTTGTTGCATGATGACCTGGTGGTCTTACCAAACCAAATGCATTATCCGCCTTTCCTCCAAGTACATTTCTAGCGAGTTTAACCACACCTCCTGCAGCAAACCTTGCGGTTTCATAATCTGATTTACAGACATATGTATCCATATCAACCCAAGATCCTCCATGAGAACTCATTTCCTTGATTTGCCAAATCATCTCATCCGAATGCAGGTCATGAAGCATCTCTTCAGGCAACATTTCTGGTTCAACAAATTCTAATTCTTTGTAAAAGGGCGCTTTTTTTATTTCATTTATCATTATAAATAATCTTTGTGCATTTTCAGGATGGGCAGCATTATCGTGTTTAAGAAACTCTTTTGAATACACTATTTGCGTAGTCATAAAAACCAGATAGAAGAGATATGTTAACCAAATATAAGATTAATTCTAATAATTTAAGTACATATAATGTATTGAGGAATCATATAATTGCGCGGGGACTAAACAATTATGAACGATATGTTACTTGGCATTTCACCAGAATACATTTATTTACATGGAAAAGCACCTAAAAGAATCTCTGATTACCATCAGCCATATTTCTTGGCTTTTTGCCCTAAGGATCAGAACACCGAATCTACCAGGAAAGATCTTTTAAAAAAATTAGAGGAGAACGCATCAGAGGAGAATATACTTTCAAAAATTGAAAGAATAGGTGAAATTGAAGACTATAGAAGCTTCATGAATTTCAACGAAAATAGAAAGATTTTCAAGGTTTATACCAAAAAATCATATTTTGTCCCTGAGGTAACGGATCATTTCTTTTTCAACTATGGTTTTTATACAGCTGAACACGACATACCATATCAACAAAGAGCCCTTATTGATCTTGAAGCAGGTGGGAAAACATGGATTTTTGATACAAATGGTAGGAAAAAGAAACTCAAGGTCCTAGTTTATGATATTGAAACCACTCAGTATCAAGCAGGGAAAATCAACGTTCCTATAGATATGATAGGTCATTCAGATTTTGACATTGTTTTTGAATCTGAAAAAAACTTAGAAAAAGAAGAATTCAGTTTTGATATTACAGACTGCCCAACCAACTGGGAAGATATGTATGTGAAACAAGTTGTTTCAAGGAATGTTGATGAGGAGATAGAAAATCTTTTTTCATTCTGTAAAATGACAATGAACTATGACATCATCTCTGGACATAACATCGCAGGTTTTGATAATCTTCAGATTTATAATAGGTTAAACTGGATTTTAAAGAATTATCAGTTAAACTTGTCCGATGGACAGAAAAAAACATTTCAGAGTTTTGTACAAAAGTATAGCAGAGTGGATAAATCGTTTCATTTTGGCTCCCAATCAGAAGCGGTACAGTTTTATCCTTGTAATCTTGACACGTATTTAGGTGTAAGAAAATTCTATTCATTTTTAAATGAGTTTAGCTTGAAAGCAGTCGCACCATTCCTTGGCATATATATTAAGGATCGTCTAATTCTTTCTCATAATCAGATAAAAATAGATGATAGGACATTGAAATACAACAAACATGATGTTCAAGAACAGTTAGGTGTAACATTAAATCTTATCCAACAGACATTACCCCTCGCATTTACCACAGGAATGTCTTTTGACATGCTTCTTTCCTCTGGCGCAGTTAATATGTGGGATCATATGTCTCTGATCAGGGGTGCAGTGCAAAAGAAAATAATGCCACCCATCTGTAGAGTCATGCCTATTTCACAAGTCTTATTACGAGATTTTAAGGAATGTGACACTAGTGAAAAAATAGCAAGAAAGGCAAAAAAAACAAAAGATAAACTGTCTAAAGAATTCGTTCGGGTTGTAAAATATGGGGATGAAATGCCCAGATGGATGAAAGATCCTTATGTCATTTACAACGAAAAGGCAAAAAATCCTGATGAACGATTGAATTACCATATGCCTGGCGGTATGACCATAAAACCCGATAAAGAAGCGAATTCTCATTTTATCCCATGGTGGTACGTAGTAGTAGCAGATGTCGGTGCGATGTATCCAACAATTCTAAAAGCTATGAATGTCGGAGCGGATACTGTACAATTGGCATCTAAATCAGATAAACCCGATGCATGGATATGGCTAAAAAAAGTACCAGATAGGTTTCTCAAAAACAGAGATGTTCTGTGGAGAAAAATTACAGATGAAGATTCGTTTGCAGATAAGGGATTCATGCTAGGTGTAAAGATAGATAAAAGGCCTGGTGTCGTAAATTGTGCTATGACTGGTATAATGAGTATGATTGCCAAGACAAAAAAGGAACTCAAAGATTTATCAGAAACAGGCAACAAGGAAGAACTGAAACGTTTGAAAATGATGTATCAAAGCATAAAAGGTGCTCGTAATGCAGGCACTCATGGCATCCTTTCAGCTCCGGGCGTTTCAGGTAGACAATTCAATCTATGGGGTGCTGCTACGATTACTACAAAAGGTCAGATGATACTTGCTGATACGCTCAATTATTTAGAAAATAAAGACATACGTGTAGTTTATGGAGACACTGATGGAATTTATCTGGGATGCTCTCGTTCAGCAAAGAATATTCCAGAATTTTCAAAATCACTAGGACTTTCTAAAGGGGAGGGCGAAAGTATGTGGATTACTAAACCTGATGTGGCTTTTTACGCTATCGATGAATGTAACAAAAAATGGCAGAGGGATTTGAATTATCCAGATTTTGAATTGGAACCGGAAATTCACGATGGAATGATATTTGTAAAACATAAAAACTATCTCATTTTTGATAATAAAAACGGAAAAATTGAGCTAACTACAAAGGGAAATAACTTCAAGGGATCCGATAAAGCAAATATTGCCAGGAAGGTACTTAAAATTATTATGATAAATGTACTTAAAGAAAACCCAAGTTGGTCAGATGAGGAAGAAGCAAGAGAAGCAATAAAGAACAGTATACGAAATTACACAAAAGAGATAGTATCAACGCTGGATCTATCAAAAGTGAATTTAGAAGATTTAACACTTGTACAATCTGTTCAACCTGCAAAAAAATATAAGTTAAATCAAGATGGATCTGGTTCTACTTTTGCTAAAAGGTCTAAAGCTTTAGAAGAGCTTCTTGGTTATCCGATAAAAAGTCGTGTGAAACTTAATTTTGTAGTGACAAAAAAACCACTTCCTGGCATTACAAAACCATCTAAAAGTGGTGTAAAACCTATTGATTATATGTACCCTGTTGATCTTCTTGAAGATACAGCTGAAATTGATCTGAAATGGTACAAAAAGATGATTGAAAACTATATACAAGGAGCATTTGGGCTTTCAGATGTAGCATCAACAGAACAAAAAGGTCTTGATGCATGGATGTAGTTTGGATCCATTTTAATATTATTTCATAGTGAATTATTGTATCAATTGTAATTAAAGTAAATAATTATTATATATATTTTTAACATTATTTAAGTCTCTGAAATACGTTCAATATAACGATAATGTACAAGATGGTGAAAAAGATGTTAAAAATTCTGTATAATAAGGGTTTTATTTTTTACGATTAGTATAACATTTTTTATATTTTCATCCTAAACTGCCATACTAATTATTCATGCAAATCCAACAGTGAATGCTTTAGAAAAAATTTGAAAAAAACAAAGCATTTTCTAGAAGAAAAAGAGACTTTAGATTCTGGAAAACAATATTAGCCGTCTTCATCGCAATAGTGGAACTTTAAGATTTTTTATAATCCGCTATAGAGCCTTTTATTTTAATAATTTTCAATTCTTTATGCTGTAAACCTCCCATTGGGTGTACTCCTTATAATTTTTGTATTGATTTTGAGAATTTAGAGAATGATATATCTTTATGGAAATGAAAATTATACTAATAATTCATGCTCTCTTTTTTGTGGACAACAGACAAACACTATTTTCCAATGAAAAGCTTTTATAACAAAGAATCGTTAATAATATATTAAGGGGGATAAAATATGAAAAAAGGAAAAATATCTATAATTTTAATACTAATTTTACAATTTACATTGATATCTAGTAATATTAGTGCCATTGAAATTAAATCTAATTTTGAACAGATAGATGCATCAAACAAAACATTAGAATTTTCTCAGCAATTCTCAATACCTGAATTAAAAACTAAAAACGAATTTATAAATGTCTATCTTAAAGAAACTAATTCATTTATTTCAAACACCGGTGAGCCTGTTTTACCGACTTTATTAGAAACTTTTGAGTTTCCAATTGGTACTCGTATTAAGGACATAAAATATACAATCTCAGATTTGGGAGAAATAGATCTAACCGGTAAAATTATTTCTGCACATAAACCAGTTCCAAAAAACAATGAAGATGATGCGATACAATCAGAAAAAAACGAAGAAATTTACAAAAGTGATCAATTATTTCCAGATAGTTGGTACTCATACAAACTTTCAGGAGGATTGAATAGAAAAAATGAACATTCGACGTTCCTAACAATACAGTTGAATCCTGTAAGATATTACCCAAATAGAGATAAGATAGTATTCGCTAAATCTATTAACTTGGTAATTACATATGAGGAACCTGAAAATTTATTTGTATTTCCCGATGAATATGATTTGCTTATAATTTCTTACGATAGATACACCGCTCTTCTTAATCCACTTGTGGCCCATAAAAACAGCCACGGGATAAAAACAAAACTAGTGTCGCTTAAAGATATTTATGATAATGTCTATTTTCCAATACAAGGTAGAGATAATCCTGAGAAAATCAAATATTTCATCAAAAATGCCAAGGAGAATTGGGGAATAACATACGTAATGCTTGTTGGAAATTTTAGAAAGATACCTATAAGATACACTCATTTGGAAACGGATACAGGGGGAACATATGAAGAATTGGAATTCATAAGTGATCTATACTATGCAGATATTTACGATTCCGAAGGTAATTTTTCAAGTTGGGATACTGATAGTGATGGGGTTTATGGAGAATGGCCCTATCCAGAATTTAATGCAATTGAGGACAACGTTGATCTTATTCCTGATGTATATGTTGGAAGACTTGCATGTATGTTTAGTTTCGAAGTAAGAACAATGGTAAACAAGATTATTGATTACGAAGAAAACACCTATGGGTCAGATTGGTTTAAGACCATGATTGTATTTGGTGGCGATACATTTCACAAGAAATATGAGGGTGGAACAAACTATGATGAAGGCGAGGTAGCAAACGAGAAGGCTCTAGATTTTATGAAAGGATTTAATCACATAAAGTTATGGGCATCTCTTGGTAATCTTACAACCAAAAATATCCTAAATGAAATCTCCAATGGTGCAGGTTTTCTTTATTTTGTTGGCCATGGTAATCCTGAACAATGGAGTACTCATGAAAATTGCGACAAAAATTGGACTGAAGGTATCCATAATAAGGATATGTATAAACTTTCAAACAAAGGAATGTACCCCATCTTGATGGTAGGCGGATGTCATAACAGCGAGTTTGATGTCACACCATTAAACTTTTTCAAGGATCCTAAAAAGAGTTGGTATTTTACAACCTATGTACCTGAATGCTGGAGCTGGGTCTTTGTAAAGGTAAATAAAGGTGGTGCCATAGCATCTATGGGAAGCACGGGATATGGCGGTGTAAACATTGGAGATGCCAATAACAACGATATGCCAGATTGCATAGAAGGTGCCGATGGGTGGTTTGAAACACATTTTTTTAGATTATATAACGAAGAAAGCTTAGATATTCTTGGAGAAACATATGGACAAACAGTAGCAGATTATGTGAATAAATTCCCAGTCTATTCCGACAGATACGATTGCAAGATAGTAGAAACGCATGAACTATTTGGAGATCCAAGTCTCAAGATTGGTGGATACAAATAATACTCAAAATAATTGTAAAAATTATACCCGACACATACAATAAAAAAGATGATAGTTTAATATTTAGGTGAACTAAAATAGGAATATTTAAATATAAAACCATATGATTACTAAATCAGATGCTTTTAGCAGGTGTAAAATATGACAAATAAAAATAGATGCAGACAAAAGATTATTTTTGGAATAATTGTTCTTTTCCTTGGACTTGCTATATCACCAGGTATTATATTAACCTCAGCAGAAAATATTGAAAATGCTCAATCCAACCTTGAAACAATAACGTTCCATCAAGACTTTTCAACACCTATACAAATCAACAATGAACAATATGTAAGAATCAACGTAGAAGAAACAAATTCGTTTAGCACTTATGATGGGACTCCAATGATGCCTTTTTACTCAAAAACTTATGAATTTAATATCGGAACAAAGATAAAAAATATAGAAATAACTCCTTCAAAAATAAAAACTATGACTCTTGGAAAATATATAGAACCTGTGCCATCTAAACAAATAATAAACGGTAAAATAGTAAGCATTGAGAAAACATTAAATCAGGAAATATATGACAGTTCCGAACCATACCCACGTGAATGGTGCAGTTACACTACAGGAACTGGTTTAAATAAAGAAAATGAACACGTATTATTTCTCTCATTACACATTTATCCTGCTAGATATATTCCATTAGAAAATTCTGTTGAATACACTGAACAAATAAATATAACTATAACCTACGAAAAATCGGAAATAAAAGAGGGATACTCTGACAATTATGATCTTGTAATTATCACTCCTTATGAATTTTATAACAATTTACAGTCCCTAGTAGATCATAAAAACAGTTATGGAATTGAAACAAACCTTGTAACGTTGCAAGAGATTTATGAAGATTTTTCTGGAAGGGACAACGCTGAAAAGATCAAATATTTCATCAAACATGCCGTTGAGGAATGGAATACACATTATGTACTATTAGTTGGAAGCATCAAAAAATTACCGATAAGAACTACATATGCATCATGGTGGGGAGCAGAAATTCTCTCTGATTTGTATTATGGTGACATTTATGATTCTGAATATCAATTCTGCAGTTGGGATGAAAACGGGAATAATCGATTTGGAGAAATAGATGACAGCGGTTTTCCAGACGAGACTGATAACATCGATGGCGTCGATCTATATGCAGATGTTCACATAGGTCGTCTAGCTTGCACAAATCAAGATGAAGTAGACATTGCTGTAAATAAGATAATCAATTACGAAAACACAGCTTATGACCAACTCTGGTTCAAAAAAATAGTACTTGCCGGCGGAGATACTTTTCCCCCTGGTATGGGTGCATTACCATTTGTATATGAGGGTGAAATAACAAACAAAAAAGTAGCACAACAACTACCAGATTTTGAACATACTAAATTATGGTCATCAAAACGCAATTTAAATGCTTTAACATTTAACAGAGCGATAAATAAAGGGGCAGGATTTGTTAGCTATGCAGGCCATGGATTTGAACATGGATGGGGCACATATAAAGCAAATTCTCTTAAAAGTAAAATGGGCATAACACAGCCTCTTTATTACATGCCATTTGTCAAATATCTTCGTAATCAGAACAAATTGCCCATCATATTTTTTGATGCATGCCTTACCGCAAAACTTGATTTTAATATCACTGACCTAGATAGATACTATCATAAATCAGTCAAATTTCTGACAATTTTTACTAGCCTAGATTATGATCCTTCAATTTTCTACCCATGTTTTGCTTGGAGTTTCATAATAGAGAAAGATGGAGGTGCAGTGGCAACAGTGGGCTCCACTAGAACCGCTTACACATGGGTAGACAAGGATGGAGTCTATGCTGGAGCAGGATATCTAGATGTACATTTTTTTAAATCATATGAAGAAGGAGCTACAGCAGGAGAGATGTTTACACAGTCACAAAATGATTATATAAACAACGTTTTCAGGGATTATTTCACAATTGAGGAATTTATACTTCTCGGCGACCCAAGCCTTGGTGTTGGTGGACAGTATTTAAGCTAAGGTCGCATCTACCTGTGCAAGAATTAACATAATTTCCTTATCATAAAAATGAATTATTGAGGGTTCTGTTAATCAATTTTATATGTAAATCTAAAAATAATTAGTTAGAAGAGAGATAACTATTTATTTAAAACATTTGGAAATCGGGGAAACCATTGTAAAAAAACAGAGGAGTTAACCTTTAGTGCTTGCCTTCCAATTAGAGACACATTTCTCATACTATCGCATCTCGTCCCCAGTCATAAACTAATTTTTATATAACATTTTAAAAAATCACATTAAAAAAACTTTTATGATTTTTTATAAATTACAAAAAATTTGTAAAAAAGAGAAAAGGATCGTACTTTAAGCAAATATGAATAAATCCACAAAACTTAGAATGGATTATTTCCTTTGTTTTTTATTCACCTAAGCTTAAAGAACAAATTAAGATATTTTAGCCGAATAGCGCACCAAGTCCTGCTGCGGCTTCTTCCTCGGAGACTTCTTCCTTTTCTTCTTTCTTTTCTTTCTTTTCTTTCTTTTTATCTTCGTCTCCAGATGCTGCAGGTTGTGCTGGTGCAGCAGCTACCGGAACTGCAGCGGTTTTAATTGCCTCTTCAATGTCTACTCCCTCAAGGGATGCAGTTAATGCCTTGATTCTTGCATCATCAGCCTTCACACCTGCAGCTGTGAGAATCTTTTTGATATTCTCTTCTGTGATTTTCTTGCCTGCAGAATGAAGAAGCATTGCGCCATATATGTATTCCATTTCTTTTTTCCTCCATTATTTTATGTTATGATCTTCTTTAAATCCTCATCAATTGCATCCTGTACCTGTAATGCCACTGCAACCATTGATCTATGCGCCTTTGAAACCAAATACTCAACTGTATCCTTGGTAATTATGCCTCTGTCCATAGCAATTGCGAAAGCATTGCTGTATGCATTACTAAGCAAAGGTTTAATCGTAAGTTCATTTGTCCATGCAGACTCAACTGCAAGGTTAAATGCATTGCTTGAAGCTTGTTGAATTTTTAATATGAATTCGTCAAGATCAATATCTAGAACATCTGGTTTGAATATGTTTCCATCTTCAAAAACTGCATTAAGAGACATACCTATCTCTATTGGATATATCTCAAGACGCGTAAGCATATGTGCCACGTTCTTGGGGATTTTCTCCCCAGCAGGAATAATAATCTTATTTGTTTTAATGGCAACCTTGCCATCTTGAATGGCTGCAGGGATGCCGACTTTCTGTAATTCTCCAACAATAGGCCCAGGTTTAAACGGAGTATCTCCTGCTTTAACCTCTATATCATGATTTACAATCTCCCCACCTTTTGCAGGAGCCATTGTCCTCGTTGCTTTAATTTGACTATAGAGTTTAAAAGGATTCATATTAGTAGAAATAATCGCAGTCTGACCAGTAATTGAATCTTTCAAACCTGCTATACCTTTCATTTTTTTCTCAGCATTATCAAATGCCCTAAATATAAGAGAATTCTTAGAAGAACGAACAAAAGCATCTCCATGTAAATTACTTCTCATTTGTTGCATCTGAGGAGCTGGGATACCTCCAATCTCAACAATGCCCACGATTTTGTTACTCGTTAAAAGCGTAGTAAGTTCTTCTACCTCCTTATACTTCCATTCTGCAACATGAGCCACAACGATCACCCTAAATTATCCTCTCCGAAGGCCCCATGGTTGTCTTAACATAGACGGAGCCGATATTCATACGTCCGCGTTCTAATTTGCCCTCAAGTCGTTTAATGATAACAGATATGTTTTCAGCAATGTCTTCCTTAGACATTGTCTCCCCACCTGCAATAGTATGGAATGTTTTATTACTTTTAGACCGTAACTTGACTGTATTACGGAGATTTTTTACCAAACCTGAAAGATCCGCGTTTGGAGGGACGGGCTTAGGCATTTTACCCCTTGGCCCTAAGACTGTACCTAAAGTTTTACCAATTGTAGGCATAAGAGGTGCTTCTGCTATAAAAAAATGATGCGAGTCAGCTACCTTCTTAAACTTTCCTTTATTGGTAGAAAAATCTTCAATCTCCTCAGGTTTTATCAGTAAGTCTACATATTTCTTGGATTTAAGAGCAAGTTCACCGCTTGCAAAAAGAGCTACTTTTGCCTCACTACCTCTTCCATGAGGCAGAATTATTTCCTCATCAATACGGTTTTTGGCAATATTAAGATCCAAGTTTTTTAGATTTATCACTAAATCTATCTTTTGTTTGAATTTTCTATCTAATTTCTTGGATTCTTCCAATATTTTTCCAACCGAATCAACTATTTTCTTTTCTGCCATAGAAACCAATTTGTTTATTTTAATGCAATTTTCTCCATATAGTATGGAAATGTAGTTCTCGGGAATGACAACCCTGTTTATAAAAGTTTGGTCAATCTAAACATACCCTTTCAATGATTAAATCTAGTATTTCCTCAGGATCTCTAAGTTTTTTCAATTCCTTCTTATTAATAAGAGGAGTACCCTCAATATTAATCTTATTGACTTCTTTATCTGTGAAGAGAACTGCATGTTTCTCTGTTATCCTGGAAATACTGCTGATTATTTGCGCTTTCCTAAGCAATTTTTTGTCATACTTATGGGCGCAAGTCAACAATATCTTATCCTTATCCTTACTCACCGCCTCAAAAGGACAACGTTCCATAGGGATTATCTCATATCCTACTTGTTTCAATATGGTGAATATTTCCTTTTGAAACACTCTAAGCGTATCTGTTTCTCCACAAATTTTCTC
>Ga0272442_10006660_pt1 | contig 15142 bp, 14 predicted proteins | sample SSMForm2O_FD_200262 | JGI IMG/M metagenome (GOLD analysis project Ga0272442, IMG submission 200262) | Marine sediment archaeal communities from Little Sippewissett salt marsh, Falmouth, MA, United States - SSM-Form-2O | ecosystem: Environmental > Aquatic > Marine > Wetlands > Sediment ...
ATCTAACCACCATTTATCAAACAATAGACGGTTTTCTTTTCTAAAATACTCATAGATAGGTGTCCCATAATATGGAATGAGATGATTGAATGCGGCAAAAAAGAATTTGTGTTTAAGAGCAAAATCAAGGGTTGCTTTTATCGTATCTTTTGTGTCATAGTCATATCCAAGCAAGAAAGCTGCCCACATACTGATGCCACTATCGTGGATTTGCCTAACAAGTTCGTCATATCTCATTAACAGAGGAATATTTATTCTTTTATTCATTTGCCTTAAATTACCCATAGATAAAGATTCGAAGCCAACGACCAATCCCATACAACCACTTTTTTGCATCAAACGTAAAAGTTCCCTATCTTCGGCGACTTTGATAACCGCTTGGCTTATCCATTTTATTTTTAAAGGTGTCAGTTCTATCAACAGCTCCTTAAATTTTTCTTTATCATAAGTAATATTGTTATCTACAAAGAAAACAAATTGGCTTCCTTCTCTCTCTATTTCCGCGATAACCTCTCTGACAGGTCTGAAGCGGATCTGGTTTTTATATAAAACAGCATCCGGACAGTATGAACAAGCATAAGGACAGCCACGAGAAAAATGCGTAAGTGTCATTGGTATATACTTCTTATCTTTAAAAATCTGCCTATTAGGCCTGTAATTTGCCATGTTACAATTGAATCCCACGTTATAAAATTTCTTCAATTTTCCATTTTTAAAATCTTTGATAACATCTTCCATAACAGGCTCAGCTTCACCAATTATAACGCTATCGGCATTTGCAAGTGCTTCGTATGGAATCAAGGATGGATGGAATCCTCCTAAAATGACAGGCACTCCTCTATCACGATATCTTTTCGCAATAGAATAAGATCTTTTAGCAGTAAATGTCTCAACACTTATGGCGACCAAATCAGTCTTTTCATCATAATCAAATTTATCTAAACGATCATCATAAAATTTAATATCAACATCCTTGGGGAGGACTCCTGCAATTACGGCCATGGCATAAGGCTCCATACTGCCTAAGTCCTTATAATCCTCACCTTCTTTGACTCCCATGTTGGGCCTAATAAGTGTTATTCGCATAACAATTTCTTTTTACTTCAGAAAACTCCTTTAAATTAAGAATGCCATCTCGAACATTATTATATTTTGGAGAAAACCGATTATGATCATTGCTCAACCTATTAACATACAAGCTGTATGCAAGATTCCCAAAAAACTTAATAAAAAATGATTTTCCATTCCCGGATAATCTTTTAAATAAAGAACGATATTTATATGTTTCTTTGTATGCCCATCTAAATCCTGAATCTAACTGTTCAACACTCATCTTGGCGGGCTGAAAGACCACGTGTTGAGTATCATAATATTGCCAGTCTTCATGCAAAATTCGACCTTCTTCTTTTAATTTCTTAAATGCTTGTGTCTTCGGATAGGGTGTGTAAATGGCGTAACGGGGAATATCAATCTTTAAATTATTAACTGCTTCAACTGTTTTCTTAAAAACATCTTCATCATCATTATCAAAACCGAAAATAAAGCAACCTTGAATGATGATCCCTTTATCACGAATGCTTTTTACAATCTGATGGTAATCAATCGCATTATTAAAACCTTTATGGATATCGTGTAGGGCTTGATTTGAAATAGATTCAAATCCTATCAGCAGATAAATACATCCACTTTCCCTCAGAAGATCAAGCATTTCTTGATCATGGCCAATTTGCGTCGTGCATAAACCTCCCCAGATCTTTTTCAACGGTTTTATTGCCTTAAATAGTTCCTTAGCATATCCTCTATCTTCAAGGAGGCTAACATCGTTAAAGACAAATCTTTTAGACTTAATATTCTTGATTTCATTAACAACTTCGCTTATCGGGCGGGTTTTCCATCCAAATGGCACTGCTGCAACCGAGCAGAAATCACAACGACGCTTACATCCTCTCGTTGCATAAACAGTATTCGGATTTAAATAACCAAAATTATTTTGCAAATCTCTTCGAGGTATAGGTATATCGCTTATATTTGAATTGTCACTTCGATAAATTCTTTTTAGTTGACCTTTCTGATAATCCCTGAGCAATCGAGGCCATGTCTGCTCTGCAAAGCCAACGACTATTGCGTCAGCGTGCCTCATCGCTTCATTAGGCATTAAAGAAACATGGACACCTCCCAAAACTATTGTCGATCCCTTACTTTTAAAATATTCGGAAATGCGATAAGCACGCTTTGCTGTCCCGGTTAAACAGCTTATTGCCACAATATCGAAATGTTTTTCACGAGGGATTTTATCAACACTTTCATCAACTATTTTTATCTCTGCCTTAAGTTCAGAAGGAACAAGGGCAGCTAAAGTCGTAAGAGTTAGTGGCGCCTCCCGAAAGGAAACTGAGAACTTTCCCCATTTCATCTTATGAATGTTTGCATCCGGCATTATTAATAATATTTTCATAACTTATCTCAATTATTCATCTTTATTTAACTTTTTCGGAGGAAGATCATTGTTATTGGATCTAAAACCATGACTTCCTCCCACAATATTAAGCTTATAGATATTGTACCACGTTAATTCTAAGATTAAGAAAGATATAGTTCGTATTACTTCAAAAAACTTGGAGATTTTTATGGTCGCATAATAGGTCGATATCAGTTTCAACTATATGACTCGAAATATTAACAAATTTAAAATCACATCCCGGTCAAAATATATATTTTAAAACCTGAATAAAAATAGTGTTATCCATTTGTTATCCAAAAAGGATAATTGGGAGGTATTTTAAGAATGCTAACCTATAACTCATTGTAATTAAGTGGCTTGTGCTTGAAGGTTGGATGAAGAAGGCTCTTTGGCCTTCAGGTTCTGTTTTATATTGATTGCGATAACATATTATTAACTGACGCTCTTTGGTTTATTAAAAGAAAGTAAAATATTTTTTTTTGTCCGAGTGTTATCCGAAAACGTTTTGGGCACAAAAAAGGAGAAGGAATGATTGCAACTCCTTCTCCTGCAATTGGTTGTGGAGGGTCAGATTTGGACTGACGACTTTCAGGCCATGAGCGGCTAAGTTATTGGTATATAATGGCTTACGATATTGACCGATGTTATATGTCGGTGGGAGTTATGAAAATTTGATTGTTGCTGATGCTATATCGTATTTGCCCCTGTAGGAACGCATTATGTTAGCCGTACATTAGCCTAAAAGGGCGTACAACAGTCACGCGGTTTTGCAAATGATTCAATATTATCCACCACTATGAACTAAATTTTTCCCTGCATTCTTGGCTTTTGATAATTCCATATCCGCACGTTGAATTAACTCATATCTATTGATACTATGCATCGTGCATTGGGCGATACCGATGCTTACGGTTGTTTGCCGTTTCATGTTAAGGGCTTGAACAGCTCCTTGAATCCTCTCTGCTATAATCCTCGCTTGAGAGATGTCTGTCTCGGGCAAGATAACAACAAATTCATCCCCGGCATACCGGCAGACGATATCGATTTCCCGAATACTCTGTTTTAAAACTCTGCTAATCTTTTGAAGCAAAGTATCCCCGTCTAGATGGCCGAAAGTATCGTTATATGACTTAAAATCATCCACATCAATCATAAGTAAACACAGGGGTTTTTCCGGATGACGCTTCAACCTTACAATTTCATGATCTAAACTCTTTGAAAAATGACGGAAATTGTAAATATGTGTCAATGGATCAGTAATGGTAAGGTGCTTTAAATCTCTGTACAATCTCGCATTTTCCAACGCGACGGCTACCTGACGAACGATCATGCATAGTATCTTTAAATCAAGTTCGGAAAATATTTTCCCCTCTTTCGAACTTTTATCGGCAACGTTAAGAAAACCCATTAAATTACCGCCTAATTTTATAGGCGCCGATATAAAGGATCTTGTTTGATATGATTCCCCTTTTTTTCTTAAAAAACGCTTATCGCTTTCTATGTCTAAGACTAAAACGGGCTTGCCTTCGCTTGCAATAATTCCTGTAATTGAGCCTGCCATCTTTAATTCGCATCCCTCAATAAACCGGCTATCAATTCCTTTGTGCCCCTTCATAGCCAGTTCACGCGTATCGTAATCTACAAGCATAAAAGAACATTTTTCTGCCTCGAGCACTTCTGTTGTTTTATCAACAACAAAATCAACCAATTTATTGATATCAAAAATTGTATTCAGATGCTCTTCGATACTCAGCACGTGTCTGATCTTATTCCTTTCAAGAACCACTTTGTCATTTAATTCTTTCAGCCTTTCTTCTATCATTATACGCTCGGTAATATCCCGGGCAACACTGGAAACACCGACAATGTTACCAAAAGGATCTTTAATCGGAGAAAGTGTTAAAGAAATCTGGATTAAGTGCCCGTCTTTATGCCTTCGCACTGTTTGATAATGCTTGATTTCCTTGCCTTCTCTCACCTCATTTAATAAGCGCAGTTCATCATCGATTCTATCTTCGGGAATAAGACAACTGGCTGACCGGCCTATCATCTCTTTTCTTGTATATCCGTAAAGATTTTCTGCGGTTTTATTCCAACTGAGGACAATATTTTTTAATGTTTTTCCAACAATGGCATCGAGTGAAGACTCGACAATAGCTGCCAAAGCGGATTTAGTAATCCGTACTTTCTTGAAATGCAAACCTGAAATGGCCGTAACCCAGATAAGGACTATTGACACATGCCATATCTTTGTTGTAGAAGGGGAAAGTCTCCAGCTTGTTATAAGCATAAGGGAGGCTATGACAGCAAAAAAATAGACGCCTCTATTTCTTGAAGAGCGCAGAGACAACATGGTGACAAAAAGATATAAAATCCCCCCCGCAGTCCATTGAAACGCCATATCTAAAGTGAAGACAAGAACCAATAGGACGGCACACCAAATAAAAATACGGACATCATTTGACTTATATCCTCTCATGTGCTTTTGCCCTTTTTAATAGCGCCTTTTAATATCTTCTCTCACGTCGGTTAAAATTCTTGTCCCGAGGCCCTCTTCTTCCGCCCCCTGAACCGTGCTGAACCTGAGGTTTGGCTTCATTTATAGTTATCCTCTTTCCTTTAATTTCAGTGATACCCTGTATTGCGGCTTGCGCCTGTCTTGTGTCTGGCATTTCGACAAAACCAAACCCCCTCGAATCACCAGTAAATTTATCTCTAATTATCTTAACTGACGCTACATTACCGAAAGCTTCAAAGACTTCCTGTAAATCATCCCCGGTGATATCATATGAAAAATTGCCGATGTAAATATTCATCCCAGAATCTCCTTTATTAATTTTTCTCTGATTTTTATTCTTTTATCCTGCTTTTCTTTTTTTTGCTTTTTGATTTTTTCTTTTTGCCTTGTCTTTCCTTCCTTTATCCCCCATTATTTTTCTCCTTTGTTTTGCATACTACACTCTTGATTACAATTAACATGGCCTTATGTTTATCGCTTTTACATTAGCATCAGCTCCTATTTTTTCAAACCGGGCTTGATCCCCTGTTTTAAGACGGGCTCTGCCCCTGCTAACGATATCACTGTTGCTGGAATTGATTGTCCTGCCTTGCCCATCATCAATCATCCCTCCCCACTAATGCTTCTTCTCGTGCCTTGTTCCACGTTTAATTATCCTCTCTCTACGAATCGTCTATACAGATACTCCTTGGGCGCATATAGCGCATAAAAAGATCTCATTGATTATTTATTTTTTGCATTAGAACACCAAGTTGTCGGAATCATCTTTGAACCTCAGAGTGGCGTCCCTCTGTTTTTGCTGAAATTCCTCTAATTCCCGGCGGATTTTAATCTTCTTTTGATGATCCTCCTCGCACAAAACATTGGTCTCGGCAACCTCAATCTTTAAAACATCGAGGACCTTTTGCAAATCATCAGTGCTGCAGACCTCAACGTTGATAAAATTTTCGACAACCGTCGCTTTTCTTTTCATGGTATCGCTATTTTTTTGCTGAACCTCATAAAATCTTTTCTGCCAGGATCGATCCGGGATTAATGAGAGCTTAAACGGGATAAGCCAATAATCCTCTTTATCCGAACTAACCTTGATCGTTTCTTTATCGACACCAACGATTTTTATCTCTTGGCTCTCCCCATTCATTACCCATTTCACTTTCTTTATAAACTGTTTGCCAAATGGCTGAGACGCTGCTATTCCCGAATCTTTTGATCCCCGGGACCATATGCATCATAAAAGTAATTTCTCTTAAGAGCTATCGTTATTTTCTTATCTTCCGATTTTTCACTTTGCCATCTGTCTTTTGGCTGACTGCAATTTTTCAAAAAATCTGTCTTTCTGGAAATTTAAGTTCCATTTCTTCATGATGATCCATCCAACAAAACGAACCAAATCGTTGCGCCAGGGCCGGTACCACTTCCGCCAACCCAGTTTAATGTCAGTTAAAAAAAAGATTAGCCCGGGAAACAACAGTATATTTAACCCTATCTTGAAGAAATATTGAAACTGATAAAAAGAGACCATAATCTTCTTCGCTGAAAGCTGCATCTCTTCAGCACTTAATGGTTCATCGGGTTCGAAAATTGAAAAATTGCCGTCATAATATTCCCAGCCCACTTCTTCAAGGGGATAAATCCTGTTTTGACGTTTTAATCTTTCCCGCAATTGCGTTCCCGGCAAAGGGATAGGGTTCAAAATTTGAATGGTATCAAGGCGCGCTTTTCGAATAAATTTTTGATAACGTTTAACCCTCTCTTTAGCCGTCATGTCAAAGGAAACTCCTTCTTCCATGGGATACCCGAATATAAACATCCCATGAACTAAAAATCCATGCTTGTGAAATATCTTTGTAAAAAAAAGCATCTCTTCGGGTTTAATATGTTTTTTCATCGCTTTTAATTCTTCATCTATCGGGGATTCGAATCCAATCGCCACAGCATTTATTCCCGCCTGGCGCATGGCAGAAAGAAGTTTGCCATCTTTCGCTTTATCCAACCTTATTTGAGCCGTGAAATCCAGACGCAGACGGATCTGTCTTTGGTAATCTCTCAGCTTATAGCAAAATTGGATTGTCTCCTCGCGCTGCTGCCCAAAAAGGTCGTCAACGATAAAAAAGTGCCGGGCATCCCTTATTTCGACCAAAAGCCTGATTTGTTCCAATAGGCGCTCAGGAGAAGACGGCCGCGGTTTTCCCTTTACAGTGCAAAACTCGCAATCCATGCCGCACCCGCGTATACGCTCGACAGGATAAAGCTTTATCTTGGCATACCTCACCAAAGAGAAGTCCGGCATGGGCAGTTTGTCGAAATCAGTTAAGGGTGCTCTAGGTGGCGTTGTAATCAGTTCTCCACTTCTTAAATATGCAATTCCTTTTATCTGAGATATTTCTCGTTTACCTTCTAACCCTTCCAAGAGCTCTTTTACTATTTCCTCACCTTCTCCAACAACGATATAATCAATCCCGTGAGTTAAAGCCTCAAGAATATTCTCTCCGACAAAATGCTGCCCGCCGGCAATTGTGACAACTCCCTTGCTTTTATAAAAACCTGCCAATTGATATAACCTTAAGATCGTGCTGGTCAACCCGCCGTAAAAACCAACAACGTCCGCAGGCCTTTGCTTTTGTAAAAACTTATGGTCAGCACCGCCCTGCTTACTTTTGGGGCCATACCTACAGAGATTATTTTCATCGATCATTTCCGCATCCCACTTATCCATTTTATTAACGGCTGTTGCCACGTACACGGGACCTAATGCCGTTGTCCGAGAGGCGATATGGGAATAGATATTAAACGCCGGATAAGCCGGGGCGATAATTCTGAATCTATATCTTTTTTGTAATGTATTCAGCATCATTTGCCTCCATCTTAAAGACTTACTCAATAACAAAAACAACTTTCGCGGAAGGGGCGATCATGCAGAGCCCATCATTAAAATATTCTTTAGTCCCGGCGACCACCGCAATACCCTTGCGAATATCGAAGACATTCGGGGCAACCTTTTTGCAAAAAACAACACAATGATCCGTTTTTTTCTTAGGCTCCACAGAGCCCCCGAAAGCACTCCTGGGAATAAGATATCGGTAAAACTCTTCGGCTGCGTAATCCGGCATGAGTTCCTTCTCCATGACTTAACCCTCCTGTTTAAAACGCCAGGTTAATCAAATCAACTAATGCCTGGTCGTTAAAAGGTTTTTGCAAAAATCCTATGGCTCCGGCTTTTAAAGCCTGGTCCTTCAGGTGGCCATTTTTGTCAGCCGAAATGATAATGACCGGGCGCGTGGAACCGGACTTAATAATCCGCTTTATCGTTTCCCATCCGTCCAGTCCCGGCATGTGAATATCCAGGACCAAACAACCTTCTGCGCAATTTGGTATAGAACTAAAAAACTTTTCCGATGAAGGGAATGTTTTCACCTCAAAGCCAAAAGTTAACAACAAACATTTAAGCGCGCGGCAAACCGAATCATCGTCATCCACAACATAAACTTGCTTTTTATCTATAGTCACTGGAATGTTTCCTTTTATTAAAGTATATAACTAATTAAAAATGAATCAATTGTACCAAGGTATAATACCGAGTTTTTTATAAAAATAAACATTACACTAGCCGGTACGGATTCTTTCCCGTTGGCGATAATTAATTATCCAATGAATAAAATCGAAGAATTTTTACTTTTTTGAAGAGATAAGCCCGGCTTTTTGGGCGAAGTGGATGAGTTCTGTAACGGTTTGGGCCTGCATTTTCTGCATAACCCGACTGCGGTGAACCTTAATCGTTTGAAGGGCAGTTCCCAGTTTTCGGGCAATCTGTTTATTTAACATGCCTGAGGCCACTAAACGGAAAACCTCGAATTCCCGAGGCGAGAGAATTTTAATTCGTCGCTTAATCTTTTCGATTTCAGCTTGTTCTTTATTCTGTATCTTATTTTTTATAATTGCACGTTCAATAGCAACCAAAAGCTCTTTTTTGGTGAAAGGCTTCGGCAGGAAATCCATGGCTCCCCTCTTCATCGCTTTTACGCTTTCTGGAATATCGCCATGTCCTGAAATAAAAATAATCGGTATGTTAAGCCCCTTCATTTTCATTGTCTCCTGCAGGACAAGTCCGTTCATACGAGGCAGACGCAAGTCCAGGACAAGGCATGAGGGGGCCTTGGTATGCTTAAAAGCCAAGAAATCTTCTGCACGCGTAAACGTCTCAATATGAAAATCATGTGATTTTAACAATAAGGACAGGGCCCTGCATATAGAAACGTCATCGTCGACGACATAAATGACGGGCTTGCGACCGGTCATGAGCTATCCTTTGTGCCCTTGCTTTTCCGGGGCATCACGGGAACGGTAAAATAAAAAGTTGCCCCGCCCTCAGAATTATTCTTAGCTTCCAAGCGACCGCCGTGCGCCTCAACAATAGAACGGCTAATGGACAATCCCATACCCAAACCATCGGGTTTGCTGGTAAAAAAATGCTGGAAAAGCTTTTCCATGTTCTGTATCGGAATACCACCTCCTGAATCCTTCACCTCCACCATAATCGCATCAAGGCCTTGGCGGGACGTACAAATAACTAGCTCACAAGATTCATCGTTGCCTTCCATCGCGTCTAAACTGTTGCTGAGTAGATTGAGGAGAACCTGCTGTAATTGTATGCGATCGCCACGAATAGACGGGAGTTTCGGATGCAAATCCGTTTTAATAACCTTATTCCTTACGGTAACGTCGGTCATAATGAGTACAACCGTCTCATTAATAAGCGCGTTTATATCAATAGGCTCAAATTCCGGATTGCTTTTCTTCAGCAAAGACCGTAACCGCCGGATGACCTCTGAGGCCCTTTGGTCATCATTAACGATATACTGTAAAATTCCCTGAAGTTGTGGCTCTTTTCCAGCAAACATGCGCTGGGCAGCTTGAGCGTAAGAGAGGATGGCGGTTAAGGGTTGGCTGATTTCATGAGCGAGGGACGAGACAAACTCCGCAAGTTTTCCCACCCGCGTGACATGCAAGAGTTCTTCTCGTTGTTCCTTAATCTCTAAATCCCTTTGCCTCATTAAAGTGAGGTCAGTCTGAATCCCTATATAATGGGTAACGATACCTCTTGTATCACGCACAGGAGCAATGCGGAGGTAATTCCAGAATTTCTCGCCGTTTTTCCGGAAATTGAGCATCTCCCCGTAAAAAGGCTTATCTTGGCGTAACGTGTTTTTTATTTCCCTAAGCGCACGAGGATCGGCATCGGGCCCGTAAAGCAAAAAATAATTCTTCCCAAGAATATCTTTCTTGGAATATCCAGTCATTATCTGAAAAGAATGGTTGAAATAAATAATCGGGAAATCATCTTTTTTAGCATCGATGATAAAAATACCGTCGGTCGCAAAATCCATCGCCTTTGTGCGAATGTGAACCTGTTCTTCTGTACGCTTTTCTCTATCTTCCCAGTCCTTTATTTGGCCATTTTTTATCTTTAACTCATCCGCCTGCTGGCTGACTGTTTCTCGAAGGTGGTTGCGGGTTATATGGGAATCGGAAGTCCGTCGTTCAAAACGTCTTCGCTCTTTGATGCCATATTTCTTGTCCGATATCAGCTTTTGAGTTTTCCCCCGGGCAACGGCGCTTGAACTTTTTTTACCCTTTTTGAGAGTCTGCGGTTTTCGCTTGGAGTTAGTGATTTTTTGAGAAAGTTTCTTCATTCTTGATTATTCGCTGATTTATTAAAATTTATATTTTCCAATAATAGGGCTCCGTCCCCTAATTATTATTTATACACCTCTGCCAGGCGATTGTCCAGAAGCTGCTGGTTAAGATAAATGCCTTCCCGGGCCACCTGATGGGGGTCCCCGCACCCGGGAAGATAAAAAACATCCACCAGATAGCGGTCGTATTTATCGGCCTTATAGGTTTTGACCACCAGGCGGGGCTCCTGCCCGATCTGTTCTTCCACCCAATGCTTGGCTTTTCTCCCTGCGAGGGTGGAAAGCTCAGGGGCGTCAATCCCCCTCAGGCGCAGGCTTTGCTCGGTCCACACGCCAAAGCCCTGATCGATCCGCACAATAAGCGTGTCGGCATCCACCACCCTTAACAAACAGGCCTGAAAAGTATACAATCTCTCGACGGCGGCATCAATCACCTTCAGGCAATAGCCTTTTTCTGTCTTCTCGGAGGCATAAAGATATTTATTATTGAGCTTCCCCGCGGAGGCAGGGGCTTCGATGCGGTTGGCAAAACCGATATCCACCATCCATCGGAGACCCTCATCTTTAACCAGACGGTAGGCGTAGAGAAGGCCCCGGGCGGGCACTGACAGGCGCGAAGAGGCGTGCCCCTCCTGGGGGGCGACATTCATCAAAGAAAAACGCAGGTCGTTGCTGGTCCATTGATTTTGCGCGGCACGGCGCATCCATTTTTCCCTTTCCTTTTTTTCCGGGAGAGCCAGCAGATAGCGGTAATGCGACCAGCTGAATCCTGTTTGAATGGCAAGATGAGGGAAATAACGGTAAAATTGCTCGCACTGCTGGAGGGTGCGCTGGTTGATGTTGATGTCAGAGGAAAGCTTTTGATAAAAGCGGCCGACCGTGCCGTATGGATTTTCACGATGGGAGAGGTAGCCGGAGATATACCGACCGACATTCCAGTAAGTTTTGATCCTGCGGCGCTCAATGGCCGCGATCCCGCCCGCGATTTCCCGGCGGATGTCGGAAAGGAGTTTGGTGTAATGGGAACCGGCAAGGGCCTTGTTTCCCGGCATGAGGGTATTATAGGGAAAATTAAGAGGGATTGACACAGATTTGTGCAAAAGTAAGATCCGCGCCTTGTTGTTCGTACAAAAGCAGGGGCCGGCCCTTGTGATTATGACAAAAGCCCGCCCCTTTAGAGATGTCACCCATGTCTCCGGTACGAACTGTTACCCATGTGTCCGGAATGGACCTTCTTAAATTGATTGCGGGGGTTGGATTTGAACAGGTGACCTTCAGGTTATGATCGACTAACTCGTTTATTGCCAATGGTTTACGTTGTTAGCCAATTCTATATATTAATAGTACTTGTGAAAAATTAATTACTGCCGATACTATCCCGTTTTTGCCCCTGTAGGAGCTCATTCTATTAGCCGGGTGTTAGCCTAAATTTGTATCTAAAAAAATTGAAAAACTTTTATCCTAAATTAGATCTTAATGCCGAGAATCTTTCAAAAATATCCCCCCTTATATTCTCGATAAATTCATCCGGTCCGTTTTCCTTCTCGACCATTAAACAACCTTCACTGGATTTACGCTCAAAATATTTTCTCATATTATCTGCCGCTTGCGGCAGATGGCCTTCTTTATGAAATTGATGCACCTCTTTGAGAATAACATCTACATCCGGAGCATACCGCAGCACAAAATAGATGTAGAACAAATCTTTCGCCTGCTTTAATTCGTCCTCACGCTCAACAAACGTCGCCGACTTGTGATAAACAAACGCTGCCGGTTTGGGACAAAGAATCGAATAAATTTTGTTACTTTTATTATTCTTTATGTCAAGCGCCATCCTATGTTTAAGAACAAAATCAAAATCTTCCAACCGACTAACACTCATCTGAACGCCAACCAACTGTTCAACGATTTCATTAGGGATATCTGAAGGACCTATAAAATCAATCCGTACTTTTCCTTCTTTGAACAAAACCACCGGATACATCCGATCCATTTCCACATGGCGTTCTTTATAGTCGAGGTTGGGGTTAGATAAGATTTGGAAAATTGTCTTCTTATAAACCTTTGGCTTATTCTTGCCGATACCAAAATCGACATCTACCGTTGTAACCGGATTGACATTGAGATTATCCCAAAGGAATCGCGCATAGACGTAAGACAGCCATCCTCCGACAAGTGTCAAATCAAGAAGGTATTCTTCTAAATCATCGAGTACTCGAAAGAAAATGTCTTCAACTTCTGTATCATTGACCAAGATCTGCCCCCTTCTTATTCAATTGGTCTTTTAGAAATTCCGCATGTTCTCTACCACGAGGTTGGAAATGATAAAGATCCAGAAATAATTGAAGGTTCGAAACAACAGAATACCCTTCAATCTTCTGTTTGTCGACAAAAATACTTGTCTTATAAAATGGTTTAATAAAATGGGCATTGCCACCATGAACAAGCTCTTTTAAATCAAGCTGCTGTCTGATGGATAAAATATCTTTTTCCCAATTATCTGTATTCAAATAAACGTACACATGGTCTGTTTTAACATAGGATGTTAATAAATTGGCACCCGTATGAAGCGTTAATGCATATGATTTATTTTTCAGAACAGTTTTCATTTTCTTTAAAATATTTTTATCATGAGTATAATATGTGCTTACAGAATTAAGCTCAAATTTATACGCATCAGTCCAGTCTTTAATGAGTTTGTCCGGATAGGTCAATAAGGTATAACTATCCGGTCCTTTTTTGACCCGTTCGGCATATCCCTTTTGCCCCATGACTTCCAACACCTGCTGAGCGAGCCTAAGACTTACTCCCTGAGGGCCGTTGAAATCCCGAACCACCCACTTACGGTCGGATTCACCAAGAATTTTCCTTAAAATTAAGGAGGACTTATCCGCAAAGATGTTTTTTAGAGACGTTTTTTTATCCATAATGTTTACCCAATACCTTATGTATACTCTACGATATACAATATACACTGAGTATACATTAAAGTCAAGGGCAAAAATTTTTGGTTTGGTGGCTAAAGAACCGCTTCTACCTTCCTGTTCTTCAAACTATAACCTTCGGGTTTTTGACCTGCGGAAGAACTTCCGCTTGTAGACGATCTTGATAATATTATGTGTTGATTGATGTTAGATAATGCTGTTCTTGCGAAAATTAGCAAAATTTTGGGTTAGAAGAATTTTATGTTAGCCGCACATTAGCCAAAGGGCAATTTGACGGCCTAAAAAGAAAGGGGGCAAATGACGTAAGTCATTAACTCCCTTATGATTAAAATGGTTGCGGGGATCCCGACAAGTCGGGATGGCCTTCAGGTTATGAGACGCATCTCGTTATTTAACAATAGTTTATGTTATTTTATAATCTCTTATCTTGGTAGGAGTTAGATGAAATTTGATTGTTTAGTGGTTTACGGTGTTTTGCGGCTTTTGAGCCTGTTACATTAGCAGGATATTAGCACAAAAAAAGCACATGACCTTGTGAGCCATGTGCCGGATTTGTGCTAACTTTTACATAGGGCTCGGTCCCCTATTCTTCGTGTCCAGGAATTATATGTTCCGGGATCTTCGAAATTTTGGGCGCTGGCGCCTATTCTTTTTCAATCTTTATCTCATAAAAAATAGGGCCTATTCGATCATCTGCCTCATTTTCAATACAATGTTTCTTTATTGCATCAAATTCATACACTACCCCTAGAGCGCCTATTGATTGCTCCAGAGTTATTTTCCCTTCAGATCGAGGAACAAGGCATTCATAAACGGCGTCTATGCAATGTCCATCTAAATTTTGCACAATTGTCATCTGACAATCCTGTCCTGCGGGTCCCCGCATCTCATAAACGCCTAGTCCGTGTATTCCCTTTCCGTGAGGAATACAGGAATCAAAATCAATAATAAATTTTTTAGGCAAACCGAAAACTTCAGACTTTATTTTTTTCCCATGATTATACGTGCGCTGCTGAATCTGTGACGGAATAACAGTATCCCAAACGCCGTGTTTTTCTCCTTCTTCAAAATGCCCCTGCTCTTCCAGTTCACCATTAGGCCCCCATTTCCGATATGGTCCATGCCTCTTGCCGTCTTTTACACAATATTCCTCGATCTGACCTTCAAATCGATCATCGCCACCCCAATACAATCCATCATTATAAGAATCGACTTCTTTATTTACGTATTTAATATACTGAGTCTGCGAAGGGCATTCTAGTTCACCTATAATTTTTTCCTTTTCCAAAGCAACTCCATTGATCTTGCGAGAAAACATCTCTTGCTTCTTAGGGTGGGTTTGGGTGTATCCATAGCGCACGAATACGCTGAAAGCTGAGGCGCAAAATAATAATGTGATGATGAGCTTTTTCATAATTTTCATTCCTTTTCCCCCAGTATACCACCGCCCAGAATCATTGAAAATCCAAAGAAATAAAGAAAAGGCACATGACCTTGCGGGCCATCTGCCGGAATCACAACAAAT
>Ga0272442_10006662_pt1 | contig 15136 bp, 9 predicted proteins | sample SSMForm2O_FD_200262 | JGI IMG/M metagenome (GOLD analysis project Ga0272442, IMG submission 200262) | Marine sediment archaeal communities from Little Sippewissett salt marsh, Falmouth, MA, United States - SSM-Form-2O | ecosystem: Environmental > Aquatic > Marine > Wetlands > Sediment ...
CCAGGGTAGTGCGATAGAAATCGGCAACGATGTGTAGCGCACGAAGTTGTGAATAGGTGCTGGACATTCAACCCCCGTTCTGTTTTGCTTTGGGCATGAGCAAATCATCAGGAAGCAACGGGACGGAAGCGTCATGCTTGGAACATGTTGTGGTTCGGCAGATATCGGCAGAGGAATTGGCGGGTTGGAATGCCCTGGTAGACGAGAAGCACTACCTGTCCTCAAGGCTTGTAGGGCCGACGCTACGCTATGTTGCCGAAGTGGACGGAGAGAGGGTTGGGCTGCTGAGCTTTGGGCAGGCGGCGTATCACCTGGAGCATCGGGACAGATTCATAGGGTGGACAGATGTTCAGCGGGGCCGCCGCCTTGGTCTTCTGGCGCAGAATACGCGCTTTGTCCTGCTTCATGAGCGCGGCCAGTATCCGAATCTTGCTTCACGCATTCTTTCGATAGTGAGCAAACGGTTGAGCGCCGACTGGCAGGCTCGATTCGGCTCGCCGTTGGTAGCCGTGGAGACCTTCGTTGATCCGGAGTACTTCCAGGGCACCTGCTACCAGGCATCCGGTTGGCAGCGCTTGGGCCAGACCGCTGGTTATGCGCGTAGCCGGAAGGACTTCTACCAGGAACATAACCGTCCGAAAGAGCTGTGGTTCAAGGTGCTGGATCGCCGCGGCTTCCGGAGTCTGAAAAGCAAACGCCTCCCACAGCGCCTGAAGCCATACGAGACAGAGTGGCGGGCCTGTCCGTTCAACGCTCCGGCCCTGGAGTCGCTCTTTCAGTTGTTTTCCGAAGTCCCCGAGCACCGAAAAGTGAAGGGGCGACGCTACCGACTGCAAACCGTTCTGAGCATCATTGCGTTGGCGACACTCTGTGGCTACAGCGGACATCGCGCCATCGCATCTTTCGCCGCCAAACTGACGCAGAAGCAGCGTCGCCGCTTGCGCTGTTACCGCCGTAAGCGTACCGGTCAATACGAAGTTCCCAAAGAGACCTGTATTCGCGAGATCCTCTACCGCCTGGATGCCGAGGCCGTTGAGAACGTAGTGGCCCGATGGATGGAAGGGCTCGACGAAAGCGAGCTGCGTTGTATCGCGATTGATGGAAAGACGTTGAAAGGAACTGCCAAGCGCAATGAGGACGGCGAAAAGAAGGGAGCCTTGCACCTGGTCAGCGCTGTGAACCATCACAATGCACGTTTTCTGGCGCAGGAGGCCGTAGAGGACAAGAGCAACGAGATCCCCGCCGTGCGCACGCTGATCGAACGCTTTCCGCATCTGGATGGCGTGACGGTAACGACCGACGCCATGCACTGCCTGGATGAAACGGCACGACTGATCGTGCAGGAAAAAGGGGGCTCTACAACTTTCGGCTGAAAGACAATCAACCCACGATGCGGGAGAAAGCCGAGCGCTGGTTGGCCCCCAAATGCAAGCAGGAGCCCCACGCTCATGACTGCACTCACTACGGTGACCGGATCGAAATCCGGCGTCTGTGGGCGCATCCGACCGATCCGGAATCGACCGGCCTGTATGCCGCTTCGCAGGTGTATGCCGTCGAACGCGAGGTCATTCCACTGTCCAAGGCCGTCAAAGCATCGAAAGAGCGTTGTTATGCGATCACCTGCACGGAGGTCATCGAGGATCGCGAACGCAACGGCCAGAAACTGCTGCGCACGTTCCGAGGACACTGGACGGTGGAGGCGAAGAACCACTACCGGCGCGACATCACCTACCAGGAGGATCGCAGCCCAGTGAAGAACCACAATGCTGCCCGTGTTCTGGCAACCATGAAGATGATGGCTATCTTCTTGTGTCAGATCGAGGCCCATCGTCCCCAATCGGATCGTGAACGGACCCTGCCCGAGTTCAATCGTGCCTGTGCCATCAACGGTATCGACACAGCCTTGAACTGGATGACACGCAAGTACAACCCGCTGGGGCGCTGACGCCCCCTCGACTTTCCCGTCCTGAGCTGACCGAAACACCACCGGTCTGCCTCAACGTGCTCCGCGCACCATTCGGATCACGATAACGGGCGACGAGAACGGCTCACGATGCCCCTCGCGCTCTCTGTTTCACTCGTTTTGCGCTCTCGTCGCCCGCTCTCGTCCACCGATCTCCAGGTTGCGACACCCGGCATAAAGAAACGCACACCCGTGCCCCGGGGCGTTCAATGTCCGGTTTTCGCTACGAATAACCGGGCATACGTGATATAATGGTAAGTTAATTGCCCATGAAAGGTGTCCGCACACATCTGCTGATGTTCGCGTTCCTGTTGGCGCGGTCGGCACTCGCCGACCCGGCCTACGTGGAGGGCGAAGTGCTCGTGCGCTACAAGCACCAACTGGGCGCCGGGGCGCTGAAGCGCGCGGCGCGGAAGAAGGGAATGATTGTGCGCCGCAGGTTCCGGGGCCTGAGCAAGCGCCGGAAGCGGACCTACTGCCACCTAAAGTCGAAAAACAGGACGACTGAGCAGCTGATCGCGGACTTGAGGCAGGACCCGAATGTCGATTACGTGTGTCCCAACTACCTCATACCGGTGTGCGGTCCACAGCTTCCCAACGACGCCCATTTCTTCTTCCAATGGGGCCTCCACAACATCGGCCAGGAGGTCCAGGGCATAACGGGGACCGCCGACGCCGACATCGATGCCCCCGAGGCCTGGTCCCTGTGCCGGCGCGACACGCCCGAAGTCGTCGTCGCCGTCATAGACACGGGGATCGACTACACCCACCCGGACCTGGCGGGCGCAATGTGGGTGAACCCCGGCGAGATCCCGAACAACTTCATCGATGATGACGGGAACGGCTATGTCGACGACGTTTACGGGTACGATTTCAGCGGTGATTCCGGAGTGGGCGCTCGCGATTCCGATCCCCAGGACGCGGGCTACCACGGTACGCACGTAGCAGGTATCCTGGCGGCGATCGGGAACAACAGCACGGGTGTAACGGGGACCGCGAAGATCAAGATCATGGCGCTCAAGGCGTCGACGAACGGCTTCAGCATGGTTTCCGCCTCGTGCGTGGAGGCGATCGACTACGCGACCATGATGAAGACCAGCGGCGTTGCGGTGGTCGCGATCAACATGTCGTACGGCTGGTACTTTTACAACGGGCTGGAGAAGGCGGCCATAGACGATGCGGGCGTCGCCGGCATCGTGGCGGTGGCGTCCGCCGGGAACGATTTCAACAACAACGACTTGTACGGGCACTACCCGTCGGGTTACGCGCAGTTCGGCGCGGTCAACCTCCTGGCGGTGGCGTCCTCGGGACGGAACGATGGGCTGGCCACCTTCTCGAACTACGGTATGAACTGGGTCGATCTCGCGGCGCCGGGCATAAGCATCCTGTCCACTATCCCGGGACATTACTCGACGATCGCGTCCGTGCAGTCGCCGCCGGACGACTACGGCGCCGTTGGTTTCCGCTTTGCCGGGACGACCGAGGGGATAACGAAGACCGCTCACGACTGTGGGATAGGTCAGCCCGCCCAATTTCCCGGCGAGGTCACCGGCAACATCGCGGTTATCCAGCGCGGGACGCTGAGCTTCGGGCAGAAAACGGCGAACGCCAAGGACGCGGGCGCGGTCGGCGTGATCATATACAACAACGAGGCCGGCGCACCCGTGGTCGGGACGCTGGGCGCGCCGGGCAGCTGGCTGCCCGCTGTGAGCATATCGCAATCCGACGGCGCGGCGCTGCTGGAGAAGGGCACTCCGACGGTGACGCTGATCAACAGCCCCGTTCACTACGAGTTCACGCAGGGCACGTCGCAGTCCGCGCCGTACGTGTCGGGCGCGGTGGCGCTCATGGCCCAGCACTACCCCGACGACACCGCGGCGCAGCGGCGCGTTCGGGTCCGGACCTCCGTCGACGTGATTCCTGGCCTGGCCACGTTCGTGGCCACCAGCGGCCGCCTCAACCTGCGGCGTGCTATGGATACCGACGGGGACAGTCTCGGCGATTGGTGGGAGATAGAGCATTTCACGAACATCCTGGCGGTAACGGGAGCGACCGACTTCGACGGCGACGGGTTTGACGAGGAATCGGAGTTCATCGCGGGCACCGACCCGAAGGCGGCGACGTCGCTGCTTGAGGTAACAACAGTGAGCGCCGGCGTAACGAACGGGTTCGAGCTCAAGTGGCGCAGCGAGTCGAACAGGCTCTACAGTGTCTACTCCACAACGAACGTGACGGATGGTTTCACGGCGCTGACCAGCGACATAGCGGCTACGCCGCCCGAGAACACGCTGGTCGACACGTCCGCGGTGGGGCGCGCGCGTTCGTTTTACCGCGTGACTACATCGCCCCCGTACGGACCGCAGTAAACAGGCCCGAACACCAGAAGTAGACCGCGAATCCCAGGACGAAAAGCCCGGTATCCGCCTTCCACATCACTTCGCCGGTCTCGAGCCGCAGGCACTTGAATTCACCGATCGTGGGTTCGATGGTGTTGGCCTGGCTGTTCTGGATGTCGAAACCGTAGATGAACCCGTCAACCAGGACGCTGGACAGGATATCGTTGGATAGCTCGCGCGAGTCCCACTTCACCTCGTAGCTGTGGTTCTTGCCGTCGGTCGTCGAGCGCCAGCGGCGTGCATGCGTAGCCGAAGCCCGGTGTTTCGGTCTGGAACACTTCCATGAGGTTGAGCGTCCAAAGGAACTTGCCGGTCTTCGCATCGAGGCATCCGGCCGTGCCGTAGCAGCCGGTGAAGAAGATCCTGCCGTCGCAATAGGTCGGGGTGCCGAACGGGCCGGGGAACTCCTTGCCCAACTCCCACGGCCAGTTGTACCGGGCCCGCCAGGCTTCCTTGCCCGTTTCCAGGTCGATACAGAGCACGTATTGCCCGGCACGGGTCTGCATCTGCGTGAAGACCTTGCCGTTGGCGATCGCGAAACTCGAGTAGCCGGACCCGATCTTCTTCTTCCACTGTATCTTCGGTCCGGCCGCCGGCCACGGCGACACCATTCCGTCCCACGAGCTGCGCCCGGTGTAGTCGTATCCGCGGATGTGCGGCCAGTCTTCCTGGGCGAATGCCGAAGAAACCAACGGAAACAGTACAAGGACGGTGATGATGGCCCGCTTCATGCTTCGGTGAAGTCTTGCATACCACGATAATAGAGCCGTGACAAGAAGGATCAACTGCCGCGGGCCCCGTGCCGCCACCGTTGTTCTTCACGTCGGTACCCGCTCATTGCCGCCGAGCGGTGCCGTCGAAAGCGGCAACTATTCCTGCTATATGCGGCGGCAGAACGGGAAATACTGTATGGACGTGGGCACATGGTGTACGGCGCGGGTGAAGATTCCTGCTAACACAACGTCGCGCTCAGTCGTCCAGACTACTGGGGACGGGGTTGAGACCGGTTTAAGTGTGTTGAAACCTCGACTCCGTCCTGCCTCGCGTGTCTTCGGGTCGAGAGAAGCACTTCCGGCAAACAGCAGACAGCTTCGTAACGTTTCAGGTGTGTGGCGATCAATTCGGGAGATGGATTGATGAACGCGGGCCACTCTATGCGCATACAGAGGGCCGGTAGTCTCGCATTACTCTTATCCTTTGCCGCGGTTCTCCAAACTGACGCGGCGGAGAAGCTCGTCCCGGCAGACTTCAAACAGGTCACGGACTCGCTCGGGTTCCGGTGGGATATTAACACCCGTGGCCAGGTGGGCGACGGCACCAGCGACTGCTTTGACGGCGGCCTGCGCCTGCGCATTTCGAACCAGGATTTCTATGCCAACGCGTTGAACGAGAGACAGATGACCGCCGACGGCTCGGAGTATGTCCTTTCCGTGACGCTGAACGGCCTCCTGGTAACCCGGCGGATACGAATCGACCGAACGAGATCGGGGGTGCGCTATCTCGAGATACTCGAGAACCCGGGCCGTTCCACCGTTCAGCGTATCGTTGAACTCCACTCCAACATGGGCTCGTCGTGCAGTGGCACGATAACGAGCGGCGGCAAGATGTTTGCCGGCACGCTGGATAAGAAGGACATAGGGATCGTTACCTCCTCGACGAGCAGCAGCAGGCCGCAGGTGATGTTTCTCGTGTGCGGACAAAGGGCGCCGGTGAAGCCGAGCATATCTGTCAGCGGTGACAACGTACACGTGAAGTACAACGTCTCAATCAAGCCCGGCCAGACCGTTGTCATAGCGCACTGGGTTGCGCAGCGTCGCGGGGTGAATGCCGGGAGCGTGGAGGATCTCTTCAAGAGTTTCTACAGGGCCGGTCGCCTGCTTAAGCCGGAGATTCCCAGGAAGCTGCGACGTTTCATTACGAACTTCAGGCGAGCAGGTGGGTCAGCGGTCGACGACGTGGCGTTCGCGTTGCTCGAGCCGATGGAGGATGTGCTTGTCGAGCGCGATATTGAGCGTGGCGAGAACGATATCATGTCGTTTGGCGAAGATGGAAGGCTGACCGGCAGGCTGGCGGGGACCAACCTGGTTATGTCGACGTCATTCGGCCGGACCAGTCTGGCGTTGGACTCGGTCGCGCTCCTGTGCGGTGGCGCGGGGGCGGGACGCAGAATGGTCGTCCATCTCCGAGACGGCCAGTGCCTGGTGGGGAAGCTCCACGCGGAGAACCTCAAGCTCTCGTCGGACAACGGATGGAGCATACCGCTCACGCCGGAGAAGATAGACGTCCTGGCAATGCACGCAACCGGGCGCGACGGAGAACCGCCCGCGGGTGCGGCGGCATTTGTGCGCTCGAAGACCGGTGACTGCCTGGCGCTCGACACGAACGCTGCTTCCTGCATCAAGGTCGTCACGCCCTGGGGCGGAACCGACATACCCCTGGCGGAACTGCGGCAGGTGAGCTACAGGCGGGACCCCCTGCCGTGGTATCGCGTCATGCTGAAGGATCTCACCCACCTGTCGGTAATGATACCCGACCAGACGGTGGAGCTCGGCACTGTGTGCTTTGGCCCGATCAAGATGGCGACACGCGAGATCCTGGTGTTGGCGAGTGTGTCGGACATCGCCTCGGATTCCCTGGACGAGGCCCCCCGGGCCGACGAGGTGCGGGAAGCGCACTGCGAAACGCTGGGCGGGAACATCATAGTGGGAGAGCTCGGCCTGGAGAAGCTGACGCTGTTCGACAAGGGCCGCGGAGTGGAGCTCGAACCCAAGCAGATCAAGACCATGGAACGGAGTGAAGAAGGAGACTCGTCCGCGGCGGTGCTGTTCTCCGTTGAAACTTTCTCCGGCAGGGCCCTCACCGGGTACCTGGCGGATGCCGTAGTGCCGATCCGTTCGCGCCTGAAGACATGGCGCATCCCGGTGCAGCACGTAATCGCATACAGGGGCGCGAGTCCCGGGGAAAGATAGGGCGGGCATGACCGCGCATGACAGGAGGTCCGAAGCTATGACAACCAAGCGTGGTACCGGGAAGACGGCGGTGTTGTGTGCCCTGGCCTGCGTCTTGCTGACGTGCGAGTCGCCCGCGAGCCGGGTCCTCCGGGGCGGGTTCGGCAGCGCCAACTTCAGTCCCAGGACGGACTCCAAGGGCTTCCGGTGGGATCCAGACCAATACGGTCGAATCAACGACGGCACGTCCGACTGTTTCGACAGCGCGTTCTACCTGACGGTGAACGGCAACGGATTCAGCGCGAGCCAGCGTAGCGGTTCCGCGGACGGCAGCGAGCTGATGCTTACCAGGATGGTAGGGAGCAACCTGGAAGTAACGCGCCGGATCAAGTTCCACCAGAAACTGGCTTGTGTCCGCTACGTCGAGGTGTTCAGGAACAACTCGGGGACGGACGCCAGCGTCAATGCAATCGTCACCTCCACTCTCGGCGGCCAGGGGCACTCGATTGTGACGGATTCGGGCCGGCCGATGGGCACGGCGCTTGGGAAGCGGGACCGCGCGCTCATCGTTACCCGGCCGCCCGGCGATCAGCGGCCAGCGGTGGTGCTGCACTACGGCCGGATCGACAAGAAGCACTCTCCCGTCTTCGGTTTCCAGAACAACCGCCGAACCATCACGGCGACGTACAACTTCCTCGTCCCGGCCGGCAAGACGGTATCTTTCTCTTACGGCGTAGCGCAGCGCAATGCGCGGGGCGCCGTTTCCAAGTCCCAGGCGCGCAAGCTCGTGAGCGTCTTTCGATCGAGCAAGTGGTTGCGCGACCTGCCCAAGGAGATAGCCAAGACGCTTCTGAACAAGCACAGGGGCGGCGGCACCTATTCAATGCAGGGGCTGGAATCCCTGGAAGAGATCCTGGGAACGGCCAGGGGGGGCGTGGACCTGCTCATACTGGGTGACGAGACACAGATCAAGGGCACCGCCTCGTTCAAGAAGATGACAGTTGCCACCTCGCGCGGCGAGACGGATGTGGCGGCCGACCGCGTTGTTGCCGTGATGGGCAAGGCATCCAAGGGCGCGAAGGGGCGGGTGCTGATGCGCGATGGCCAGATTCTCTGCGGCACCGTGACCGTTGAAGGTCTGAGATTCACGATGAACACCGGCATAGCCGTTGAGCTGACTATCGAGGAGCTGGACCGCGTCATCTGGCACAACGAGCCGGGCGACGGCCGCCCGCCGGGCGGCACGTGGCTGATGGTGGATACGTTTGGGGGCAACCGGCTGGCTGTGCTCAGGAGCACGGACCAGAAACTGAAGGTCACCACCCCCTGGGGCCAGACGACGGTTTCGCTGGAAGACATCATCTCGATGAAGGCCAACAACTCCGAGCCGCTGGGGTACAGGTTCGAGACGAAGAACGGCAGCAGCTTCTTCGGCATGCTCGAGGCCTCGGAAGTGGTGCTGAAGACGAAGTACTTCGGCGAACGGCGGTTCGGCACGGCGACTATCCGCGCGCTTTTCAGCGCCGAGAAGATGAAGGAGTCCGATACCGAGAAGGAGATATCGGAGCCGCACGTTGTGCTTCTGGGCGAGAACGTTTTGACGGGCAGGATCGACACGGATTTCGTCAAGATCGTTTCGCTCAACAAGGAAATCCCCATCCCGGTGAGCCAGCTCCGGTCCATGCGAAACATATCCGATGGCGACGAAGTCGGCCGTGGCAAGACGGTGTTCGCGGCCGAAACCTGGGCCGGCGATATGATCACGGGTCATCTCGCGCAGGGCAGGCTGCCGATCCGTATCGGCAGCGAGATCTGCCAGGTGTCGTGCGAGGATATCCTCGAAGTGACCGTGCCGTCCCCCGCCGTGCCGCCCGAGATGCGGGCGAAGATCACCGACCTCATCCGCGATCTGGGCGATACGCGCTGGGAGCGGCGGGAAGCCGCGAGCAGGAAACTCGAGGGGCTGGGCTTCATGGCCAAACCGCAACTCAAAGAGGTCGTGAAACAGACAACTGACACCGAGGTGCGCGAACGGGCGCAGGCATTGCTGGACAAACTGGACACATGACCGAGCGGCAAGACAGGTTGGCTTTCACCGAGGCATCGGACCGGGTTCGGATGAGGCTGACGCTCATCCGATGGCTGGACGCGCTGGGCCGAAGCGCGTTCCCGTTCTTCCTGGCGGCGATCTCGGGTCTCGCCTGGCTGCGGCTCGCGGGCGGGCGGTGGAGCAACATCGGCGTGGCGCTGCTCCTTGTTTCGGCCTGGGCAGGCGCGGCGTTTCTCTGGGCCGTTGTCAGGCGGCCGACTCGTGTCCAGAGCCTTGCCGCATGGGATGACCGGGCAAACAGGAACGAGATGTTCGTCTCGGCCTACTGCTTCGAAGTCAAGCCCGAGCGCTCCGCGGGGGAACGGCTGCACCTGGAGCATGCGGGCCGGCTCGTGGACGGCGAGATGGACGAAATCGGGACCACGCTGCCGCTGCCGCGCGTCTTCCATGTCATCGCGTTGCCGCTCATCTTCACGGTCTTTGCCGGGACGCGCCTGCTGGAAGCCCCGGTTCCGTTCGAGGACCGGGCTCTCGACGGGCACGCGCATCGACGCGCGCTGGCAACCACGAAGGACCTGTCGGACAAGCGCAAGGACCTTGACGAACTGAAAGGGCTGACAGAAGAAGAGAAGAAGAAGATCAAGGAGCTCAAGAAATCCCTCAGGGAGCTGTCGGCCGAGCTGGCCGGGAAGGACGAACTCACAGCCAGGCAGCTGCTGGACGATCTCGAGGCGCGCGCCCGCGAGGCCGAGAAGCTGGCGGAAAGCCTGGAGAGCGGAGACGAGATGGACCTTTCGGAGGATCTCCTCGGTGAGCTGGAACGCCACGCCGATCTCGCCGGGCTGGGCTCCGCGCTCAGGGAGAAGGATGCCGGCAAGATTTCGTCGGAGGCGAGCAAGATCGCCCAGCGCCTCAAGCGCGACAAGCTCTCGATCGAGGAGCGGAAACGCATCCGCGAGTCCCTGAAGCGTGCGCTGGCGAAAGCGACTGCCGGCGACAGGAAGCGGAGTTCCGTCCAGAGCATGTCGCAGGCCCTTCGGCATCTGAGCCGTGGGCAGCACCGCGAGGCGGCGAACCGGTTTTCACGCATGGCGCAGCGATTCTCGCGCCGCGCCCTGCGGCAGAGAAGCCGGCTGCAGGTCCAGCAGCTGGTCCGACAGCTCCGTCGTTCGGGCAGGAACATACTCGGACAGGGACACGCCGGCGGGATGCGCAGGCTTGCGCCGTCGATGGCGCCCGGCCTCCGCTCAATGCGCAACTTCCCGCAGGCGCGGCTGCGGAGCCTGCCGTTCGGACGTTCCATGCCGGGGGCCCGCGGCGGGAGGCAGACGCCGTCGCCGATGACGCCGCGTGGCGGACGGCCGTGCGGCCCGGGCTCCTGTACGCCGGTTCCGGGGGCGGGCCGGCCCGGCAGCGGGATGATGCCGGGCGCCGGCATGGCCGGGAGCATACCCGTGCCCGGCGCGGGGCAGGGCGGCCGGCAGGCGGGAACCGGGTCGGCACCAATGGGGAACAGCCCCACGAAGCTGCACAAGTCAACGCGGACCGGCGCCATCGGCGGCGTTGCCGTGAACGACGGCCCATCCGAGGTAGCCGAGTTCCAGGGCGGGCCGCGTCGTGAGCAGACACGGCGGGAGAAGCAGGAGTCTGCGATAGCATTCATCAAGGCGGAAGAGGAGGCGCTGGCCGAGGAGCCGTTGCCCGCCTCGCGTCACGAACAGGTAATCCGTTACTTCAAAGCGCTGAGGAGTCAAATTGAAAGAGACATCGAAATCAAATGAGTCGGCGAAATCCATCGAGGAGCTGGCGGACGAGATCGCGGAGTTCCAGGAAACCTTCAGGAAGCTGCTGGCCGAGGCCGGCGTCGGCATAGTGGGCTACGAGGACGTGGTGACCGACATCCTCGTGGCGATCTTCTCGAACGGCCACGTCCTGCTCGAGGGCGTGCCCGGCCTGGGCAAAACCTACATGGTCAGGGTGTTGTCCAGGATGCTTGACCTCTCCTTCGGCCGCGTCCAGTGTACGCCGGACCTTATGCCCGCGGATATTCTCGGCACTCACATAGTGGACGAGGACGCGAAGGGAAGAAGCATGTTCCGCTTCCAGAAAGGACCCATATTCGCCCACATGATACTTGTCGATGAAGTCAATCGGGCCACGCCGAAAACGCAGTCGGCGCTCCTGGAAGCCATGCAGGAACACCGGGTAACGGCGGGTGACGACCGGTTCGAGCTGCCGGAGCCCTTCTTCGTGCTGGCAACACAGAACCCGCTGGAGATGGAAGGAACATACCCGCTGCCGGAGGCCCAACTGGACCGGTTCTTCTTCAAGCTGCAGGTGCCCTTCCCCGATGCGGACGCCCTCGTGGACATATCCAAGCGAACCACCGGGTTCCGCGAGCCCGACATCAAAACCGTCGTTGCCGGCGCGGACATAGTGAGGATGCAGGAGCTGCTGACCCACGTCGGGATCGCGGACCCGCTTACCAGGTACGCCGCGAACATAGTGCTCGCAACCCACCCCGATAAGGAGGCCGCCACCAACGAGATCCGCCGGTACGTTTCCTACGGGGCGAGCCCGCGCGGACTGCAGGCGTTGGTGCGCGGGGCGCGCGCGCACTGCCTCCTTGCGAACCGGACGGCGGTGTCTATCGAGGACATCCGGCGCGCGAGCCTCCCGGCTCTTCGACACAGGGTCATTCTCAATTTCGAAGGCGAGGCCGAGTCGGTTGACGTCGACGCCCTGATCAAGGACGTGGTCGCCCGGGCGCTGGCCCTGGAGGTTGAGGCCGCGTGAGAATCGCAGGCATAGCGGCGACGATCGCAGTTGTATGCTGTCTGGCGCTAGCCGACGATGCCGACGACCTCGCCGCGCAGTCACTCGCCCTTCGGACGGCCCTGCATCACGATCCGACGCTCGCGTCGCCCGTCGAACGGCTGGTCGCGCTCTACCGTGAGAAGAACATGACCGACCAGCTGATCGGCATCTACCGGTCGCATGTCCGGCAGTACCCCGAGGACCTGAAGGCCGTCACCGTGCTGGCGCGGATTCTTACGGCGCTCGACGACCCGGAAGCCGGGCCGCTCCTCGAGAAGACGGCCGCGCGTTACAGCACCAACGGCTATATCCATTACCTTCGCTACGAGTATCTGAAGAGGAACCACAGCCCGGGCGCGCTGGACGCGCTTGCCAGGGCGATCGAGCACGAGAAGGCGGCGGACAGGAAGCTTTCATGGATCGACGATCTGGTTGCACAGGCCTTGATGGACGGGCGCCGCGAGCTGGCGGCGAAGCAGGCGGATGTCTACATAGAGCTCTCCCCGGCCACGGCCGACGGCAAGCTGGCGACGGCCCGCAAAATGAACGAGCACAAGTTCCACGAACGCGCACTGGCGCAGTGCAAGGCCGCCGCCGCGGCGGAACCGTCCCCGGAGACGATGGTCGATATCGAGCTGACCGCCGCCTACGCGGAGAACGCCATGGGCCGCCGTCAACAGGCCGCCGCGCGACTGGATGCATTGCTCGGCAAGCTCACGACCGATTACTGGCGGCGGGAGGAGGTGCTCAGCCGCCGGATCTCGCTGGCGCAGACGGAACGCGAGCGGGAGGTGATGCTCGAGGCGGCCCGGAAACGACTCGCCGTGAACCCGAAAGACGAGACCGCGATACTCGACCTGGCGCAGCACCACAGCGGCTTCGGCTACCGGCAGAAGGCGCTGGATGTTCTGCGCGACGCGGGCAAGCAGCGTCCGGACTCGGTGAAGATCGAGAAGGCGACACTGGCGGCGTTCGACCTCGTCGGCGACCGGGAAGGAAAGGCCGCCTATGTCGAGGAACGGCGCAAGAGATACCCGGCGCGCAAGGACCTGGCCCTCGAACAGGTGCGCGTTCTCTATGCCACCGGGAAGTCGGCCCGGGCCAGGGAGGTGTTGGCCGGTATAGTCAAGGGCCTGGCCAAAGCGGAACAGGTCACCTGTTGCCTTGACCTCGCCCGGCAGCTGCGCGGCAGCAGCCTTCTCAGTGCCGCGGCGGCGCTGTTCGAGCAGGTGGTGAAGCTGGAGCCTGGTCGGCTGGACGTGCGGCGCGAGCTTGCCGAAGTGCTTCTCGCGCTCGACGATCGCGAGAAGGTCAAGGGCCTGTTCGGCGCCGAGTTTGCCGCGGATGCGCAGGCGGAGAACGTGGCCGATGCGGTTGAGTTCATGATCAAGGAGGAGATGTTCCCTCAGGCGAGACGCATGCTGGCAGCCTACAGGAAGAAGGACCCGACGAACCTGGACATCATGCTGCTCATGCTGACCGTCGAAACCGGGCTGGGAGGACAAAGGGAAGGCGCGAAGCTGATCGCCGAGTCGCGGAAGCTGGCCGACACCGCGTCGCGCTACAGGCTCTGGCTCGAAGCCGCCGTGCGGTTCCACGAAGAATTCGAGACAACGGACGCGTTCCTGGAAGAGGAGGAGGCCCGGATCGCGTTGGTGACGGATCGGGACGAGACGCAATGGGAACGGGAGAAGGTCTTTCTCGATGTCGCGATACGCAACGACCACGGCGGCGCGGCCGCGGCGATCATCCGCGACGACCTGGCCGGTGATGTCCCGGCCGAGCGGCGGATCTGGCTGCGCCGGACGCTGGCGGCCGTGCTGGAGAACGAGGCCGGTCAGGAGTCCGCCGCGCTGGCGGAGCTCGAATCGCTGGCGGAGGACGATCCCGGCAGGGCGTCCGAATACCGTGCGCGCGAGGCCCTGCTGCATGCGAAGATGCAGCGTGTTGACCTGGCGACACCGCTGCTGGACAAAATCGAAATCGCGGCGATAGGCGATCCGGAACTGTTGAACCGGCTGGAGTCGTTGTACACGCAACACGGCCGGCAGAAGGATGCTGCGCGGACACTGAAACGCCAGGCGCTTCTGGATCCGTCGAACCGGTCAACGTGGGAGCGCTGGACCGGCATGCTCGTTGGCCTGGGCGAGGAAGAGCAGTTCAGGATAGCGCTGAGGCGGCTGCTCGCGGGAGTTGAGAAGATGCCGCTGGGCGACAATACGAGGCGGCTTCTCAAGGGACACCTCGTCGATTCGCACTGGCGTTCCATAAGCCTTCTGCTGACGGAAGACACGGTCGCCGCCCGCGAATCGGCGCTGCTTCTCGCGGAGTCGATCGAGCGCATGGTGGAGGACAGTCGTGACGTGCTATGGGTGAGCTGGACCCGCGCATACCTGCTTAACGAGCTCGAGCGCGCGGCGCCGCGCGACGAAGCGATAGTGAAGCTGGAACGTGTCGCCGCGACCGTGGCGGCCTCAACGGCGAAGACCAACGCAGCGGCGCAGAGCATTCATACCCCGGCGACGAACGAGATCGTGTTCCCGGACGGGCTCGCGGTAAGCCTTGACAGGGCCCGGGAGCTGCTGACCGAACGCGCCGGCGATCCGTCGCTGAGGGAGCCGGTCAGAGCGCGCGGGCCCCTCCCCGAGTTCAGGGCGAAGTGGGCTCTGGACGCGGGGGATTCAACGCCCATCTGCGGGATCGATTCACTGGATGCAATACGGCTCCTGGTCGCCACTGCCGGCGGCAAGATCATGGGCGTTGACAAGGCGAGCGGCAAAAAGCTGTGGTCAACGCACGTCTCTGACCTCGCGGAACAGGCCGACGACGTGCTCGATGCAACGGACGATGCCGTCTTGCCGAGCGTCTACCGTACGGTCTCGCGGCCGGCCTTCCCGGTATCATCGTACCGGGGCGGGGGATGCTTCATGCCCGGCTACTCCGGGGGGGACGGGCAGGCGTC
>Ga0272442_10006663_pt1 | contig 15132 bp, 9 predicted proteins | sample SSMForm2O_FD_200262 | JGI IMG/M metagenome (GOLD analysis project Ga0272442, IMG submission 200262) | Marine sediment archaeal communities from Little Sippewissett salt marsh, Falmouth, MA, United States - SSM-Form-2O | ecosystem: Environmental > Aquatic > Marine > Wetlands > Sediment ...
GAAGATGGACCCAGCCATCAGTCCATTCTAGTGACTGTCTCTCGGAAATGACTCTTTCGCTGTTGTCGTAGTCAATACGGCCAGCACCCACAAATCGCGAGACTTGTCGGAGTGTCAGGTCAACGCCACAGGGCTGTATCTGGGTGTCCGTGTCTATGATGTCATCGATGAGCGGCGGATTGTCTCCTAGCCGCTCGCGTATCTGCCAGTCCGCAAGTATGGTTTCAGTCATGATGAGTCTCCATCGTCCGCACATTGTACCCCAGCAGCGATGGACAGTGCGTGGCAAGAACCGTTACCAGACGAGTTCTGCACATATATAATGGTGGGACTGGCGTTCATGAGAGACGTTGGTATTGGCAGGAATATGACAAGACGCATTGTTGCCATTGTGGGAATGGCAGGAGCAGGAAAATCAGAGGTTGCTGCAACCCTCGAGTCGTTGGGTCTGACGCGCATACGGTTCGGCGATGTGACTGAAGAGGAACTGGAGCGACGCGGGCTGTCATTGAACGAGGCCAACGAGCGCTCTGTGCGCGAGGACCTCAGACGCGAGCATGGCATGGCTGCCTACGCGATTCTCAACCTGCCTAAAATAGACGCGGCTTTGGAGTCGGGGAGTGTGGTCGTGGACGGCCTCTACTCGTGGGAGGAGTATCTGGTGTTGCGTGAGCAATTCGGCTCCAAGCTCATAGTACTTGCTATTGCCTCGTCGCCAGCGACCCGGGCACAACGCCTTGCGAGTCGACCCCGCAGACCATTGAGCGCCGAGGAAGTGGAGAGTCGCGACCGATCAGAGATAGAGAAGATCAACAAGGGCGGACCCATCGCAATAGCTGACATAACGGTCGTAAACGAGAGTTCAATTGGGGAACTTGATAGTGCAACGCGACGCGCAGTGGAGGCGTACCTATGAGTGCAGGCACCCGGCCTGGTATCGATGAGTACTTTCTGAAGATAGCTTCAGTCGTTGCCGAGCGCTCGACGTGTCTGCGGCATCACGTTGGTGCGGTGGCGGTCAGGGACAAGCACATCCTGTCCACGGGATACAACGGCGCAGCGGCGGGAGTGAAGGACTGCCTGGAGCTTGGTTGCCTGAGGGATGAACTCGGAATTGAGTCGGGGACCCGCCACGAAATCTGCCGTGCAATACATGCCGAGCAGAACGTCATAGTCCAGGCTGCACTGCACGGCGTCAGCATCCAGGGCGCAACTATCTACTGTACTCACTCGCCATGCATCCTGTGTGCCAAGATGCTCGTCAACGCGCGCATTGCCCGATTCGTGACATATGGAACGTATGCCGAAGAGGCTTTCCGCGACTTGTTCTCTGAAGCTGGAATCCGATTTGATGTCCTGCCTGAGCCATCTCGTGACATAGACTTCCTACCGTAGCGTTGCCCACATGGTTATCGTTCAGTCTTGGCGATGGCTTTCAGCAAGTTCAGGGTATTCTCGTGGCAAGAAGTAGCATGCAGACGCGTGGCAGTAGCGTTGTGAAGGTAATCGCTCTCGCACTGGGGATAGGCCTGGTGGGAGCAGGGGTTGCGGCACTGGCGGCGCTGGTGGCTGCCAGGGCGATGGAAGGCAGGACCACGGGCTTTGGTGGCATCGTTGCCGTTCTCGCGAGCCTGCTCATCGGCTACCCGGCAGGAACATGTATCGGAATCCTGCTGGCGAAGCGAGTTTTTCACCAGCGCGGATCGCTCTGGCTTGGATTTGGTGGGGTTGTGGTGGGGGCCGTCTTGACCATGATCATGGCGGAGCCTCTCCAGTTGAACGTCAACACCAGTCTCTTGATGGCCACCTACGCTTGTAGCGTTGCAATACTCGGTGCGGTTGGCTATACCGTGTTGAACAAGCCGGGCCAGGACAGCGGCGGCAAAACCGGGTCGTAGCACAGCCATACTTGGTGTCTGATGGGCTGTCCGACAGGTGATACCGCCCTACACTGCACAGAGTGACTCAACATATCGGCGCCTTGTCAGGGACAGGCCTCGCGCCCAAACCAGTTCCAATATCTGCAAAGCACTACCAGCTGATGTTCTGAAGACGGCGTGCCTTCGGCCTGCCTCCGGTCGGGACCACTCCGTCGTGACGGGTACCCATAACGGGTTCTTAACGACGTCTTAACGGACCCATAACGCGCATGCTGTAGCATCATTTCGGACAACCATGGTTCGACCGCGCGGGCTTCGCCCGCATGCAATCCAGGGAGGGATTCTGTCTTGAGCACGAAGATGTTTCGGAGCGAAGATGGCCGTGAATGGATGGTCACGAAGGTGGGTTCATTTCTCGCGGTGACCGGTGCGAGGGACGAGGAGGAGAAGCTCTATGAGATTGCCAGGAGCTGCGCCTACAACGTTGGTGTAGTCAGCACCCTCTCGGGAGTGCCGCTGGAGCACGTTAACGAGCACAGGCGAATCTGGAGCACAATCTGGGATAGAGGTGTGGACAAGCTGCCCGTCACGCCAGTGGTCTCGATGGACTAGGGAGGGTCTTCTTGCAGGGGGAAGTGTGGCTTTTCGTGCTGCAAATGAGTGAGGGCGCCCCTGAAGAGGCGCCCTTCTTGTTGTTTCTGGTGGCGGTGTGTCTACTCCTGCCACACGTAATAGTACTCGTAGGTGGCCCATCCGGAGTCTGAGCTACACTCGACCACGATAGGCGCAAGGTAGGCACCTGGGCTGCCTTCGTAGAACTGAAATTCCACGAAGTCTGTGCTTTCGCTCCGTGGAGAGTTCGCGTACATCTCTTGGTTGATGTGCGCGGAGTATCTGCTGTCCCACGAAGCCCAAATTGTGGTACCCATTATCCCCCAGTCGGTGGGTTGGCTTGAGTTCACGGTGGAGGAGGCGGCTATCTCGATGCGGATGGTCTCGTTGGGGCCGACGCACTCGGGGATGCCGCTCCAGGTGCCTGAATGAGCAAAGTCTACGAGAATGTCATCTTCTAGAGTTGATACCTGGTGTGTGCCCGAGCTTGAGTACCAACCGTCGCTCGATGCATCAAACTGGAGATTCAGTCGATTTGTGTCGCTCGGTATGGCGTTGAACTCCTTCTGCACAATCTCGTCCAGCACCCACCCGTAGCACTCCTCTTCACCATACTGGATGTCGAAGTACTTGAAGTCGATGTATCTATACTTGCGGTTGTTTGGATCGTTGTTGACGTCGCCCCAGATTTCGACGCCGATGTGGTTGTTGCCTTCCTCGAGCTCGTAGAAGCCCTGGTCGTTCGGCCTGAGCCTGTTGCCATCCCTGTACACTTTCTTGCCTATGGTCGGGTTGGTTACAACCTCAATGGCGATATTCTTGTCCTTACTCTCGTATCCATCGACCAGTGGTGCTTCCTTGCCCGTGCTGTCAACGGCAATTATCTGATACGCAGGAAAGCGGTCGTTGCCGATAGTGCCTGCCTTGAACTCGTTCCAGCGTGATGAAAGGAGATTCCAGTCCACCATGGAGGTCTTTGCCCTGTATCCAATCAACTCATAGGCCTTGCCGTTGCCCGCAGCAATCTCGGCGGCGTTCGCCCCGGAATTGTAGGGCTTGAACTTTCCGTTCGAGAATTCGATTCGGCGCTCCGTGTTGCCGTGGTAGTTGGGGTCCGCTATGTAGATGCTGCTGTCGTGCACGCGGTACGCAACCATCGCATGGCCACCGCCTGCTTTGCTGCCGATTCCCACGTACTGTGGTTCTCCTGTCATCTGGATGGAGTATGCGAATGCCTTGTAGTGCATTGCATCGTCAGTTCCGCGAAGGGACATCTGCAGCTTCACGCCGTAGCTCTGCCATGCTGCGTCTTTCTGAATCGTCGAAGCGAAACGATAGCCGTACGAGTCATCCTCCCATAGGTTGGGTGTCGATGGGTTGTTGCCGTTGTTGTCATAGCGTCCATTGAGAGCGAGTCCTTCGCCATCGGGCTGCTCGCAGTAGTACCACATGGCAGTTATTGACTGGCCTGCGCAGTGTCCATTCTTGGCGATGTAGGAGCCTTGATTGGGGAACTGCCAGTCATCAATACCAGGTCTGAAGTGCGAGTCGATGTCGCTCTTCATCAGGTCGTCAAGCATGCTGTTGCTGATGATGCTGACGATGATGTCGCAGAAGTGGCGCGTGACAATAGTGATTGAGTGCTCGTCCATGGCGTTGAAGGGTATGCCCTCCAGCGTCCCCGTCGCTCCGTCGTAGTAGAAGGCCATCGCAAAGTGGTCCCGGGGCACTTCCACGGGGATGGTGACCGTCATGAACTCCTCGGAATAGTCGCCGCCGTTCTCGACGCTGATGAGCGGTGTGGCCGGCGTGAAATACTGGCCGAAGGTGTGGCTGTTCACGGCTGCTGAGGAGATTTCGAACTGGCGATTATCCGGGTACGAGCCCGGAGGCACCTGTATCTCCAACCCGTCGAGCGGGTCGCCCGGCTTCTGTACGGTCACGGTGCCGCCGTTGGGGCCGATGGGGCTGGACGTCAGAGGGGTTGGCGCGCCTGTCGCGACGGTTCCAGTTGGCTTCGGCGGACGTATCACCGTCTGGCCACCAGAGGACGGGTTGCCTCCGGACTCGCTGGTCGAGCCATGGTCTCCATAGTCGTCATCACTGCGGAGAGCGTCGACCACATCACCGGCTTCATCAATCACATCCTTGGCCTCGTCCATGATGTCATCCATGTGGCCGCAGGATGTGGTGGCCAGGAGAAGGAGCAGCGCGGCTACAGCTGCGAAGATGCGCGAATAACGCGTTCGTCTGGTTCCTGGCATGCTGCCTCCAGTTGAAGGGACAAGACAATCGCAAGTCGATTGAGTGCCCCGGAAGTGTACGAAGTCGGAAGCAATCTTGTCTCGGGGGCCACCGTCCCGCCTCCGCACGCTAGTGACTCTATCACAGGACTAAGAGACATGGAATAGGTAGTGGAGTCACCGGGTCTGTCTATTGAGAAGAAGGGGCACCACGTGGGTGGTGCCCCCGGGTAGCTTGTCTTTCTGCGGTGCGCGCTAGCCCTTCCACACGTAGGTGTACACGTATTCGGCGTTGCCTTCTTGTGAACCGCACTGGACTCTGATTTCCTGCGGCTCACTGTCCTCGAAGCCCTCGTACATGCGGATCTCTGCTATGGCGGACCCATCCGCAAATGTACTCGCATGGTCCAATTGTTGGGCGACGCTTTGCCCGTACCCGCCATAGTTGTAGTAGATGTTGAGATACGTATAGAGAGTCCCCCATTCGACGGGTTGCTCGAAGGTCAATTCACTGGTGCAGTGCATTTCCAGATACACGGGTTCATCGGGTGGTATGCAGGATGGTGGAGGAGTCCACGTGCCCGACGTCGTATGGTGCGCGTATATGTCGTCCGCCGAGCCCGAAGGGTCGGGATCATAGACGAAGAAGGATCCGGAGCCAGAGAAGGAGCCCGTCTCGCTCGCCTGGAACACCAGGTTCTGGCTATACGCGTCCGACGGCATCTCGAAATACTCCTTCACCGTCACCGAGTCGAGCATCCAGCCGTAGCACTCTTCTTCGCCGTACTGGACGTTGATGTACTGGAAGTCGACATATCTCCAGCGTCTGCTCTGCGGATTGTTATTCACATCGCCCCAGACCAGGACGCCCAGGGCGTTGTTGCCGTCCTCCAGCTCGTACTTCCAGTCGGCATCATGGGGAACCTCGGTGCCGTTCCTGAAAACCTGCCACGCTACCGGGAACGCTGCATCGACCTCTATTCCAATCTTCTTGTGCTCGCTCTCATAGCCGTCGACGAGCGGCTCCTTGTTGAAAGTATCAACGGGAACCACGACGTTGTACTGAGGGAAGCGGTCGTTGCCGATAGTGCCCGCCTTGAACTCGCTCCAACGTGATGAGAGGAGATTCCAGTCCACCATAGAGGTCTTTGCCCTGTATCCAATCAACTCATAGGCCTTGCCATTGCCAGCAGCAATCTCGGCAGCGTTCTCACCGGAGTTGTAGGGCTTGAACCTTCCGTCCGAAAACTCGATCCTCCGCTCGGTATTGCCCGGGTAGTTCGGGTCCGCTATGTAGATGTGGCCATCGTGCACGCGGTACGCAACCATCGCATGACCGCCGCCCGCTTCGCTGCCGATGCCGACGTACTGTGGTTCTCCTGTCAGCTGGATGGAGTACGCGAACGCCTTGTAGTGCATGGCATCATCAGTTCCGCGAAGGGACATCTGCAGCTTGACGCCATAGCTCTGCCACGCTGCGTCGTTCTGAATCGTTGAAGCGAAACGATACCCGTGAGAGTCGTCTACCCAGAGGTTGGGAGTCGATGGGTGATTGCCGTTGTTGTCGTAGCGCCCGTTGAGTGTGAGGTCCTTCCCGTCTGGCTGCTCGCAGAAGTACCACATGGCAGTTATTGACTGGCCTGCGCAATGCCCTTTCTTGGCGATGTAGGAGCCGTAATTCGTGAACTGCCAGTCGTCAATACCAGGTCTGAAGTGGGAATCGATGTCGCTCTTCATGAGGTCGTCGAGCACGCTGTTGCTGACAATGCTGACGATGATGTCGCAGAAGTGTCGCGTCACAATCGTGATTGAGTGCTCATCAATTGCGCTGAACGGTATCCCCTCCAGCGTCCCTGTCGCTCCGTCGTAGTAGAAGGCCATGGCGAAGTGGTCAGTCGGAACCTCCACCGGTATGGTGACGCTCATCAGTTCGTCAGCGTAGTCTCCTCCATTCTCGATGCTGATGAGCGGCGTTGCAGGTGTGAAATACTGGCCGAAGGTGTGACTGTTCACGGCTGCTGACGAGATTTCGAACTGGCGATTATCCGGGTACGAGCCAGGAGGCACCTGTATCTCCAACCCATCGAGCGGGTCGCCCGGCTTCTGGACGGTCACGGTGCCGCCGTTGGGGCCGATGGGGCTGGACGTCAGAGGGGTTGGCGCGCCTGTCGCGACGGTTCCAGTTGGCTTCGGCGGACGTATCACCGTCTGGCCGCCAGAGGACGGGTTGCCTCCGGACTCGCTGGTCGAGCCATGGTCTCCATCGTCGCCATCACTGCGGAGAGCGTCGACCACATCACCGGCTTCATCAATCACATCCTTGGCCTCGTCCATGATGTCATCCATGTGGCCGCAGGATGTGGTGGCCAGAAGAAGGAGCAACGCGGCTACAGCTGCGAAGATGCGCGAATAACGCGTTCGTCTGGTTCCTGGCATGCTGCCTCCAGTTCAAGGGACAAGACAATCGTAAGTCGATTGAGTGCCCCGGACATGTACGAAGTCGGAAGCAATCTTGTTTCGGGGGCCACCGTCCCGCCTCCGTACGCGAGTGACTCTATCACAGGACTCTGAGAGATGGAATGGATATGGGCGTCACGGAATGGGTTTCTCGACAAGAAGGGGCACCACGCGACTGGTGCCCCCTCTTCGCCCGTTGAGGTAGTGAAAGGCTATCCCACCCATACGTAGGTGCACACGTACTCGGCGCCGCCTTGCGGCGTCCCGCATCGGATCTTGATCTCCTGCGGGCCGATGCCTTCAAACCCTTCGTACAGTACTACTTCAGCGACAGTCGATTCGTCCTGTGAAGTGGTCACGTTGTCCAGCGACAGGTTGATGCGTCCGAATTCCGTCGAGTACGTGCCGTCAGAGATAATCAGATACGTGTCGAGCGTTCCCCATTCGACGCTCTGGTCGTAGGCCACGTCGCCCGTGCATCTCATGTCGAGGTAGACAGGCTCATCCGGTGGAATGCAGGACGGTGGTGGAGTCCACGTACCCGACGAAGTGTGGTGCGCATAGATGTCATCCGCCGTACCCGACGGGTCAGGATCATAGACGAAGTAGTCTCCTGAGCCTGAGAACGAGCCGGCCTCGCTCGCCTGGAACTGCAGGTTCTGTGAATAGACGTCGGACGGCATCTCGTAGTAGTCCTTCGTCGTCACCGAGTCGAGCACCCAGCCGTAGCACTCCTCTTCGCCATACTGGATGTCGAAGTACTGGAAGTCGATGTACTCGTAGTTCCTATCCTGCGGGTTGTTGTTGGTGTCGCCCCAGATAGCGATGCCGATCTTGTTGTTTCCATCCTCAAGTTCGTACTTACCGTTGGCGTCCCAGTCGAGCTTGGTTCCGTCGCGGTACACCTTGATTCCAATGGGGATGTTGCCCTTCACCGCTATCTTGATCTTCTTCTGCTCGCTCTCGTACCCGTCGACGAGTGCTTCTTCCTTGCCATCGTCGTGTACGACAACGACGTTGTACTGCGGGAACCGGTCGTTGCCGATGGTGCCCGCTTTGAACTCGCTCCAACGCGCCCCGATGATGTTCCAGTCGATGGTCGCGGTCTTGCCGCAGAACTGTATAGTCTCGTACGCCTTGCCGTTGCCTGCGGCTATTTCGGCGGCATTGGCGCCTGAGTTGTACGGCTTGAAGGCGCCGTTGACGAGCTCGATTCTGCGTTCGGTGTTGCCTGGGTAGTTGGGATCGGCGATGTACATGTTGTTGTTGTGGACGCGGTAGACAATCATGTCATGTCCACCGCCTGCGCTGCTGAAGATACCCACTTCTTGCGGTTCGCCCGTCAACTTCAGTGAGTACGCGAATGCCTTGTAGGCAAGCTCATCGTCCTGTCCTGCCAGGTTTTCCATGAGCTTGTTCTCGAAGCTGCTCCAGTTGATGTCCTTCTGTATGGTGGAAGCGAAACGATACCCGTGGGAATCATCCTCCCAGAGGTCTGGCGTGGCCGGATGGTCGCCGTTGTTGTCGTAGAGACCCCATAGGTACGGGTCGGTACCGTCGGGCTGTTCGCAGAAGTACCACAGCGCAGTGAGGCACTGGCCCGCGCAGTGGCCGCCCTTGGCGATGTAGGACCCGTAGTTGGTGAATTGCCAGTCGTTGCCTCCCGGACTGAAGTGGGAATCGATATCGCCAGCGATTAGCTCTTCAAGCACGGTGTTCCTGATGATGCTGACGAGCAGTTTGGAGAAGTGGCGGGCGACGATGGTGATTGAGTGCTCGTCCATCGCATTGAAGGGGATGCCCTCGAGTGTGCCGGTCGCGTCATCGTAGTAGAAGACCATCGCAAAGTGGTCCGGGGGCACTTCCACGGGGATGGTGACCGTCATGAACTCCTCGGAATAGTCGCCGCCGTTCTCGACGCTGATGAGCGGGGTAGCCGGCGTGAAGTACTCGCCGAAGGTGTGGCCGTCGACCGGCGCTGATGAAACCTGGAACTGGCGGGAGTCGGGGTACGAGCCTGGTGGCACTTGAATCTCAAGCCCGTCCAGCGGGTCGCCCGGCTTCTGAACGGCAATGGTTCCTCCCGATGGCGGGACCGTGTTGGAAGCCAGCGGAACTGCTTGTCCGGTCGAGATGGAGCCTGTTGGTCTGGGAGGTCGTGGCGTGGTGTGACTTGCACCAGGCTGACTGGCCGCGCCATCATCAGACTGACTGTCTTCATCATTCTCACGGATGGCGTCGACGACATCGCCGGCTTCATCAATCACATCCTTGGCCTCGTCCATGATTTCATCCATGTGGCCGCAGGAGGTGGTCGTTGTGACAAGAAGCAGAGAGAGAAGTATGGTTGCGAAGCACTTTATGAGTGGGCCATCGGGCCTTTTCATGTCATATCTCCCCTAGCAGATGTGGCAATCCATGGTCAGTGGCTTGGATGCATGGGCACCGTCGATATGCCGGCGTGCGCCGGTCTATGCTCGCCTCGACGGCACGTGTGGGGGCGAGTCTACCACAATCGGCTAGTACGCCCATCGAGAACGCGTCTGCAGGAACAAGCGTGGAAGAAGATGATGCAAGGGACCCGACCAGCCACGCCGATCGGGCCCTCTCGCTGCGGACTATCCTTGCCAGACGTAGTTGTATCTGTAGGTGACCGAAGCGGCCCCCTGGAAGTTGACTTCCAGCGAGATCGCCTCATAGCCCGTGGTTCCTTCTCCGAATGGGGCGACTTCAACGACCGTCGATTCGTCCATGGAGGGACTCTCCCTGTTGACCTTGTGTTCAATCCTGCCTTGGTAGCCGCCCGGTACGAGTTCGCAGAGCAGTATGCCGTAGTTGTCACCGAGGTCTGGGGCTTCAGCCGGTGACGGTGCCTGTATGCTGGTGGTCATCTGGAGTGCCACTTGAATCGGCTCTTCGGGAGCGAGACAGCCGGGAGGAGGCGTCCATGAACCGGATTGGCTGTACGTGGCGTACACCTCTCCGCCGGGCTGTCCAGGGTCATTGTCCCGTACGACATATCGGACTGTGTACGAGAACTGACCGTCGCTATGCTGTAGTGGCTGGATGTACTGTTCATATTCGGTGTTCTCGCCGCCGTAGTCGTGCATGACGTCGACGGAATCCAGCGCCCATCCGCTGCACTCCTTCTCCTCTTCGCCGTACGTGATGTTGAAGTACTGGAAGTCGATGTATCTGTACTTCCTGCTCTGCGGGTTGTTGTTGACATCACCGTAGATCGCTATCCCGATCTTGTTGGTGCCGTCCTCAAGCTCATACTTCGCGTTGCCGTCCCGGTTGATCTTGGTGCCGTCGCGATAGACCTTGATGCCGATGGGTACGGCTGCGTTCACGGATATCTTGATTCTCTTCTGCTCGCTCTCGAAGCCGTTGACAAGAGCTTCTTCCTTCCCACCGTCGTGGACGACAACAACGTTGTACTGCGGGAAGCGGTCATTGCCGATGGTGCCCGACTTGAACTCCTTCCAGCGTGTAGCGATGACGTTCCATCCGACACTCGCCGACTTGGCCACGTAGCCTATCTCGTCATATGTGGTCCTGTTGCCTGCCGCGATTTCAGCGGCATTCGCCCCCGACTCGTAGGGCTCCATGTGCCCATTGGCGAACACGATGCGACGCTCGACGTTTCCAGGGTAGTTGGGGTCGGAGATGTAAAGTTTGTTGTCGAGAACGCGGTAGACGACCATAGCATGGCCACCGCCGTCGGCGCTGCACCACACATAGATGACCTGGGGTTCGCCCGTGAGTTCCAGGGCATAGGCAAAAGCCTTGAAGTTCGCCTCGTCATCAACCCCCGCCAGATTCTGGAAGAACTGGTTCTCGAACTTGAGCCACACGTCACCGAGGTCTCTTTGGACGGTTGAGGCCAAGCGGTAACCGTAGGAATCGTCCGCCCAGAGGTTGGGAGTGGGAGGGTGGTTGCCGTTGTTGTCGTAGCGACCATTGAGCGTCAGGTCCTTCCCGTCGGGTTGCTCGCAGTAGTACCACAGCGCGGTCAGGCACTGTCCTGCACAATGACCATTTGGCGCGAGATAGGAGCCATCATTGCCGAACTGCCAGTCGTCGATGCCGGGCCTAAAGTGGGAGTCTATGTCGCCGTCAATCAACTCCTGCAGGGCGGTGTTGCTGACAATGCTGACGATGATGTCGCAGAAGTGGCGCGTCGCAATGGTGATGGAGTGCTCATCGATTGCGTCGAAGGGGATGCCCTCAAGTGTGCCGGTCGCAGCATCGTAGTAGAAGGCCATGGCGAAGTGGTCGGGAGGCACTTCTACAGGAATTGTGACGGTCATGAACTCGTCGGAATAGTCGCCCCCGTTCTCGATACTGATGAGCGGTGTTGCCGGCGTGAAATACTGGCCGAAGTCATAGCCCTCGACAGGGGCGGACGAAACGGCGAACTGTCGTGAGTCCGGGTACGAGCCCGGCGGCACTTGTATCTCCAGTCCGTCGAGCGGGTCGCCCGGCTTCTGGACCGTCACGGCCCCACCATTCGGACCAACGTTCTCTGTTGCGAGGGGTGTGGGCTGTCCTGTGTTGATGTAGCCAGTAGGCTTTGGTGGTCGTGACACTGTCTGGCCTCCCGAGGAGGAACCATTGTCGGAGTCCCCACCAGAGCCTGAGTCGTCGGAGCCGTCCTTGATGGCCTCGCCAACCTCCTTGACGACATCGCCGGCTTCATCAAGGACGTCTTTGGCTTCCTCCATGACGCGGTCCATGTTGCCGCACGACGTAGTGGTCGAAAGAAGGACCAGTACCAGTAGTGTCGCGGCAATGCGTCGCGGTCTTCGGCTCGTGTTCATCTATAGCGTCTCCTGCGTCAGACGTGGCAGTGCGGAATCGGGCTGCCGAGTAGGATTCGGGGAGGCGTTGCATCGTGTTGAGTGTCGCACTCCACCCGTAGGCACACATATTCGCCCGACTCGATGCGTGGATGCGATGCTACCACAACAGTATTGCCGGGAAACAGCTGGACGCGAATCTCAGTCCTTCGCTTTCGCCCGTACGTCACGGTGCCGCACGTCGCAGGAACCGAGAGTGCTACGATGTTCTGTGCTTCACTCGTCCAGGAGGCCGCACTATGCCTGATAGCTACTACCTTGGAATCGACGTTGGTTCAAGTGGTGTAAAGGTCATGCTGGTGAACCATGGGGGAGAGCCGCTCGCTGTGGCGTCGTCGGGCTACGCGACCTCGTATCCGCATCCCGGCTTCGTGGAACAGAACTCTGATGATTGGTACGGTGCAGCTTGTATCGCAGTGCGCGAGGTCATCGGGAAGTTACAGATAGATGCAGACCATGTCAGAGGAATCGGTCTCTCGGGTACATCGCACGTTCCCTCGCTGCTCGACGAGAACTACAGGCTCCTTCGGCCCGCGATTCTCTGGAACGATGTGCGTAGCGGAGAACAGGTGAAGAGACTGGCAGACGAGCACGGCGATTTCATCGAGAAGACGGCGGGGAACTCCGTCAACTGCACGTGGTCGCTTGCACAACTCTCCTGGGTCAGAGAGCATGAGCCTGACGCCTACTCGAAGGTCCGCCATGTGCTCTTCTCCAAGGACTACCTGGCGTTCCGTCTGACGGGTGTCATGTCCGCAGACCACAGCACGGCGGTGAGTTCACTCCTCGTGGATGTTGAGGCTCTCGACTGGAACACCGGGTTGCTGGACCTCGCGGGATTGAGTCGGGATTCCGTTCCGGATATGCGCGCATCTACCTCCATTGTTGGCGGACTGACGGCCGCGGCAGCGTCTGACATGGACCTGCGCGAGGGAGTACCCGTAGTCAGCGGCATGCTCGATTCGGCGGCCGAACTCATCGGAGTAGGAGCTGTGGATCCGTCAGTTGCGGTGATACGACTCGGAACTGCCGGGGGCGTGATGGTCCTGAACCGGAAGCCGGAGTGGCGGAAGGGGTGCATGCTGTATCCGCATCCTGTGCGGCCGTTCTGGTACTACCAGGCCGGCACGAACGCCGCGACCGTCTCCCTGCAGTGGGCGTTGGACCTCTTCGGGATGGCCGACTCGGACGCCGTGTACGAGTACCTTGATGCGCTCGTGGAGCAGGTCCCTGCCGGAGCCGACGGTCTGCTCTTTCATCCGTACCTCATCGGTGAGCGAGCGCCGTACTGGAGCAGCAATCTCAGGGGAGGCTTCAGCGGCCTCACCATCAATCATGGCCGTCCTGCCTTTCTGCGAGCCGTGCAGGAAGGAGTGGCCTACTCACTGAGGGACTGCACAACTCTTCTCGATTGGAGTGCCGTAACGGACATCCGTCTGTGCGGTGGTGGGGCCAAGAGCCTGGCGTGGTGCCGAATCATCTCGGATGTCCTCAACCTGCCGGTCGACCAGATGCAGGTGCAGGATGCTTCCGCGCTTGGTGCGGCGCTGGTTGCAATATCGGGTTGTGGAGAGACCGAACTCTGTCAGATGTCACAGGCCAGCGCGCGGACTTCGACCCGTATCACTCCGAACCCGGTGAACCGAGAGGTCTACGACAATGGCTTCAGGGACTACCAGGAGATCGCCGGTCAATACCTGAGGACGTTCGACAGGACGTAGTTTTCCGCCCGCGAGCCCGGATTTTTGCACCTCTTCTTCTCGTGGTGCCTCCTGTTCCTCACTCCCATGGTGCTACAGCCGATGACAAACCGCGTCGTAGTCTGGCAGGGAGGACGAAAACCGTGAGTCTCCTTCCCGCGTACGATTTGTCTACCCAACTTCAATGGAACAGAATTGCTGACAACGCTCCAGCTTGCAGGAGGTAGTGACAAATGCACGCCGAGAATCCGTGGAAGACTGATGACTGGTTTGTGAGTCCGTGGGACTACATGGACGAGACGATCGAAGGGTTCGCGCTACCTGAGAAGGTGTTGATACAGGATGCCACGCTAAGGGACGGCGAGCAGCAGGCGCACGTGGTGTTCCGTGAGGACGACAAGGTGCGTATCGCGGAGAGCCTGGCTGAGTTGGGTGTGCAGCGACTCGAGGCTGGGTGGGTTACGGTCTCGCCGCATGATGAGGCCGCAGTAAGGCGCATCGTGAAGAGGAACTTGGGCTTCAAGGTGTTCTGCCCTTCGCGCGGGGTTGAAGAGGACATCAGGCGCACGCTGGATTGTGGCGTTGATGGGATTCGATTGACCGCGCCAGGGAGCGACCTTCTTCGCGGCGTGGGTCTTGGCTGGACTCGAGAGAAGGCGATTGGGGTGCTGGCCAACGGGACCAGACTTGCGAGGCAGTTGGGGGCAGAGCACATACAGATTTCCATTGTGGATGGTACGAGAACCGAGATGTCCTCTTACCTCGACATGTTTGCCACGATAGTGAGAGAGGGTGAAGTGGACTCGGTGGTGCTGACGGATACGATGGGCACGCTGACGCCACAGGCTGTCGCCATGGCGACGACGAAGCTCAGACAGGCCACTCAGAGACCGGTTGAGGCCCATTTCCACAATGACTACGGATTTGGCGTAGCTAATGCCATTCAATCGGTGCTGGCCGGGGCAGAGGTCATCCACTGTACGGTGAATGGCATTGGTGAGCGCGCCGGCAACACTCCGCTGGAGGAGACAGTGCTGGCATTGCGGACGCTATACGGAATCGACGTGGGCATCGACTACGGCAAGCTCCGTGAGGTTGCCAAGCTCGTCGAAGAGTTGTCAGGAGTGCCGATGCTGTCTAACCGTGGCTTCGTTGGTGATATGGCGTATCACATAGAGTCGGGGATGCCTGTCGATGAGTATCGAACGATCTCCACGAAACTGGGTAGCGATGTTGCCAACACGGCGTCCTTCGCAGTTCACCATCGTTTCGTGGGAAGCCCCGAGCCGTACGTGGTGCTAGGAAAGATGAGTGGCCGTGGAAACGTGCTCTGGTGGGCAGATAAACTCGGTATCGTGCTGGAGAAGGATGAGGTGTC
>Ga0272442_10006664_pt1 | contig 15132 bp, 14 predicted proteins | sample SSMForm2O_FD_200262 | JGI IMG/M metagenome (GOLD analysis project Ga0272442, IMG submission 200262) | Marine sediment archaeal communities from Little Sippewissett salt marsh, Falmouth, MA, United States - SSM-Form-2O | ecosystem: Environmental > Aquatic > Marine > Wetlands > Sediment ...
CATGCGATGGAACCCTTTTCGTACAACCAGCCAGTAGAAGGCTATACAATACCCTGCGCCAGCATGGAGTCTGCAACTTTCACAAAACCCGCAATATTGGCACCCGCCACATAGTTGCCGGGCATATTGTATTCCTCACACGCCGCGACACATGCGCTGTGAATGTCTTTCATGATACGTTTCAGATAGCTGTCCACCTCTTCGCTGGTCCAGCTCAGACGCAGGCTGTTCTGGGTCATTTCAAGACCAGAAACCGAGACGCCACCCGCATTTGCGGCCTTACCGGGTCCGTACAGAATTTTATTTTCAAGATAGATATCGACACCGTCCGGGGTGGTCGGCATGTTGGCACCTTCCGATACGAGAGACACGCCGTTGTTGATCAGATTCTGGGCATCCTTGGCGTTGATCTCATTCTGTGTGGCGGACGGGAACGCACAATCGGCCTTGTGATTCCAGAGCGGATTGCAATCGCGGGCCGCATCGACGGGCGTATAGACTGCCTCGGGGTATTTGTCGGCATATTCCTTGATACGACCGCGTACGATATTCTTGAGGTGCATGATGAAATCAAGTTTCTCGCGGTCAATACCCTTTTCGTCATAAATATATCCCGCCGAATCGGAAAGGGTGACAACCGTGCCGCCCAGTTCGAGAATTTTTTCCGTCGTATACTGGGCCACGTTACCCGAACCCGATACCAGACACGTTTTCCCTTCCAGCGAATCGTTTTTGGTCGCGAGCATTTCCGTTGCGAAATAGACGGATCCGTATCCGGTGGCCTGTGGACGAATCAGACTGCCGCCCCAGTTCAACCCCTTACCGGTCAGGACACCGGTAAATTCATTACGAATCTTTTTGTACATGCCGAAAAGATAACCGATTTCCCGTGCACCGACTCCGATGTCACCGGCGGGCACATCCGTATTAGGACCAATGTATTTGCACATTTCGGTCATAAAGGCATGGCAGAAACGCATGACTTCATTATCTGATTTCCCTTTGGGATCGAAGTTTGAACCACCCTTGCCACCACCCATGGGCAGGGTCGTCAGGGAGTTTTTAAAGACCTGCTCGAAGGCCAGGAATTTGAGGATACTTAAATTCACCGACGGATGAAAACGGAACCCCCCCTTGTAGGGTCCGATGGCACTGTTCATCTGAATTCGGTATGCTCTGTTGATCTGCACGTTACCGGCATCGTCGACCCACGGCACGCGGAATATGACGACTCGCTCGGGTTCGACCATGCGTTCCAGAATCTTGGCATGCCGGTAATCTGGATTCTTGTCCAGGACCGGTTTAATCGTCCCTGCAACCTCGGTCACTGCCTGAAGAAATTCCTTCTCTCCAGGATTACATTCTTCACACATCTTGATGAATTCTTTCATACTACTTTCCTCCAATTGATTGTATTGTCTTCATAATTTCGCTGCTTACTTCATGGATCTTCATTTGCAGCCCCACCCGAACGGCTCAGCACCTCCGATTCGGGGTCCGGACCGCGCATGCATTATTCATCTGCCATCGCCCCCCGGGCCTCATCCAAGCGGGCCGATTCCAGCAGACTCGTCAGGTGATCGGTATGGAAAAAACCGTCCTCGAAGGCATCGCTGTTCATGATAAGTTCGGATAACGGGATTGTCGTTTTGACTCCCTCGACCTTGAATTCGGCCAATCTTCTTTTCATGCGCTCAATGGCCTTATGACGGCTTGATCCCCACACAATGACCTTCGCCAGCATGGGATCGTAAAAAGGGGATACCTTGGTACCCAATTCGAGGGCATGGTCGAGCCGACTCCGTTCCGTAATTGCCGGAAAATCTATTTTGGTTACCGTGCCGGGAGACGGCATGAACGAGACAGGGTCTTCGGCATAAATGCGGGCTTCGATGGCATGTCCGTTCAACACCACATCATCCTGCGCAATGGCGAGCTCTTCGCCCGCAGCGACCGTGATCTGACTTTTGATCAGGTCGATCCCCGTTACCATCTCCGTGACCGGATGCTCGACCTGAATCCGCGCATTGACTTCCATGAAGTAGAACGCGCCGTCTTCAGCTCTGAGGAATTCCACCGTGCCGGCATTCCGGTAGCCCATTTCCCGGGCGATTTTGACGGCCCAACTGGAAAGATTGTCTCTCTCTGCGGGCGAAACCACCGGAGACGGCGCCTCTTCCACGACTTTCTGGTACCTTCGCTGCACGGAACACTCGCGTTCGCCAAGCGTGACGTAGTTTCCGAAATTATCACCGATGAACTGCACCTCGATATGCCGTGGATTGCTGACCCTCTTCTCGATGTAACAGTCGGCTGACCCGAAGGCCGCTCTACCGATGCTCTGGGATGCCTCGAAGACCTCTTCAATCTGATCTTCCCGGTATATGGGCTGGATTCCCTTGCCTCCGCCCCCTTTATCCAGTTTCATCAGGAGTGGGGGCCCCAACTCTTTGAAACACTGCCGTATTTCATCTGCATCTTTGATACTGCCGACGGTCCCTGGTGTAATGGGAACACCGACTTTATTGCCCAGTTCCCTGCAGTATGATTTCGACTCGATATTGACCAGTACCTCCGGTGAAGGACCGATCCAGGTGGTACCGTTATCGACGACGGCCCGTGCAAATTCCGCATTCTCGGCTAAAAACCCGTATCCCGGGTGCACCGCATCGGCTCCGGACTTATTAACCGCGTCAATGATGTTCTGTATGTTAAGATAGCTTAAGGGCGGGGGGGCACCGCCGATATTAAATGCTTCGTCTGCTTCACGCACGTGCATTGCGTCTTTGTCCGCATCTGAATATACGGCAACGGTCTTGATGCCGAGTTCCTTGGCAGCACGGATGACTCGTAGGACAATTTCGCCCCTGTTTGCGATTAATATCTTCTTCATTTATCTTCCTCACCTTCGGCATTATGAACCGAAACGTTTATTTCTCATGACCGTTACGACAGGAACACAGGAAAGATCCCCGGACTGCCTGAACCATGCACGCAACCCGGGAATCATTTCGTTCCTGTTATTGCATGAGATCGCAAGTTATCCTGCGTGTGCAACAGGAATACCGCTTACTCCCTGACACGCATTATTATACGGTTCCGGGGGCTTCATTCCGCAAAAAAATCCCTCCCCGAAACGATTATGGAATCAGTTACTACTTCATAAGAGGCTTACCCATGGGGAATTTCATCCCGGCGGCTTCCAGGATGCTGCCCGCCGTCATGACGATCCCAAACAGACCGGCCACAAAGAAGCCCCAGCCGCTGATCTGGCACATGGCAGGACCATTGGCCCCCCAGTAGATAAATGTCAGGGCCACGATGCCGATATCCGCGCCGACCACCGATATGGAGGCGGCCGCCGGTGAATATTTAAAAAAGATGGGCGTGGTCAAAATCAGTGTAATTCCCAGAATTGCCCATTCATATCCGAGAATCCGGAAATCAAGTTCCCACCCGTAAATGGGTGCAAAATAACTCACCGCATAACTGAGGGCCGAACAAAAGGCGAAAAAGGCACCGAAGTATAACCAAGTCACACCACCGGCAAGATTATTGAGTTTCAACTGTGTCCATGCGGCAGCCAGGTACGGAATCGTACAGGCCAGAGAAATGCAGGCCATAAAGAGAAGGGCCTTGCCGTTTACGAATCCGCACAATGACGCCCAGGCAATCCATGTGGCGATGGAATATGCGATCCAGCCGCCGGCACCTGCATCGGCGATCTTTACATTGACATTGACTTCTTTCATTTCATCCATTGTAATCCTCCGAACAGACGTTATCGTGAAAAGGATCGGTGACCGGACACATCTTGCAGTGCCCGGCACCAATCACTCTGCATTGCTGCGTATATCATACGCGTGCGCTGCCTTCGCACCGCACACTTCAATATCCGGTTACTCTACATCAAGCACGATCATTGGATCGCCGACCTGCATCTCATCCCATTCCTTTACCAGAATATTTTTTACGACGCCGTCTTTGTCCGTATTGACCTTGATTTCGGTCTTCATGCAGTTGATCACGGCAACTTCCTGCCCTGATGCAACCTTATCGCCTTCATTCACTACAACTCTCGCCACCAGACCGGGCATATTTGCATTGACATTATAATCCATTTTGTCCTCCTCTCTCCGTGTTTAGGCAATCGATTCTTCGGTTAACAATGCTTTTTGTTTTTTGCGCTCTTCAACAGCCTGTTCAATCGTACAATAGGTAAACTTGAAGCTGTCGCGGGCGGGGGTCCCCTGACCTATTTTCCACAGATCAGCGTTGATTACGTGCATGACGTTTACGTAGCCGCCGAGGGTCGGACCATCGGCAATCAGTATGATCGGGGTATCACCGCAGACATTGAGGGTACCGCGAATGGCGTATCCGTGATCGACAATATTGGAGGGATGGCTCCCACCGACACCGCCATCCTCGCGGGCCCAGAAATATCCCGGGACCTCTTCGATGCGGTACGCCGAACGGTTGGCCGTATGCTGAATCTTATGTTCCTGATCGTAGAGGTAATCCATACCCTCTTTCGTCACATAGTCCGGACAGGCCGTGGGACCGGGGATTGTCCGCAGTTCCCATACCCGTGAATACTCGGGGATCACTTCTTTCTTGAGTTTTCTGCCGGCCAGCTCTGCCAGACTTTTTGCGGGTACACCGAATTTCAGAACGTCGTCGGGCTGCAGGGCCCGGCCTTCGAATCCGCCGTAATTGCCGAAGATACAGGTAGATTTGCTTCCCAGATAGGGAGGAACATCTAACCCGCCGGCAACGGCGAGGTATGCTCTGAAGCCGAATTCGCCGAATACACCCAGGCTCAACACGTCACCCTTTTTCACGGCCACGGCCTCCCACATTGGAATGGCATCCCCGTTTACGGTAGGTTTCATATCCGTACCGCAGAGGCTCATCACGGTATCGGTCTGAAATTCCGCCTCAAAGTATCCTGCGGCAATCTCAAGACCGGCTTCGCTTACCGGATTGCCTACGATCAGGTTTCCAAACTGCAGTGCCATATTATCCATTGCACCGGATGCAGCCATGCCCTTGCTCAGATAACCTAATCTGCCGGGCCAATCTTCAACCATCGACTCAATACCGCTTTTTATTATTTTCAACATAAGCTTTATCCTCCTTCTTCAGGGATTAAAGGCGCGGTGCCGTTTTTCTTGCTTCGGCCTGTTTTGCCTGAAATTCTTCCGCCCCTTTCTTGACTTCTGGGGAATTGACGAAATCCAGGTATTCTTTCACGACAATATCGCCGTCCTCGATCTGATATTCATAATCGGTCTTGTCATGGACATGCGTATAAATATCGAGAATTTCAGGTTCCGTTACCTCGTGGAATATGATTCTGTCGCCATTTCTGTAGAGGAACGGCGAATCCTTGAAGAGGGGGTGTTTCTGGGCAAACTGGAAGGTCGGGATCGTTCTCCCGAACAGCTGGTATCCGCCACCCGTTTCGGTCGTGTAGGTAAATACACAGGGTCCGCCGATTCCGACGGTGCCTTCCGGCGTCCAGGTTCGCGGAGGATTGTACTTCGGCACCACGATGGCGCACCGCGGATCGACAGGCCAGAAGAAACCGCCGCCGGGCCAGAAGCCGCCGCCACTGTTGTACCACTCTGTGGCCAGCAGGATCTTCTTGATTTCTGCCGCACTGACACCGTTGCAGAGGGCCATGTATTCGAGGTTGTATCCGTCAATCACGTTGGGTGCATCCGGTCTGACTTCCTTGACGTACTTCTCGACACACTTGATCGTCTCACTGTCCTCAAATGCGATGGGCAGATGAATGAGACGCGACGGCATGACGATGTGGTCGACATCCGCCAGATCCTCCTCGAACTGTTTGACGAGATCGATGAGTGTCCTCACATTCAGTACCGTCGGGTCAAAATGAATCATGTTGGTTCTGATTCCGGGCAGGGTTTCGATGAGGCCCTTGGGTGCCTTTTCCCTCACCTCGGCATCTATGGTCTGCATCCGGAACGAATCGAGCAGATTTGCACGCTGCTCTCTGCCGTATTCGACCTGCAGAAAACCGTCGCCAGCCTGCCGGAACAACACTTCCAGTCTCGTTTCCGTTGCCGGCAGAGTATCCAAAATCACATCATAATTTCGTTGCTCCATTTGTATCTCCTCTCTCAATGGTGAATTTGAGTCAAAGCGAACAATATCATCTTCCTCGCGCCTCTTTCCTCCTCTCTACAGCAGGAAGCAAAACCCGCAGAATCAATCTTCATGCTATCGGATCTCGTGCTTATCGTTTTGACAACTATTTGATATAATTACCAATTAACAATTTACCATTACACTATAGCTCACCTGTTCACGGCAGGATTGCCCTGCCGTGTTTTTCTACAGCTTTAAAAAATGCTTACCTTTGTGCAGTGAATTACAGCGCCGGTGATACCACCGTGAATCCGGCGTCATCCAGCCCGGCCCGTACGGCCGTGATAATATCGATGGCACCGGGGCTGTCGGAATGCACACAGACGGAAGACCCTTCGATATCGATCTCCGTACCGTCGGTGGTGGTTACTTTTTTATCCCTGACCATCTTGAGAACCTTGGCAAGCACGTCTTCCGGTTTGTGGGCATCGTGTTGCCTCGTAATGACCAGATTGCCCTCGCCGTCGTACCCCAGATCGGCATATACCTCGAAGATCGTACGGACACCCATACTGGCTGCTATATCTGCCAGCACGCCTTTCTGCATGCAGTACAGGTAGAGATTCTTATCCACGGCACATATGGCCTCGCAGATTGTCCGGGCGACGTCTTCTCTTCCATGCGCCATACCGTAGAGTTTGCCGTGGGGCTTCACGTGATGCAGCGTCATACCGGCGGCATCGACAAATGCCTTGACTGCCCCGATCTGATAAAGAAGGTCGCAGTACAGCTCCTCCATGGTCATATCAATCACGCGCCTGCCAAATCCCTGCATATCGGGCAATCCCGGATGTGCCCCGACCTGCACGCCATGTTTTTTGGCAAAATCCACCGTCTTTCTCATGACAGTAGGATCCCCTGCATGAAAGCCGCAGGCAACGTTGGCGCTCGTGATAAACGGCATGAACGCTTCGTCATTGCCCATCGTATACATGCCGAAACTTTCGCCCATATCCACATTCAGATCAATGTTCATGTTTCACCTCTTTCTATGTTTTTCCACCAATAATGAAACCATCAATGTCGGCAGCCAGGAGGGTAAGCCCCGCCTTGTCCTCACTTTATGGAGACTGGGTAAAGTCCCGCACTGAAACGGGAACACCCTGCCTGCCCTCGCTACATCCTGGCTACACACGCTCTATTTTCCTATAAATAGGATCACCGACTGATCAGTCGTCGTGAAATTCGCGCTATTGAAAAGAGCCTCTCGCCCCCCGCGAACAATCTCTTCAAATGAACGGCATTGCATCCATCTTCCCAATTCCCCCGAGGGGGGGGAATTGAAAAGATAGTGCCATGCCCTTCTAGCAGTTAGATACCCAGATACGCCTCGCGTATTTGAGGATTGTTCAGAAGTTCGTCGGCCTTGCCTTCCATGATCATCCGGCCGTGTTCCATGACGTATCCGCGATCGCTCATACCGAGCGAATTCTGGACGTCCTGTTCGACCAAGAGAACGGTCATGCCCTGATCGGCAATTTTTTTGATCGTCTCGAATATTTCCTGAATCAGAACCGGCGCAAGTCCCAGCGACGGTTCGTCAAGCATGAGAAGTTTCGGCGAGGCCATAATGCCGCGGCCGACGGCCACCATCTGCTGTTCGCCACCACTCAAGGTGATGGCCTGCTGCTGCTCACGTTCTTTCAACCGCGGCAGGAGCTGATGGACTAATTCAAGATTCTGTGCATAATTCTCGGTACCCCGGGCATTGTATGCCCCCATTTCGAGGTTTTCCTTGATCGTCATCAATGGAAACAGTTTCCTGCCCTCGGGTACCTGAATCACACCTTTATCGACAACCTTCTCGGGAGGCAGCTCCTGGATCGGCTCACCATCGAAGATAATCTCTCCCGATGCGGCCTCCATAATACCAGAAATAGTCTTGAGCATTGTTGACTTTCCGGCCCCGTTCGCGCCGATCATGCTGATAATTTCACCTTCCTCAACATGAAACGACGCGTCCCAGATAACCTGAACGTCCCCGTAGAAGACATTGAGATTTTTAACTTCAAGCAGCGACATAATTTTCCCCCAGATACGCTTTTATTACGTTTGGATCTTTGGATACCTCTTCCGGTGTCCCTTCGGCAATCTTCGCGCCGAAGTTAATGACGGAAATCCGGTCCGAGAGCGCCATAATGGCCCGCATGATATGTTCGATGACGAAGATGGTCACGCCACCATCCCGTATACTGCGGATTATGTCGATGATTTCGTCGACCTCCCGCGGCCGCAGACCGGCCATGCACTCATCCAGAAGCAGCATCTCGGGGTTTGTTGCCAGTGCCCGTGCAAGCTCCAGGCGTTTGCGATCGGCAATCGTCAGATTCTTCGCCAGGATGTCCTTTTTATCGGCGAGTTTCAGCCGCTCCAACACCTCCAGGGCCATATCTTTCACTTCCGCCGGTGAGGTCGAGCGGATGTACGCCCCCACCATGACATTGTAGAGCACCGTCTTCGATGTAAAGGGCTTCACCACCTGGAACGTCCTGGCTATCCTTTGCTTACAGATATCCCACGGCTTCATTCCGGTAATGTCGTCACCTTTGAAAATGACATTTCCGTACGTCGGTGGATACACGCCGGCAACACAATTGAAGAGGGTTGATTTGCCGGCACCGTTCGGTCCGATGAGCCCGAATATCTGGCCCTGTTCGATCGACAGATCGACCTGGTCGACGGCCTTCAGACCGCCGAAATGTTTTGATACGTTTTTAATTTCAAGGTACGCCATTACGCTTTCACCCCCTCTACTTCAGTCTTACCGCTAAATTTATCCAAGACCCAGTTGTATCCTCTGCTCAACGGGTCTACCAATCCCCGCGGCATATAGAGCATGACCAGGATCAGGATGAGACCGTAGATGACCAGGTGCAGACCCGGTGCGATGTCACTGAGATATATTCTCGAGAAATCACTCACCGGCCGCAACAACAATGCCCCGATGACCGGTCCAGCAATGGTACCGCGACCTCCGATGAGTGCGATAAAGGCAATCTCGAAGGAAAAATCGAGCCCGAGAATCTGCTTGGGATAGAAATAGAGCATAAGCTGGGCGTAAAAGGTGCCCGCCAGTCCCGTCAGAAAGCAGCTGAGGGCCATGGCGATTACTTTATATTTGGCCACATTCACACCGAGGGCTTGGGCCGCTTCAGGCTCTTCGCCGCCGCCTGCCAGGTAGTAGCCGATCCTGATTTTCGATATATACCAAGTCACAAAGAGCACAATGCAGAGCATGATCAGAATGATGTAATAGTAGGGCACCTTGCTCATGAACTGAAACTGCGCAAACGAGTTGTGCAGCGGTATACAGATCCCCCGCGGTCCATTGACCAGGAGGGGACCTATTTTGTCGGTATTTTCAACCAGCACCCTCACCCCTTCACCGAAGGCCATGGTCGCCAGCGCAAAGTAGGCACCCCGCAGTTTCAGGGTGGGAATACCAATGATGGTACCTACGATCGCAGAGACAATACCGCCGACAAACATGCCGATCCAGGGGCTCAACCCGAAGGCCATAAAGAGCACCGTTGACGTATATGCGCCGATCCCCACATAGGCAGAATGCCCCAGGGGCAGCACACCGGCAAACCCACCCACCAGATTCCAGGCGGTGGTCAGATAGGCATAGAAGAACAGCAGTATCAGAATCTGCAGATATGTAGGACTCCTCATCCACACAGGCAGAGTAAATACTCCGACTATGAGAATGATTTTGAGTAGTTTGTCCAGGTTTTCTCGTGTCATGTCTTTCCGTCTCCTTTCTTACCAGTCCCGCTTTTCGCCGAACAACCCTGCCGGTCTTACAAAAAGCACCGCAAGGAACACAACGTAAACGATAAGTTCTGTCCATGTTGACGCCATGAATTGAGCGCCGATCGACTCGATGAGACCGACAATTACACCACCGATGAGGGCACCGGGAATACTTCCCAGTCCTCCCAGTACGACGATGATGAAGCATTTGACGTCAAAGATGACACCGACAGTCGGAAACACATAGTAAAAGGGGATCAAGACACAACCGACGATACCGGCAATTGCCGTTCCAATACCGAAGGCAATATTGTACACGCGGTACTGGTTGATTCCCATGAGGCTCGCCGCCACACGGTCCAGACTGGCGGCCCTGATGGCCTTGCCCAGTTTTGTGTATTTTAGGAACCACACCAGTGCCACGGCGGTGATAATCGTTATAACAAACCCGTAAAATTTGGGAGCGGAAATAATCAAGTCTCCGAGAGAAAATGAAGTGCCCGACACTGTCGTGTTGACAACCCGATATTCGGCACCGAATACCATCAGGGTAAGATTATCCAGGATGTACCAGACACCCGAGGTGACGATTATAACTTCGCTCGGTTCCCGCACATCGGCCTGCTGTACCAGTATGGGCTTGATAACGATGGCCTGCATAAAGTATCCGAAAAAGAACAAAAGCGGTACCACAACTATGAGCGCCACGTACGGATTGACACCGGTCAATGTGACAAGCCAGTAAGCGGCATACATTCCAACCATCAGCAGTGAACCGTGGGCAAAGTTGATGACCTTGATGACTCCGAAAATCAGGGTGAGGCCCAGCGCGGCGAGACCGTAGATCGAACCCGTCAGCGTCCCGTTGATGATTGATTGGATAATTACGTCCATAATAACCTCGCATGGATTTTGAATTGTCGGCCCGGGGGCGTGAGAACGCTCGCGCATCTCCCGCTCCCGGCCCGTGTATTCACATTAAGCATTACGTATCATTCTCAACCCTGTGTCGCTCTACTTCGCTGCGGGCATGGGAAATACGGCCTTGTAACCGGCTCTGGCGGCATTCACCGGCCATACGGTCACACGTTCCATCGTGCCGTTGACATCTCTGAACTGCACCATGACGATACCGGCATTGATATTCTGGCCCGACTCGTCAAACTGGACCGCATCGTAGGAAACGATCATACCGGGTCCGGAAGTCAGGTTGGTCTTCGTCAGGGCGTCTCTGATCTTTGCAGGTTTTGTCGAACCGGCTCTTTCGAGGGCATCGGCGATCACAAAGACGGATGCGAAGGCATCGACGGACTCACCGGCCAAGGGATACCCATGGCGTTTTTTGAATTCGGCATTGATCTCGGGGATGCCGGGTTTACTGAGGTCGGATTCCCACTCGACAACGTCGAACATATATTGACAGTTCTTACCGGTGTTCTTTCTGAACATGGGATCTGCATGGCCGCCACCGGTTCCGATGACTGCCTTGACCGAGACCTTCATTTCGGCCATGGTGTTGGTCAGAAGGATCGCATCGGCCGCATTGGAGGTCAGCAGGATGACATCGGGGTTGGCTTTCTTGACCTTCATGACAACGGGAGTAAGGTCACTGGCCGTACTCGGATAGGGTTCGTTCAGGACGACTTTGTAGCCGTACTGCTCGGCAAGTTTGACCCACTGTTCGGCCATGCCGACGCCCCAGTCGCCGTTCTCGTACAGGAACGCCATGGTCTTTAATTCCGTGCCGGTTGCTTTTTTCATGTCTTCGAGAAACTTGAACTGGTCACGGGTCCACCAGGCATCCTTGGCGGCAATTCTGAAGGTGTATTTGAAACCACGTTCGGTGATGGTATTGCGGACGGACACGGGCACGATAAAGGGTACACCGTATCGCTCGGCAACCTGTGTTGCCGGGTAGGTGACGGCAGAGTTCCAGCAGCCGGAGAGGACGTGGACTCTGTCACTGTTGATCAGTCTTTCCGCAGCGGTCACACCAACGGTGGGGTCACTTTTGCTGTCGACATAGATGTTTTTCAGTTTGGCGCCACCCAGGGATTTAATTCCGCCGGCCTTATTGATCATTTCGGTTGCAAGTTCACGAGCATTCATACCTTGGACACCGACCGATGCTGAAGGTCCTGACAGCGGCAGGATATTACCGATCTTGACTACTTTTGCGGCAATCGCGGGTGTTCCGACCAGTACGAGCGAGCACACAAAAAAAGCGATTGCGATACCTGTTACTACACTGCGCATCTTCCCTCTCATTAGATTTTCTCCTTCGCGTTAATTTGAAATACCGACCGGGATATATTCCCGGTTACATGGGAGGGCCGCACCGCCTCGCACAGCCGCACGCAGCGGCGCAGCCCAGTTCCATTTATATTTTAGAGACGATATGAGTCGTCACATCGAATCTTCCTATTTCGTGAGCGATGCAAATGCATCATCCATAATGGCAAGGGCCTTGTCCAGCTGCTCATCGGTAATCACGAGCGGCATGAGGCAGCGGATTACATTGTAATACGGGCCGCACGACAGGAGGAGCAGGCCGTTGTCAAACGCATATTTGGTAATCGCCGCAGTCTCGTCCTTGGCCGGTTCTTTGGTTTCGCGGTCTTTGACCAGCTCCATCGCGATCATGGGACCTTTGCCGCGGACATCGCCAATAATTTCGTACTTCTTCTGCAGTTCGCCAAAGGCCTTCCACAGTTTCTCACCCAGTGCAGCGGATGTCTCGAGCAGGCCATCGTGGTCAAACATATCCAGGACGGCATTGGCAGCCGCGCAGGCCACGGGGTTTCCGCCGTAGGTACCGCCGATACCACCGGGATGGACGCTATCCATAATCTCTTCCCTACCGACCACGGCACTCAGCGGCATACCGGCGGCCAGACTCTTGGCAACCGACATCAGATCCGGCTCGACCCCCCAGTGTTCGATGGCAAACATCTTTCCGGTCCTGCCCATACCGGCCTGGATCTCGTCGGACACGAACAGCACATCATTGTCCTTACAGATCTTGGCAAGCTTGGGGAAATATTCGGGCGGCGGCGCTATGAATCCGCCCTCACCCATGACCGGTTCCGCGACCACGGCGGCCGTATTCTCCGGCGGTGTCTGGATGAACAGTTCATTCAGATAGTCCGCACACGCAACATTACATTCAGGGTACTTGAGGCCGAAGGGGCACCGATAACAGTATGCGTAGGGCATACGGTAAACTTCAGAGGCCATGGGGCCAAACCCCCACTTGTAGGGTTTGCTCTTGCTGGTCATGGTCATGGTGAGCAGTGACCTGCCATGGAAGGCATGCTCAAAGACCACGATACCGGGTTTCTTCGTATAATAACGTGCGATTTTGACCACGTTTTCCACGGCCTCGGCACCACTGTTGGCGAAAAAGGCCTTTTTCGGGAATGAGCCCGGCGTGATCGCACACAGTCGGTCTCCCAATGTGACGGCCGGTTCATACGGCAGAACCATAAAACAGGTATGGGTAACTTTCTCTGCCTGATCCTTGATCGCTTCCACCACCCGCGGTGCGGAATGACCGACATTCATGACACCGATACCGCCGGCGAAATCGATAATCTCGCGTCCATCGACATCGGTAAGCATGGCACCCTTGCCCGATGCAACAAATGCAGGTTTGGCATTGATGAAACTCTTTGCCAGTACCTTGCCTCGCAGTTCGTCTAAAGTTTGGTTACTCATTCGTTCTCCTACCTCGCTTTCAATTCAATCGATTACAGCTTCATCGCGCCACTGCATCTGAGCGGCGTGTTAACACATTTTCATTTGGTGTTCTCAGTATGCAACTTCAAAGAGAACCGGAATTACAAGGCCGCGCGGTAAATCGCTTCCGCATCGTCATAATGGAGTGTGCGCGGATTGTTTGCCAAAAGCCGTGTGACCTTCAAGACGCCCTCGGCCAGCATGGGAACATCTTTCTCTTCCACACCGTAATCGGCCAGGTGGCGCGGCACTCTGAGATCATCGGCCAGCCGGTCAATCGCCGCGATTACCTTATCCACAACCTGCAATGCATCCAGGCCTTCGGTGGGAATGCCGAACGGTTTCGCAAGCCCTGCAAACTTGGGCAGATTACCCAGCACATTGAAGCGAATGACATGGGGCAGCATAAGGGTATTGGCGATCCCGTGCGGTATATGGAACTCCGCACCGATGGGGTATGCAAATGCATGTACAGCCGTCACACCGGCATTCGCGAATCCGATACCGGCCAGGAGGGCACCCTCCATCATGGCGGCCCGTGCCTGGATGTTGTCACCCTTGGCGTAGGCAGTCCGGATGTTGTTGTAAATAAGTTCGATGGCCCGGACATTATACATGTCGGTCAGGCCGGTGGCGTTAATCGACGTCAAGGCCTCGACGGCGTGGATCAGGGCATCCATACCGGTGGCGGCGGTCACGTGCGGCGGGAGCCCCACGGTCAGTTCGGGATCCAGGATGCCGCAGGCGGGGTACAGATAAGGACTGACGATGCCCTTTTTCAGCTTTTCACCTTCGTCGGAAAGAATTGCAATGGGGGTGACTTCGCTTCCCGTCCCAGCCGTTGTCGGTACAAGAATCGTCGGCAGGCCCGGTGCGGGAATCAGATCGATACCGAAATATTCTCCGATCGGCCCTTCGTTGGTTGCCATGATCGCCGATGTCTTCGTCATGTCGAGAGAGCTGCCCCCTCCCAGACCGATGAGAAGTTTTGCGTCTTCCTTTTTAATTACGTCGACGCAGTCCGCTACGATCTCGTAACGGGGATCCGGCTCGACACCGTCAAATATTGCATACTCGATTCCGGCCGCTTTCAGTGATTCTTCGACCGGCACGTTCAGTCCGGCACCGATGACGCCTTTATCCGTCACAATCAGGACCTTTTTGGCACCACGTTTGGCTGCTTCCGCTCCGATTTCCTTTATGGAACCGGCACCCATTATGATTTTCGGGGTAGTCGTAAACACACTTGCCATCTTATTGAGCCTCCTAATGAATCTGATAATTGTTTAATGTACTTCACCTTCCGGCTTTTCGTGTTCGTGTTGTGTACCCCTATGCGCTGAACTCCTTCGGAACCTGATGGGCCGTGCGAGCATTGGGGTTGTATAGCTTCACAAACTCATTCTTCAAATCCTCACGAAAATCGGGATGGGCGATGTTGATCAGGGCCTTCGCGCG
>Ga0272442_10006665_pt1 | contig 15132 bp, 19 predicted proteins | sample SSMForm2O_FD_200262 | JGI IMG/M metagenome (GOLD analysis project Ga0272442, IMG submission 200262) | Marine sediment archaeal communities from Little Sippewissett salt marsh, Falmouth, MA, United States - SSM-Form-2O | ecosystem: Environmental > Aquatic > Marine > Wetlands > Sediment ...
TGTCGAAGCAATGAAGCAATCAAAATGAAGATAAAATCTATTAAAGCAAACCAAGTATTTGATTCAAGAGCTAATCCTACAGTGGAAGCTATAATCAATAATACAGCAAAAGCAATTGCTCCTAGTGGAAAGTCAACAGGTATTTATGAAGCAAAAGAAGTAAGAGATAATAAAAAAGATTATTTCTATGGTAAGTCTGTTGAAAACGCAATCAAAGCAATAAAAAGATTATCGCCTAAACTTAAGAAAACAAATACACAAAGACAATTTGATACTATTCTTAAAGACAATATTGATAAGATAGGTTCTAATGGTGCAATCGCATTAAGTATGGCGTATGCAAGACTAAGTAAAAATTTAATCTCATACTTAAACAAACAAACCAAAACAAAAATTACAACACCGGTTATCATGGCAAATGTGATTAATGGCGGTGTTCATGCAAAAAATAAACTGAAATTTCAAGAATTCATGATTACTCCTATTAAAGCAAAGGATCAAGTCCAAGCAATTGCAGAAATCTATCATATATTAAAGAAACAAACAAAATCCTATTCCTTAGGTGATGAAGGTGGCTTATCTATAAAGAATATAGACGAGAAAAAAGCTCTTGCAATGATAGAAAAAGCAATATCCAAATCATCATTCACAAACAAACAAATCAGGATTGCACTTGATGTTGCAGCATCTGAATTCTATAGGGATGAATATTATTATCTTAATAAACGTTTATCAGCACAACAATTAATGGATTATTATAAGAAGATAATCAAAGATTTCAAAATTTACTCGATTGAGGATGCTTTTGAACAAACAGACTATGTTGCGTGGAAGGAATTTACAAAAAAGAATAAGAAATTATTGATTGTTGGTGATGATCTTACTGTTTCCAATAAAATATTCCTGCAGAAAGCAATAAATAATAAATTATGTAATAGTATAATACTTAAACCAAATCAAGTTGGTACGGTTACTGATTCAATTGAAACAATTAGATTAGCAAATAAGAATAAATTTAAGTTGATTGCATCACATAGATCAGGTGATACTGAGGATGCTTTTATTGTTGACTTTGCGTTTGCTATGGGTGCTAAGCACATGAAGATTGGTGCGCCATGCCGTGGAGAAAGAACAGCAAAATATAATAGATTTATTGAGTTGACTAAGTAATACTAAATATACATAGCTAGAATAAAGCCAAGTGCAAGTTCATAAATTATATCTGTAAGATAACCATAAGCAACCATTCTTCTAAGATAAAACAATGAACCTAGAACAATAATTCTTATGATATACATCCCTATAGTTCCGTAAAGAAAAAAGCTAGCTTCTGATGATACTATACCTAAATTTAATATAATAAAGGTTGTTAAAATTCCTCCAAAAAATTCAACAATATAACCAATTACAAAAAATCCTATTAAAAATTCAATAATATTCCCAATTACACTATCTGTCATGAATCATAAGTTATTTAGTTTGGTTTAAATAGTTTTGCTAAAAACAAAATACATATAAATACTTATTCTTTCTATTAATCTAATGGAACAACAACAATGTTTATTTTGCGGAATAGCGCACAAACAAGCGCCTTCATATACAATCTATGAAGATGATAAAGTTATTGCAGTCCTAGATATAAATCCATTAACATCAGGACATGTATTATTATTTCCCAAAGAACATTATCCGGTTTTTCAAGCAATACCTCAGGATGTAATGGATCATATGAGTAAAGCAATTAGATTAATTTCTAATACGATGTTGAAATCACTAAAAGCAACAGGTACAAATATCTTTAATGCCAATGGTGTTGCCGCAGGTCAAAAAGCACCGCATGTTATTATTCATATTGTACCTAGATATGATAGTGATGGTATTAATACATTTTTTATTCCTACTCTTGAATATAATAAAGAAAAGTTAGAAAAATTAAGAGCTGTTTTTGTTGATAAGTTAAAACAATTACAACAACCTCAAAGTGATCTTGAATCACAACTAACAGAGAAGTTTGGTTAAAATGTGCGATTATTGCGATATAGTTAATAAAAAAAAGGAAGCAGTCATACTTTATGAAGATGATGTAGCTATGGTTTTCATAAATAATGAAAAGCAATTAGTTACAATACCAAAAAAACATTATGTTATTATTGAACAAATACCTGATAATATCATGACTTATCTGCTTATGGTAACAAGTAGAATATCTGGCATGATGTTTGAAGCTGCAGGTGCAGCAGGTACTAATATAATCATCAATAATGGATCGTCTGCAGGTCAAAACACAGAACATTTTTCGATCAATATCATATTTAGAACAGAACACGATGATTTTGATTTTTCATGGAGTATTGTTCAACAAACACAAGATCAATTAATGCAAACACAGGAGAAAATGATTGACGGTATTAAAGACATATTGAAAGAACCAGTAAAAGAAGTTCCTGAAGATGATGATAAAGACAAAGAAGAACCTGAAGAAAAAGAACAACCTAAAAAAGAGAAAAAGCCAACACCAGAGGGTCATCCTGATAGAGAAGATGATGCACCAGTATTACCTCAGGATGTTGATGATTATAGAATCAAACAATTGATTAGAGTACCATGAGAATATAATTATAGATTGTTTCTAGATTAATAATATTATAATACATCATTACAAAGAACACAATAAAAGCCAATAACATCGCAGGAATAAAAGCAAAACCATCTTTTATCTTCACAGATTTAATCTTCTGCTTCTTAATCTCTTTAATATCCTCTAGAGAAAGACCTGTTTTTCTCAAAGATATTTTTTTAATCTTACTTACTAACCAATCACCTTCAACTAAATCCTTTGTTTTCTTTGTGATAACCATAATATCTTGTTCTAGCTTCTTAAAATAATAAAGATCAAAACCAAATAATATTAATAGAGCAAGGAACCAAGAATTCATATACAAAGAAACAACAAGTCCTGCTAATACTAATAATAAAATTTTGTTATTTAACTTATTTTTCTTGATCAGTTTAGGTAAATACCATAGAGCAATAATATTATTATATACAATACCGCTTAATGCCATAAGAAATATATAAAGTAAAGGACCAACATAGTTAAAGTTACTAAGATACAAAGTCAGAGCAGTTAGTAATTTAGCATCACCACCACCCCATAATCCACTTGCATACAATACATAACAAAAACCAAAAACAATAATTGTCATCAATAATGCATGAAATAAATTATTCTTAAGAATAATTAAGCTTGTTATACCTATAAGAGCAATAAAATAACTAATAGAATCAGGAATTTCTTTATGCTTAATATCAATATAGCTTGCAATAACTAATATTGCCAAGATTATAATAGGAAATACTAGATCTATCATAATACAAAGAAACAAATCTAAATTTATAAAATCTTTCTTTTACTCAAAATCAGGTAATATAAGCTCTTTTTTTAAAGAAAAACAACAAGGTTTTTAAAGAGATATTGATTATTAGGTAATACCTTAATGGTTAAAACCTTAAAATTTAAACAACTGGGGGTGTATCTCAATGGAAAACGTAATTGTAAAAAGTAAAATAAAAGAAGTTGCTGGTAACTTTAATGTAGGTTCTGACTTTGTTGAAAAGCTTAATGCTAAGGTTATTGAATTAATTCAAGAAGCTACAAAGAGAGCTGAAGGCAATAACAGAAAAACAGTAATGGGTAAAGACCTATAAGTCTTTTATTTTTTTATTTATTTTTCTTATAAAATGTTGATGCGAATTCAAAAGATTATTTCTCATTCAGGCTATTGCTCTAGACGAAAGGCAGAATCTCTAATAGAACAAGGTAGAGTCAAAGTCAATGGCATAACAGCAACCATTGGTCAAAGTGCAGATCCTGATAAAGACAAGATTACAATCAATAATAAAGCAATAAAAATCAAAGCTTTTGAATATTATGTTATTAACAAACCCATTAACTATTTGTGTACATTACATAAATCTCATCAAGAGAAACATAGAAAATCAATCTTTGATTTGCCTCAATTAAGAAAATTAAAATCACGGATATATAATATAGGCAGACTAGATTATAATACTGAAGGTATTTTAATATTGACAAATGATGGTGATTTTGCTAATTCAGTAATGCATCCCTCAAATAATATAACCAAAACCTATGATGTTGAATTAGATAGGGCATTAACACAATATGATCTAAAAAGACTAAACAAAGGCGTTTTTGTTATTGATCGTAAAGTCATTCCTGATAATGTTAAGATAATCAAACCCAACAAAATTAAATTAACAATACACGAAGGATTAAATAGAATTGTTAAAAGAATGATGAAAACTCTTGGTTACAGAGTTGTAAAATTAAAACGAACTGCAATAGGTAATCTTAAGCTAGGATTACTTAAACCCGGAGAAATAAAAAAATACACTAAAAAAGAAATAGAAAATAAAATAAAGGATTGATATGAAATCGAACGCCAATTGGCGTGTTAAAATGCAAATCGTATCCATACAAAGTATGGAGTTGTATTGCGTTTTAACTAAGATTTCATATTAATCATAAGATCAAGGCATAATTTTTCTATAGCATAAATTTAAATATTATTAAACTTTATCATTTGTATGGATAGAACTAATTTACCTTTTAGGAAGAATTGTGAAGGTTATTTTATTGATCGAAAAGGAAATATTCTTGCACAAGATAGTGGAAAAGGTTATATAATATTCCCTGGCGGAGGTATTGATGATCATGAAAATCCTGAGCAAGGTCTATTAAGGGAAGCTCATGAAGAAACAGGTGTTATAATTAAAGGTAAATTAATAGAATTAGGAGTTATTCATATTATATGGGATGAGAATTGGATAACTACAGAAAAGCAAAAAAAAAGATTTAGAAAATATAAAGGCGATGAGATGTATTTCTTTTTAGGACATATTGATAGATTAGAAAAACCTAAAGGCGATCCGGAAAATCCAAATGACGATGATATTTGGATTGGTGAAAAATTAATGTCCATAAATCAAGTTATTGATATCATTGAGAAAACCAAACCCTTTTCTGAAGATATTAGGATTTATCGTGAATCACAATTAAATTTTCTTAATAAAATAAAAAATAAAATTAAGGCATAATATTATTATGTTCTAACCACTTCTTGATAAATGGTTCTGGTCTAGCTCCTGAAAATTCATCAACAATTTCGCCATTTTTGAATAATTTGATTGTAGGGATGCTCATAACAGCATATTTTCCTGCTGTTGTTTCACAATTGTCCAGATTTGCTTTTGCCAATACTAATTTGCCTTCATATTCATTTGCAATCTTTTGCATTATTGGTATTAACATCCTGCATGGCATACACCATTCAGCCCAAAAATCAACAACAACAGGCATTGTTTTAGATTTTTCAATTACATTTTCTTCAAAATTATTATCATTAACGTCAATTTCCATTATAATCACCCTCCTTATCTAGAAATCTGTTCTAAGCTTAATAAATATTTGTATTCTTCATCAATATGATCTTGAATATCATCAATTATCTTCTTGTTCTTTACATCAAACAAGTGCTTGAATCTTTGTTGTGTCTTCAGATATTCTGTTATTGGTTTTTTCTTTTGCTTGTAATTAATAGTATATTTTTTACCATTTTCAACTTCGTATAAAGGCCAGAAATTTGTTTCAACAGCTAATTTTGCAACATCAATTGTATGACTTTGTTTTATGCCCCAGTATCTTGTACAAGGCGATAATACATTAATGAATTTAGGACCTTTGATTGTCATAGCTTTTTTTACTTTTTCAGTAAAGTCATCTAAAAATGCAATTGATGCTTGTGCACAATATGCAATATTGTGATTTGCAATAACTTTTGTTAAGTCTTTTCTATATTCATACTTACCAAAAGTCTTACCAATTGGCGTTGTTGAGGTTTTTGAACCCTTAGGTGAAGCACTACTTCTTTGATTGCCTGTATTTTGATAGGCTTCATTATCATAACAGATATATAAAAAATCATGACCTCGTTCAATTGCTCCTGACAAAGATTGTAATCCTATATCATAAGAACCGCCATCACCGCCAAAAACAACAAACTTGATATTATTTTTTATCAAACCTTTTTTTTTAAGTATTTTGTATGCTGTTTCAATGCCTGATATTGTTGCAGATGCATTTTCAAATGCATTATGCATAAAAGGAATATTCCATGATGTAAAAGGATATATTGTTGTTGTAACTTCCATACAACCTGTTGCACCAACTACAACAACATCTTCTTTAATTGATGCCAATGCAGTTCTCACTATGATAGGTATTGCACAACCAGGACATGTTCTATGGCCTTGTGCTAATCTTTCCTTGTTTTTTGAATTTGCTAATTCTTTGTGATTCATTTTTTGTTTACTTTTTATTTAAGCTATTATGTTGGTCTGTCAAAACGCATGAAATCAGTATACTACATATACATGCTTCATGCATTCTGACCAGCCATTAATGGCTGAGACCATCATAATAGCTTTTTTTCATTCTCTACAACCTATTGTTTTGATTGAGTCTTCAAAATTATTCTTATCAATCTTATTATTCATCATATCTTCATAAACTTTGATTATATCTTTTTCATAAATATCTCGTCCACCTAATCCAAAAACATAGCTCTGCATTTTTATATCTAAATTATTAAGCGATAATGCAACATCCTTATATAATGGTGGCATTGAACCATACGAAAAAGTCCTATCTAAAACCGAAACAAATTTAGCTTTCTTTAATGCTGTTTTTAGTTCTTCATAAGGAAATGGTCTATATAATCTTATTTTTAATAGACCTGCTTTAATCTTTTGTTTTCTTAGTTTATCAACAACTTCTTTTACTGTTCCTGATGTTGAGCTTGTACAAACAATAACGAATTCAGCATCTTTACTATAATATTGTTCAAAAAAGAAGTATTTATTGTCAGTTAATTCTTGTAATTCTTCGCCAACATCAATAAAAGCATTTTTTATATTTTCAATACTTGCTTTATGCTGTTGTAATTTTGTCTCAAAATAATAATCATATAATTGTAATGGTCCGATTGTAATTGGTTTTTTTGTATCAAGCACAGAATATAAAGGCTTGAAATTTCCAATGTATTTTTTCACTTGATTATCATTAAGAACATCAACTTTTTCAAAACTATGTGATGTTAAAAAACCATCTTGCATTACCATCACAGGAATATTAACTTTTTCTGCTAGTTTTACAGCTAACAAAGTATGATCATATACTTCTTGAGCATTTTCAGAGTATATTTGTATCCATCCACTATCTCTGACAAACATAGAATCTGAATGATCGCCATGAATATTAATCGGTGCAGATATTGCTCTGTTAACAACATTCATCACAATAGGTAATCTTAATGATGATGCAATTGGCAATATTTCTGCCATTAATAATATGCCTTGACTTGATGATGCTGTCATTGTTCTTGCTCCAGCTGATGCTGAACCAACAGCAGCACTCATAGCACTATGCTCAGATTCAACTCTGATAATTTCAGAATCCACTAATGCATTTGCTTTGTATTCTGCAAAATCTTCCATTATCTGTGTTTGTGGTGTTATAGGATAAACTGGAACAACATCAGGATTTATTTGTTTCATAGCATAGGCTGCTGCTCCATTTCCTGTAAATGCATTAGTTTGTTTTTTATTCTCTTTCATTTTAATCTTTTTTCTTATTGATATAATACACTAAGATTATTAGTAGTGCAAGTAATATGCCTACTGTAGTGTATGAATCCTCAATATAGCCCATTGAAAATAAAATATTTAATATCAAGCCTGAAAAAAATCCATAGTGTATTGATGTTTTTAATTTTACTAATGATATAACTAATAATGTCAATAAGCTTATTGCAATGCATGCAATAAATCTATATTTATTTTCTTCGGTTCTTTGTTCATCATATGTTTTTGTTAGTGCACGATAATTATCTTCGCATGCTCTTTGTTCACTCGTCATGTTTGCAACAGACGGCGATGCAACTTTAACATCAACGGGTCCATATAACGAACAATTATATTCAGGATATTCTAATCCATAATCAATAAAAGTTCTTACTGCAACTTGTGCAAGCGCAACAAAAACAATCAATATGCTAATGGCATATATAATAGTCATAATTTTACTTTCTTTCATCATCATCACCCTTTTTTATTGAACATTTGCATTCTTCACTGCCTTCACGCACATGACTGATTGCTTTTACAGGACATACTTGTTCACATATTAAGCATCCTTTACAATAATCAAGATCAGTTTCTGTTCTTTTACCATTTTTCACAGCAATACAATTCTCAGGACAGTAATTAACACACAGCATACAATTTATACATTTGCTTTTATCCCAAACCGGTCTATGAGTTCTCCAATCCCCTGTTTTAAATTCTTTTGAATTGCCAGCTTCAGTAATATTTCCTGCCAAAGGCATTTCCTTTGATTTCTTTTGTTTATTGGTTTTCATTTTTTGTTTCACAATTATAAGCAAAAGCAATTGCTTTTATATTTTTATCAACAATATCTTTGCCTTTATGTTCAAATACTTCTTGAACAACTTGTTTTAATTTACTTAAATCAAAATCACCTAGTAATTTGTATAATTTAGCTAATAATGATGTATTAGGAACATTTCGCCCTATGTGTTTTATTGCAATACCTGTTGCATCAACCCTATATAGATTGGCATTTATTCTCTTCTTTTTAAGTGAAGCTTTTACTTTTTTCATTAATTCCGGATTATCGCAATTAATCAAAATAATTTTTTCTTTTGAATCTTTATCAAGATAATCTAAAATATCAGGATTGAACATAATTAAAGTGTCATCAAGTATAACTAAAACATCAGTTTTTTCAATAGGTTGATTTGTTCGTATTTCTTTATCTGAAATTCTAAGAAAAGAATAAACAGGTGTTCCTGATTTTTCTGCACCAAATTTAGATAAGGATTTTCCATAATAACCCTGATATATTACTGATTTTGCAAAAATATCTGCAGAAGATTTTGCACCTTGTCCACCTCTTCCATAGAACATAAGCTTTAGATTCATTATAGTTTAAAGAATATATATAATATTTAAATATTGCTATTTTGGCATTGTAGCACCAGTTATTTTTTCATTACCAAAAAATTCTAATACATACATATTATTCTGCGTAGCTAAATACAGAAAAGGATGAAAAGATGGTCTATTTATAAAATCATAATCAATAATGAGGAATGGTCCAGTACTTTGTACTTTATTCTTTATGACTAATTCAGTTAATGCATTCTTAAAATTATAGTACTTAGTCAAGTATTCATCAATATCGTAATAAGTTTTGTCAGTTATAATTTCAATCTCATAATTATTTAGAACAAGTTCAATACCATTGTTTTTTAATGTGGTATTTTTTTTCTCATGTCTATTTGAATCAAATTTTGCTCGTGCTGCTTTATACCAAAATCTAGACATATGATTAATTATATGTGGTGTCTTGTAATGTCTTACAAGTTGCGCATGATCTAGATTAGTTTTTATTCTAAAATCTAGACCTCCAAAATTACCTTCATACCATCCAAAAGTAAGAAAAGGATCATTATTATCTATTGAAACAAGACCATCATCTTTTCCTGGTATTAATGGATGAATTAATCTGTATTTACCTTTAGCATCTTTTTGACTTATTTCACCAAACACAATTAGTTTAGGCAATAGTGGAGCACAATTATTTAGAATTCTTTTGCTTAACTCGCTTTGATGCGTAAAATCTTCCATTTGCTTTGAATGTGTAAACAAAGTAAAATCAAATGTTTTGATAAGATCATTTGCACCAGAAAAAGGTGGACCAATATAAACACTACCTATTAGATTATATTTTTCAATTATGTCGGGATGTCTTTGTAGCATATCCCATTCTATTATTGCACCATTACTATAACCTATCATCAATGTAATTGTATTGTCAAAATCAATCTTTCTCAAATCTGATTTTCTTCCATTATCAGAATTTCCAATTACGCTTTTTCTGTGAAATTCGTTTAATACTTTGTAAGCAAGATCACTAATTTCTTGATTGCTTAATGCTTTATCATGATCCTTTGGATTTTTACAAGGATATTCAATATAGATAATATCATCTAAAGAATTATTAATCATTTTCAATTGTTTTGTAAATGCTGAATCTTGAAATGATGTTTTTGCATTAGAATCATAGCCATGTATTAATATGCCTAATAGTTCAGGTTTTTTGTATTGTTTTGTTAATGGTTTAATATCTATAGAATAAGGTATTATATTGCCTTTTGATATTAATTGCATTACTTTATAATCAAAAAATGCACTTTTAATATGGATAATGCCTCGGGCATTATTTTTTGTTGTTTTAAAATCGCTTGCTGCTAAAGGCAAAGATAATGATAATGTGAGCATTAATGCTCTAGATACAGGATTATTAACGATTTTTTCTAAGATCATGGAATAATGATAGTCTTTTATGTTTTTAAAAATAACTATTATATAGAATACACTTTATCTTTTGAACCAGCTCTTCACTTTGTCTTTGAATTTAGAGCTTGTTTTCTGCATTTTTTCAATGCCTTTTTCTGCAAAATGTGATGTTTGACCTAAAATTTCGTATTTGAAATCAGGAACAGATGTTCCCCATGAATTAAGGAAAACAAAAGATTCAAGTTCATAACGTGTTGGCATTACTGGTGGTTTTGAGGAATAACCTAGAGCAACCAATCCAATAACAAAAGCTTCAGGAGGGACTCTTAATAATTCTTTAACACCATACCTATCAAAAGCTGCAACATAGCATGAAGCAACACCAAGAGCTTCTGCAGCAAGCAACATATTGGATGCAGCAAAAACACCATTTTGTATAGAATATTCATTACCATGCTTACCATAATACATCTTAGCTTTATCAGGAGTAACACAAACAACAACAAGTGCTGATGCTTTTCCTAACCACAATTGATTCAAAGCAAGATTTGCAATCTTGTCTTTGATTTTTTGTTTTTCAATAACTATGAATTTCCAGTTTTGCAGATTTCCAGAACTTGGAGCATATCTTCCAGCATTAATAATTTCATAAAGAAGATCTTTTTCTAATGGCTTATCAATAAAATTACGATTACTACGCCTATTTTTTATTGTTTCTAAAAAATCCATATTATATATAATATAGATTAGAATTTATAAATGTAACGATAAAAATAGTTTAATCATAATATTCTCCAAGGTTTGCAGTTATTTGTAATCTTAGTCTATTGAAATTACAATGCTTTTGATCGTAGTTTGCACTAACTGATTCTCTTAAATGACCTAGCATTGTACTTAAGTCACAATTGCAATATTGTATTGGACCATAATAATGTTTTTTAAGAAATGTTTTTAATCTGGTTCCTTTCCATACTGTATTTGGACTGGGCCATCTTCTTATACCATTCTTTATTTTAAAATCATATACCATTTGCGTAGGTATATCTATTTCAAGAATGGCAACTAAATTATTTTCAGGATCATCAGTTCTAGTTTCTGAACGTATTACATTAATTGATGCCGAATATTTTTTTGCAAGACTCTCAAGACTCATTTTGATAAAAAGAAAAAATTTAACTTAGGTAATCAATACCTAAATCTTCAACAACCTCTTTCTTGAACTTAGCATCAACCATCTTCTTAGTTTTCTTGCCAATAATTTGGTTGGATTTTACTCCAGTTACAATCAAGAGAACTTTGATAATGCCTTTAAGATCCTCATAAATTTGAGCACCCCAGATAATTCTAGCATCATCATCAAGTTTTGCAGTGATTACTTCAACAACTTTCTTTGCATGATCTAATGATAAATCAGGTCCACCTGCTACATTAATTAATGCGCCTGAAGCACCTTCAATTTCAACATCAAGCAAAGGATTGTTCAATGCTTTTTCAACAGCATCTAGAGCTTTGTTTTCACTATCGCTTTCACCAACACCGATCAAAGCAACACCGCCTGATGACATTACAGTTTTAATATCTGCAAAATCTAAGTTGATCAGACCTTCTTTTGTAACTAGTTCAGAAATACCTTTAACTGCATTTGTAAGAATTTCGTCTGCAATCTTAAATGCTGTTTGCACTGGTAATTCTGGTGCAAGTTCAATTAATTTATCATTTGGAATTAGGATTAATGTATCAACAACATCTTCTAATTGTTCTAGACCATATGCTGCATTCTCTGCTCTTCGTGTTCCTTCCATAACAAACGGTACTGTTACAATCGCGATTGTTAATGCGCCCATTTTCTTTGCAATATCTGCAACAACATGTGCACTGCCTGTACCAGTTCCTCCTCCTAAACCACAAGTGATAAATACCATATCACTACCTTGTAAAGAATGTTTGATTTCTGCTTCGCTTTCTCTTGCAGCTTCTTCACCTATTAAAGGATTGCTACCAGCACCTAGACCTTTTGTAACTTCTTTACCAATAAGTAATTTTTTATCGGCAACACAGAAAAGTAAATCTTGTGCATCTGTATTAATGGCAATACTTTCAACACCTTTAATACCAACTTCACTGATTCTGTTCAGCGTATTATTACCTGCACCACCTGCACCAATAACTTTTATCTTGGCTTTTTGTTTTGTTAATAAAGCTTCAAGCTCTGCATTAATGTCTGAGCTCATCATAGTCTTAGAAATATCGTCTTCTACAATAACATCGTCATAAGTTTCTTGTTTTTGATTTGTACTAGAATAATCAAGATTTTCAGTTTGAATGTATTCGTTCATGATTAACCACCCTTTATTTTGTTATGTATAGGAACTAATAATAGTATTATAAACTTATTGCTACTAAAAAGAATCTATTCTAATATAGTTATTGAATTACTGAAATACTAACATCTTTTTCTAAGATAGTACTTAATTGCTTTGCAATATTGTTAATTATAGTTTGATTGATGTTAGCTTTGATATCTATACTGATCTTACTATCTTTTTCTGTAATTTTTTCGGATTTAACTCCAAGCAATAATTCTAAGAATCCATTAATTTTATCTTCTAGTTTATCTACAATTTTATTTACTTTTACTTCGTACTTTACTGTTTGATTAGCTAATGGATGATTAAAATCAACAATAATTCTACCGCCACTAACTGTTTTTATTTTGCCAACCATACCATCAATATTTACTTGAAGATTAGGAACAGGATTAATCTTATTTTTTGTAAAAACATTTTTACTGATTAACTTAAGCATCTTAGGATTTTTCTTACCAAACGCATTTTCTGGTGCTATGTCTAATGAAAATTCACAAGGTACTTCTTTTTCAATCAATTCTTGATCAATACCTTTGATTATTTGATTATGACCTACACATATTGTTAAAGGTCCGTATTTAATGTTTGGATTAAGGATGTTATTTTTTATAGCTAAATCTTTATTTGTTGTATCAAATAATTCATTATTTTCTGTATAAGCATTATACTCAATTTCTATAAAATCGTTCTTTTTTATCTTCATTTTTTTCACCAAAAAAAAATATGAGCCTGCGGAGATTTGAACTCCGGACCTCTACCTGTCTGAAACTCGGAGAGTTTCCGAGCACCTCAAATCAAGATTTGAGTTTATCAGGGTAGCGCTCCAACCAGGCTAAGCTACAGGCTCATTTAAAACGCTCCGACTCGGATTTGAACCGAGGACCTTGCGGTTACTCTTGCTATATAGCATTAACAGCCGCACGCTCGAACCAGACTAAGCTATCGGAGCATATTTTTACCCAAAACCCAAGTCTATTTATAAAATTTATTGTTCTTTTTATAATATTTTTATTGTAAAATTAATGAAATCCTAGTCAAAACGCCAAATTTTTCCACACTTTGTATGGAAAGATTAACCATTTTGACCTGTCATTAATGGCAGAGGATTCCATTAATATAGAAATATTTATTAAAGAAACAAATTTACTTAATCCTATAAATAATGAGGTGTAATAATGAAATCCGATAAAGAAATCAAGAAAGAATTCAAGAAAATAGCTTCTTCAGATCCTGATAAATACTATCCTGTTAAATCACTTAAAGAATCTGGCTTTATGAGAAAGCAATGTAAGCATTGTAAAACCTATTTTTGGACAATAAATAAAGAACAAGAATCATGCGGTGATTCTCAGTGTTCAGGCGGATTTAAATTCTTTGATGATAATCCTGCTAAGCATAAACTAAGTTATGTTCAAGTATGGAAGAAATTTTCTAAAATATTTACTAAATTAGGTTATACTCCAATTAAAAGATACCCTGTTGTTGCTAGATGGAGAGATGATATGGATTTTGTTATTGCGTCAATTGCAGACTTTCAGCCTTATGTTGTTAATGGTGCTGTAGAACCGCCAGCAAATCCTTTGGTTGTACCTCAATTCTGTTTTAGATTTATTGATATTGATAATGTTGGTATTACAGGAAGTCATATGACTTGTTTTAATATGATAGGTCAGCATATGTTTGTTCCGCCATCAGAATGGGATCAAGAAAGAGTCTTTTGCGATATTAAAAAATGGTTGAATGATGGTCTTGGAATAGGTGATTCTGAAATCACATTTCATGAAGATGTGTGGGCAGGCGGTGGAAATTTTGGTCCTTCAATAGAATTTTTTTCACGAGGACTTGAAATTGGTAATCAAGTCTATATGATGTTTGAACAAATCGGAGAGGATTATAGAGAACTTAATCTCAAAGTATTAGATATGGGTATGGGCATGGAACGTTGTGCATGGTTTGCGCAAGCTACACCAACAATTTATGATGCTGTTTTTCCAAAAGCAATGAAATACTTAATTGAAAAGACTAAGGTTGATTATGATAAAAATTTTTTAAAACAATTTGTGCCTTATGCAGGCTATCTTAATATTGATGAAGTTGATGATATTGAAAAGGCATGGAAGTTTGTTGCTGATGCTGTTGGTATTGATAAAAAAGAATTAAAAGAAAAAATATTGCCCTTAGCAGCACTTTATAGTATTGCTGAACATTCACGTGGATTATTGATTGCAATACGAGATGGTGCATTACCAAGTAACACAGGCGGTGGATATAATCTGAGAATGCTTGCACGAAGAGCATTAGG
>Ga0272442_10006666_pt1 | contig 15132 bp, 18 predicted proteins | sample SSMForm2O_FD_200262 | JGI IMG/M metagenome (GOLD analysis project Ga0272442, IMG submission 200262) | Marine sediment archaeal communities from Little Sippewissett salt marsh, Falmouth, MA, United States - SSM-Form-2O | ecosystem: Environmental > Aquatic > Marine > Wetlands > Sediment ...
CATTCGCCTGACTGTAGTGTTGCGGGAAGTAAACTACTCCGCCGTCGGGCGCGTCGTGTACGAAGCCGAGGAAGATCACATGCGCCGACTGCCCTTCTTCCAGCTTGAACCATCGACCCTGGATTGCCTGTTCTGCGCCACGCCTCGAATATGTGTTCGCCATCATCTTTCTCCTTCCGTGGGCCGGGCCGGTACGCTCGGTGCCTCGAAGTCTGCCGCTGCTGGAACACCCCCGTATCATTCGTCGCAGCGACCGCGCACCGGCCCTGGGCCTTAGCCTACCTCCGCGAGCAACGCCCTCTGGTGCTCCTCGATCATCGTGTCCACCACTCCGAACGGTAGCCGCTTGCCGATAATACGTTCGCACTCCTCCTCGGCTTCGGCCATCGCGTGGAACATATCAGTGACATACGACGGGTGACGGCCCATCGCGTCCGCTATCCGCTCTGCTCTCCGTGCCTCGGCGTGCAGGCGCAGGAGCTTCCTCGTGACTCGGAATCGTCGTGCCATGCGTAGCCTCCTATCACAACGAGACCCGCAACAGGTCCGAGTGGGCTCGTGCCGGGCTGATTAGCCTAACACTACGCCGCGCCTGCTGCGGGTCTTGATTCGCTTCGCTTGTGTGCCCACTCGGATTGTGCGGCAGCATCGGGCTTTTCCTCCTTCGAGGACCATTATCTCACACCGCCCGACTCATGTCAAGCACTTTTTTGAGCCTACTGTGCCGCCACCAGCGCAAGGGTGAGTTGGACTGCGCCCTGTGCTATGCGGTCAATGTCTTTGTCGGAGAACTTCACACCCCACTCCTCCTCCACGCCATGAAACCCCTCGTGGAAATAGGTCAGTAGCATGGAGTGGGGGGTTTGATACTCAGGGTCGATCCTGATGCGACGCGGTTCCACTGTGAACTCCCCGCCGTCTGACTCACTGAGAGTCGTCAACTCCACGCGGTATATCTGCGACCCGATCATTACCGACTTCGGCAGCTTGATCGTCGCGTCCTGCTTCTTCTTACTCAACCCCGATACTCCTTGCCCCCGTGGAATAGTACGCCGTCGTCAATGTCGCAGGGCTCGAAGTGGACCTCCGGCCTCCGCTTGTGAATCCACGCCACGACCACACCCTGCTGCCAGTCCTGTGTCCGGCCTTCCCCGTAGTCCGGCGGGTTCTTACACAGACACCCACACTCGACACCCCTCAGTATCCCCACGCTCTGAGTCACGGGCAGCGCACACAGCCTGTGCGTGTGGCCCATGACCATCGCCGTACCCACACGCTCAGTCATCTCCTTGCGTACCGTCGTGCCAGCCCACTTGTTCGCGGCCTCGCCGTGCTGGCACAGGAGCCACGGGCGCGGCCACCACTCGTCGCCGTGCCAGTGGACCCCGAACTCGGTGTAGCCCAACAGCCTCGGGATCGACGCCGCATCCCGCACATCGTCCAGTGTCCATGTCTCGGGGCTCGTGCCCCATATGTCCTTCCGCACCCGATCCTCGTGGTTACTCTTGACCGTGTGCGCGTCAGCACCGGCGGCATCTACCAATCCCCCAATCAATTGTCGTGCCAGCTTCACCTGTCCGCCTGACCGCATACGTTCCTGCGGTGGCGTCTTGTGCTTCCACCGCCCGAAGTTCGAGCAGCCCCACATGTCGCCCGTGATGAACAGGAGGTCCGGCTTCAGCTTCCGGGCGAACGCGCAGGCAGCATCGAACGCGGCCTCGTCATGGTCGGGCACGTGGAGGTCGCCCGCGCAGAGCATACAGATGTACTCATGCGCCGTTATCGCCACGTCTTTCCTCCAGAATCTCGGCCACGGTTCGCTTCGCTATCCGCTTCGCATGATTCTCCCATGCCTTGTACTTTATCCGCTTCGCATGATTCTCCCATGCCTTGCCAGCGAACCACCGGACACTCTGGTACATCACGGTTCGACAGGCCCAGTTGGCACCGAGTACCTTCATGCCCTCAAGGAACATCTGGTCCGCACGCTTGCGGGTACACCACAACGGCTGCTTGGCATAGAGATAGTCGTGGATCACTGCGGCCTTACCGTAGGTATCGCCGTAGGGCGGCAGCAGCCACCACACGGCTCTCGGGATGCTGGCGAAGTCTGTCTCGAAACCCTCCGGCACACAGACCACATGATCGTCCTGGTCACTGTAGAACCCGAACGCTTCGAGGATGCGCCAGCGTCGATTTTCCAGTGCCTCAATCTTCAGTGGTGTCGTGAACGCACTCATCCCTTATCTCCATTCCCATTGGCGCGGGCACCGGCACGGTCAACGAAGTAAGCCGTTACCACGACCGGCACGACTTTCGACAATGCCTCGATGTCCTGTTTCCAGACCGCCACGACGACGAACGCACCGACGATCAGCAGCGCCAGTAACGCTCGGGTCTTGTCACGGAAGATAGATACCACATCCCGCTGCAAGCCCTCAACGAACGCCATCATCATCACCCCCAACTGTTACTCGATGCCGGTCCTTCAGCTCTGCCTGCTTCCCCTTGTTCCACTGACTGATCTTCGAGAAGTAGCCCGTGACCCTGGATACATGGTCAACATCCTTGCCCTGCACACATGCCGCCTGAATCTGCTTGAACGTGAGTCGCCTCAGAGCCGCGAACGTGAAGTGCGTTATCGTCTCGAACTTCGCGTCGCGGATGAGGATGCCGGTCTTGTCCTCCTGCCACTGGTACCGCTCGTGCGAATCAGCTATCTTCGCTATCAGGTCCTTCCGCTTCATCGGCCCTCACCGCCTGCCGCGCTTCCACGATCTCGTCGAAGAACTCAGGCTGTACGTCGCTCGCGTGTACTGAGACGGGTAGCCTGTTCGCAAGCCCCGGCTCGGGGATGAATGCAACCCCGCAACAGAGCGCGTTTGGTGAGCCCCGCCGACAAACATCTCCTGCGGTCAGGCGCGTTGCCGCAGCAATAGCAAGATAGTCTCGCGGCGAAACCCTAATCTCCGGTGTCCGCTTCATCTGTGACCACCTCCACCAGCGTCGTGATCAGCGTCTCTGTCACCTTCGCGTTCGTCGGCACCGCACGCGGCTGCGCCAGCGGCTCGCCGTTCGCACCGACAAGCTGGTAGGTGTAGAACGTTTCCGTTACCTTCGTGCTCTCAGTGACCCGTCGGGCATCTTCACTACGTTCTGGTCGTAGTTCCCCATCGGCTCGCTGTTCAGCCCCGTCTCGCTTGGTGTCATCGGACGCCACAGGCCCTCCTCTACCGCTCTCGCTACGTCTCTTGCCCTTACCCATTCCCACTCCTCGTGTTGTTCCCGTATCCGCGCCGACTCTGCCTTGTCCTCCGCTGCGTCCATCAACTCCCGCTGGATGATCGGCAACCAATGCGGGAGCCAGTAGTCCAGATACCACCGCACAGACTCCCATGTACGGTGACAAACCGAACACTCCAAAATGCGGCTCTCTAAGCGACGTTTACCCCGCGTGACCAGCCGGTTACTCTCGCGCCGTAACAGGCTGCACACAGGGCAGATAGCGGCTTTGCCGTCCAGCATCAGTCCTTTGGGGGTCATCTGGATACCTCTTGACCGTTTCAGGTGCCTTAGAACCGCTTATTCAGGAACCGCCGGGGTCAGATCGGCCCATATAGCGGACTCTTGCTCTCGGCCAGAAATGGTCTCAGACTTGAAGGCGCTTATCGCGCCGAGAACAGCCGGTCGTGAGACTTCCGGGTACGATACATCCCATGCTCGGTCAGCCCGATCCCATGCATAGGTCGCCCGCTTTTCCACGCCACGAACCGTCAATAGCTCCTGCCACAGTTCCTCGTCCTCGACATAGGTACACCAGCGGTTCTCGTTCAGCCTCCAGTGGCTAATCTTCATCGGCGTTCTCCTCAAGCACCGGGTAGAGGCCACTACCACCACGCAGCCCGAGCCGCTGGATATGCTTCGGGCCGTGGAGGCCACGACACACACGGTTGCTCGGGTGAATGTCGAGATGGATGATGTGCTTCGACGGGTAGTAGATCATCCCTGAGAAGAAATTGGCGGCTTCAGCCATGTGCCAAAGCCGCTGTATTGAGTTGTCCGGTTCGAGGTCTACCGCTACGCGATGGAGATGTGCGCTGTTCCCGCTGCCGCCTACGGCGAGGTTGTGGCTAGGGCATCTGAGCCCGGAGTTGATAGCGACATACCCCACGTACTCATCAAGCATCCGGCCCACATGCTCGAAGAACAGGAGCGACCGCTTGTGCTTCTCGGAATCCAGCCGCTTCCAGCCGCAGTCCTCCCCGCACTTGCAGGCGATGTCGCGCATCCTGATATGAGGTCCCACCCAGTCATCGGGTCCGTAGATCAATCAACCCCCTCAGTGATGATGAGCCGGTCTAGCTTGTTCTCGATGCGGAGCAGCGCCTTCTCAACGTACTCGTCACGAGTCTCGCATCGCGCTACCCGCTGGTTTGTAGCACCGAGGGCGACATACACGCCGACGACAAGCAAGATGAGTGCGATGATACCCTTGTTCCCGTTCAAGCCGTTCGGCATGTAAGTACCCCCATATGTACTAACGCCACTTGATGCTGTTTTGGGCCTAGTTTTCTACCTAGACTCCAACATTTCTCGGCGCTTACGCTTCAGCCGCTCAATCTCAGCCCTCGTTCCTTCACCGGCGAGGTACGCCCGCTTCGCCTTCTCGATCTCACGCTCGATCTCGTCAATGTCTCGCTGCGTACCGTACCGCGCCCATCGCTTCGAGGCACGCTCATCGTAGGGATAGACCTTCCCCATGAGCAGGCGAGTCAACGTGCCCTTGGGCGACATCTCGCCGCCAAGGCCGCGAAGCAACCAATCCAACTCAGACACAGCCCTGAGTTGCTTGAGGCCGTGGACAACATAGGGGTGTGTCAGTTGGCCCTCGTAGCCGAACAGACGCCCCTTGTGTCCACGCTTCCAGTGCTTGCGGTGGCCCTGACTGTCCTCGCCAAGTATCCGTTCACCCCTGAAGAAATCGTAGTCGGTGCTGATCTCAAGCGGGTACTTCAATGCGGGTGTCAGCAAGTCCATGATGGTCTGGCCGGGGTTCAGCACCCGCCCGATGTCGGCGGCGGGCAACCACCGTTCCATGCCGAGGTATTCTGGTGGCATACCCTCCTTCTGCCACATGCGCCACGGGTACATCTGCTTCATGTAGCCGGGCATGTACCGTTCGTCAGGTTCAGGGCCCATCTCGCCAAGCGGCTCCGCAACCTGATACGCCTGCCGCGCCTTCTCGATCATCCCGAACTTGCCGGGTCGCTTGACCAGATACTCAAGCTGCAACGGCACATTGTTCCGGGTCCAGGTATAGAACGGCATCAGGCGCTTGAGCACCTTGCGCTCGAACTCGGTCACGCCCTCGTCGGAGTAGTCGAACAGGAACTTCTTGGTCGTGAGTGCGGCATCGTCAATCGCGTTCCTGAGCGGTACGCCCATGCTCGTGAGCTTCCGCGTCTGGTCGAGGAACAACCCGAGCCTCGCGTTGTTCTCCAGCAGCGTGCCGATCGTCATACCGCCACGGATGGTGCTGGACTCACGCCCGAACCAGCGGCCCATGAGATTCGTGGGCTGCTCGCCGTGCCCGACCTCTGCGGCCATCCAGCCACGGCCCATGATACCGCGTGAGTGTGCGGCTTGCGAGAGTTCGTCAAAGGACTGGAAGCTGTACTTGCGTGCTACATCGTCGAGATTCGCCCTGCCAAGGAACCGTTGCGCGTTGTCCCTGAACCCATGCCCGAACTTGGTGGACGGTTCCCACAGTGCCATCTCGATGCGTGCCGCATCGTGGAACACGCGGGGATCATGCACACCCGCCAGAAAGCAGTTCCACATGTTGCCAACGACGTTCCGCGTGTGGTACGCAGGGAACGGTGCGAGTGTCCATGCCTTCCACCAACTGATAGCGGGATCGTAGAACTTGCCAGCGAAGTCGTCCATGAGGCGGGCAACGCCCGTGAGTTCGTCGCCTCTGACGATACCCGCGATACGCTCAATCTCGGTTGCCAACTCGTCGGGTGCGGCGAAGTTCCTGAGTTCGTCGATGCCGCCGATATGTCGGTAGCCCGGCAGGCGCGATGCCGCATCGAGACCGACATCGACATCACCGAGATCAACCACGTCATCGAGGTTCTTGATGCCACTGAACAACTCCTGCGAGCCTACGGCGCGGGCAGCACCCTGGAGATACCGCTGCCCGATGTATGCGGGGTTGTCGTGGATAGCCTTCTTGAAAAAGACGTTTGCGGCCTCAGGCAGTTCCGGCATGATTCCGCGAAGGCCCTGACCGCCGGGCCTCATCATCTCATTGAACGAGCGGATCGTGAAGTCTCTGGTCATAATCCGCTCGTTCATCGAGCTGTGAAAGTTGTTCCATTCGAGGTGCGGGAACTTCTTTCTGAGGCCCTTGAGCGCGGTATTCCACTCGTCAGTGAAGAAACGCGCAACGTGCCCCTCACCCAAGTCGCCGAGCTTGAGGCCGCTCGTCAACTGCTCACCGAGCGATGCGGCCATGCGGTCACGCCACTTCTTCACGAGCGCCGTACCCTGCGGCACAACATCAGCACCAAGCGCATTCTCGATGAATGTCTCTACGGTTTCGCGTGTAGTAGCTTGGCCCACCGTCCCGCCGCCACGTATCAACTGCTGGAGCTGTTCGGCACCGCCACGGCTGAGAATCGGCCCCCCCGCAACCGGACGTGCAGTAGCCTCAATCGCGTCAACGATTGTGGCACCAACGTCGTCAAACGACTTACCCGTAGCGCGTGCCATCTGGTCGATCTCGTCGGTGAGTTCCCAGCCGAACCGCTGTGCCCCCGCCTTCGCCTCGCTCGTGCCGCCGCCGATAAGCTGGAGCATCCGGTTCAGCGCCGGATTCGTGGAGCCGCGCTTGAATGCCTGGGCGAGATACTTGCCACCCGTGGAACCAGCGAACTTCCCGGCACCAGCAGAGAGCGGCTTGAACGCGGGTGCGCCATAGACAAGCGGCTTGCCAGCCCAACTCAGAAGCGCACGCTGTCCGGCCTGCGCCTGCTTGTATGCCGTGGGCGCGAGTTTGCCGGTAGCGCGTGCCACCTTACCCGCACTCGTGGCCGTTCCAATGCCGAGCATCGTAACGGGGTCACGAGCAAGATCAACCGCGAAGCCGCCAGCGCCACGCAGGAACTTCTCGGCCCTACCCTCGGGCATCCCGTACCGCTCGGCCCACAGGTCGGACGTAAACTGCTTCTCCTTGCCAGTAACACCACGGCCAGCAGCACCGAGCCACCGCTTCATTATCTCAGCGGGTGACTGCTGAAGCCACACGGCACCGCCGGGACCGGGCCCTACCGCATGTGCGAGATGCCGTTTCCACGCGGGAAGCTCGTCGAGCTGTTCATCGTAGGCTTTCGCCTCCGGCATGAACTCCGATTCTATCGCAGTGGATGCATAGAGCCCACGGTTCGCCACGTCGGCCACGCGGCCCAGTGGCGAGAACGCCGCAGCAGCCACGCGACCGGCCTTGCGGCCAAACGAATCGGGCTCGTAGCCTGCGTATCGGTTTGCGTCGGGTTCATACCCGGCATACCGATTCTCGCTAGGCTCGTAGCCCGCGTATCGGTTTTCTTCTTCGTCAGGCTCGTGGCCCGAGTACCTGTTGACCTGACCGTAGGGCATGCTTTACCCGCCTGCGCTCAAGCGATTCTGCATTGTCTGCCTCACATGGGCAGCCCCCTTCGCCAAGTACATATCAACGAAATACGCCAGTTCGGACTCGTTGAGGGGGGCACCCTCCTCTCGCGCTATCTGAGCCACGATCTGCGCCGGTTCCTGCCCACCCGGCACCGATGTATCCGCACCCGCACCCACGAATCCGGTCTGCTCCAGAAGGCCGGGGAAATGCTGTTGCATCAGGCCGATTCTGGTGGCACCCTCTCCGTAGGTGTCCTCAAGATCAAACGGGTTAGCGGGAAATGCGTAGCCTGCGGCTCGGAATGCATCAGAGACATCGTATCCCGGAGCCTGCTGCTGGCCCTGCGGCTGTCCATACCACGCCAGCCCGTCCACGGTCGGCGCAGGATCGCCGGTCGGCAGAATCGCGCTGGAGTCCGGCGACGGCTGCTCCCACCCGCGCTCTATCGCGCCCATGCGCTGGAATGGCGTCAAACTACGATCCTGCACGGATTCGGGTGGGGCATACGAGTAGTCGCGCACAAGATTCCCGTCGGCATCATACATCCAGCCCGGAACTGGCGACGTACCCGCAAGCTCAGCACTCCGCGTTCTACGCTCTGTCTCGGCCAGTTCCTCTTGGAACTGCGCCCGCCGCAACGCATCGGCCTGAGTCCGCTGATTCGCGGCATCCGTGACGGCCTTGATCCTGCGCTGCTCCTCCTGGCCTCGCATCAGGTCCTCTTTGAGCTTCAGCCACGCATCCTCGCGCTCCCGCCCCTCCCGCTGCTGCTTGCCCTGTAGGTATCCGCCACCGAATCCTCCAAGGGCGGCGATGATTGCTTTCCATGTCTCGTTCATCCGCGCATCGCCCCCTTTCTAAAACCAGTTCAATGGATTCAGTGAACCAGCCGCACCAGCTATGTTACCAATCGCGCCCGCAAGCCCACCGATCAACCCTGCACCACCAGCGGCCTCGTTCGCCGCGTTAGCACGCTGCGCTGCGGTCTGGTAGCCACGCTCGGCAAGCTGGCTCTGCCACTGATACTGCTGGTAAGCGTGATCGTACCCGAGCATCTGCATGCCCGCCGCGAACTGCTGCTGCGCCTGCTGCGTCTGCCAATCGAAGCCCTGCTGCATACCGAGCATTCCAGCCTCGTGGCCGTAGCCGAGCTGCTGGCCGTAGGTGTCCCACTGGCCCTGTAGATTCTGCATCCCGTAGCCGTACTGCTGCTGGCTCAGTTGCGAAGCGTACTGGAACTGCTGGTTGAGCGCGTTCTCTTGACTCTGGAACGCTTGGTCGGCCATCTGCATCGCGGTCTGCTGGTCGTAGCCCATCTGCTGCAACTGGCCCATGTAGTCGTACTTGTCGGCCTGCAACTGCGCCTGTGACTGCTCGGCCTGCTGCTGAAGCTGCTGGCTGTACCCGAACTGTGCGCCCATCGTCCCTAGCTGCTGCTGGTATCCGAGCTTCGACATGTCTGTTTCGTGCCCGAACTGACCCTGCTGCATCGCTGTCTGCTGCCCGAAGCCCTGCTGCTGCATATACTGTGCGGACTCGATCTGTGCTGCCTGCATGGCTTCCTCGTGCGAGTACCCCATGTTGAGGTACTTCTGCTGGAAGCCGTGCATGAGGTTCGCCATGCTCGTCTCTTGACCGAACCCCGCCTGCTGCATAGACGACTGGTGCTCGCGGCCAAGCTGCGCTTCACGCGATTGATTCTGCTGGCCGTAGATGTCCATGAGCCCGGCACGGTAGGTCTCGTTGACCCCCTGCTCGATCTGGCGGTTCTGAGCCTGCTGAACGCCCGAGCCATAGACGCCAGTAGCCGCAGCCTGTTCGCCAGCCTGACGCTGCTGCGACCTTTGCACCTTCCCCATCTTGCGGGAAAGCTCCTCCTCTTGTTTGGCGTAGTACTCGTCAGAGGTCAACCGAACATCACTTCCTTTATGTGCCTGTGACCTTACCCGCAGAAAAGTCAACGATGGATATGGTCTTGGTGCTGCCACCCGCCGTGATCTTCACATAAATATCCCCGTCATCCCCCGAGCCCGTGCCGTCACTCATCCAAAGCTGGAACTTCCCCTCGCCTGGATCAGCCGGGTCACTCGACCGCTCGGTGAGCCTGAGGTGCGCACCGCCGAGAATGTTGGCATCGGCCACAAGGTCCGTACCCGCCCGCACGATCCCGTTCTCGGCGTGTATCGCGCCCTGCTCTGCGGTGATGTCGTTCCACGTTACGATGTTCCCGTGCGTGTAGAGATGGTCCTTGTCCACATCAGCCGTACCGATGGTCAGCTTGTCGTTCGAGCGATCATAGGTCAGGCCGGTGTCGCCATCGAACGCGCCGGAGTTGTTGAACTGGACCTCGGTGTTGCTGCCGCCGGGTGTGCCCACGACCGCCGACCACGACGCCACGCCGTCCGCATCACAGATCAACACGTCGTTCGCAACAGCACCCGTGGGCATCGTGAAGCCCGTCACGGTGATTGCGCCCGCGTTCGTCCACCGGCCACTGTCACCGATGCGGAGCTGGTCGAACTGTGGGTCAGATACCAATCGCTTCACAAGCTCGTTGAGACGAGTGATGAGGTTCTGTGCTGATGTGAATCGGAAGTCTCGCATGGGTTAGGAGGTCTTTCCGTAGGCCATCCAATGAACATCGCCGTCGAATGCAGCGTCCGGACTATACACAATCCATTGGAAGCCAGTGGTTGCAACCTGCTTTGCGTAAACGCTTAGTTCGTAGGTCGCCCATGGAGCCACATCCATCATGTAAGAAACAACCACTGTTGGTGCCGCACTGAAACTCGGGTCACCATGATCCGCGTCCGTTGCAAATGTAATCGTCCCATACTTCCAGTACCCGCCTTCACCATCATCGGCCAGGTCCGCGCTAACCGTCCCACTCACCAACACCCATCTGTCGCTGCTCGGCTGCTCAACCCGCAGCACCGCCAGCGCATCGTCAGTCACCAAACCCGTGAGCGAGTGCCGGTGGGCATCGAACTTCGTGCCGGTATCGCTGAAGTTGCTGTTGACATCACTCACGGACGCGAGCGTGCCGTCCACGAGTGTCGTCTTAGCCATCGCCAGCGCATCGCCCGCCGTGTTGATTGGGGTTCCTGTCTTATCTGCCATCGCCTAATCCTCCCGTATCGGAATGAACCGCTGGACGAACCCGTAGAACTTCCACGGCGAACCGCCCTCTGTCGCTGACACCCTGTACCGCCCGAACAGCCCCTCGGTGTGGTAGGGGAAGTAGTAGTGTGAGCGTCGAGGAATCGCGCCTGCCCAGTAGAAGTCGCCCCAAGTCACGGAGCCCCACAGCGGTTGATCGCTGCTGTCTGGTACGGTGAACGTGCCGGACTTCGCATCCCAGTCCATGTCCCACTTGAACGCAAGTTCGGTGTACGAGTTCACGTCCACCAGCAGATCCCGCAGCCGCTTCTCCCAACCCGAGATGCCGAAGTTCAGGTACCCAGTCTGGAGATACCCCTCGATGTCCGAGCCGTTATCGTCGTTCCCGCTGTTCGCCTGAAATATCCAACCGGCAGCGGCAGAGTTGCCCCAGTACAGTTCGCCCTTGTCACTACCGCCATCCCAACGGCAGTAGCAGTTAGCCGCGATAGAATCCTGCGGCCACCACGTCCCGGTCATGTACCCAAGCCGCTCGTTCATCTTCTGGACCTGAGTGTTGTAGCGCAACTCGGCGTCGGGCAACGTGGCCGTATCGTCAGGGTACGAGAGGTAGTAGTATTCCCCATCCCACCCGCCAGCACAGGTGTCCATCGCTGTCTGGCTCGCGTCAGAGGTCAGGATCGGCTCGATGTCGTCGGAGATCGGCTGACAACGTGAGCCGTCGAACCTGTACACCCGATGGTCGTACCCGAGGAAGAACGCGCACGACGTACCACCGTCCATGCCGACCACGAGCGACTTGGGTGCTTTCACACCAGCAGTCTCGTCAACCACCACGAACGAAGCATCGGTCGCGCCGTAAACATCCAGCCTGCATATCGCGGACTGGCAGGCGATGTAGAGCGCACCGTTCAGCACGAACAGGCCCATGATCTCGCCGTGCTCGGCGGGCGTGTTCGCATACGAGTTCGCGGCGTAGACGTCGGGGTAGCCGACATTCGACCAGCGGACCCGCTTCGGGTGCGCGTCGGTGCCGTCGTGGAGATTGGCGATATACATGCGCTCTTTGTGGAGGCAGAGGTACTTCGCGGCGTCGGGTACGTTGTTGTCGGTCGGCGGCTCGGTCGAGGTGTCGAGCACATCGTTGGAGTCGTCGTCGTCCACCCAGTAAGCGTCACTCGAAGTCGTGAGCGTGACAGAATCGCGGTAGTAGTAGGTGTCGCCACCGTCAGTCGTGCGGTAGATGTAGACCTTCCCCACCCCATGATTGATCGCGTCAGTCGCACTGGAGTAACGGTGACTGCCGCTGAAGAACGTCACCTTCACATCCTGACTCGACGGACTCACCGTGGCCGACGCCGTGCCGCCGTTCGATTCCCCGTGTGCGCCCGCCTCGCCGTACCAGAACGTGATCTTGTACCCGAAGTCGCCGGACATTCCGCCGTTGCCGGGTGCCTGTGCCGCCACGGTCGGTGCCGCACTCGGCGCATACACACCCCAGTCCCAACACTGGAGCGTGCTATCCGCGACTGCCGCGCCTTCTGTAACGCAGCCCATCTCCTTCGCCGTATCGTAAGCAGTCAGGTACACGCGGTCGCGGTACGGCGCAAAGAATACGTCTGCGCCATCGGTGAAGTCGAAGTCGGCGTCGTTCCCGAGGTCTGTGCCGGAACTCCCCGTGGTCGCCACCGAATAGATGTTCCCGCCACACGCCGCGAGCAGCACGTCGGTTGCGCCACCCTCTCGGTAGAATCGGCATAGACCCGTCACCCTCTTTCCAGATGCCACCTGCGTGTCGTTGTATGCTGCGTACCCGTACCTCCGCGTCACGGCACCCCGAGTAGCGGGAAGCACGTTCAGCGCATCGGAAAGCTCGTTCGGCCTCAACTGCAACGGGCTCGTAGACTTGTTCACACCGCCGCTGAAGTCGTAAGCCTCATAGTCTTGATTCGGCATCAGTTGTAGTCGTCCCAACCCACGGGGTCATGCGCGAGGATTGCGTCTGACTCGTGCAGGCGCATGATGTGAAGCTGCGCGTGATGGATTGCCTCGTCGAACTCGGCCTTCCAGATCGAATGACTCGCCTTCTCGTCTGCGGCCTTAGCCAACTGCGCCGTGCGGTACGCGACTACCGGAAGCATCGCCTTGTAGAACCCCGTCAGGTCCGTGTCCGCGCTCAAGTCCTGCGGGCGCTTCCAGTAGTAGATGCGGATAGTCTTACCGGCATCGGAACACTTGCGGTCGAACCAGATGTAGGTGCCATCATCGTACCAACGTTCCGGTGCGCCCGAGTTCACGTCCCAGTCACCGGCAGTCAACTCGTCGAAGTCGTGCTGCGTGATTTGCTCCAGCCGCTCATCGTCGTAGTCGATGCGCGTGATCTTCCAGACATCCGATTGCGGTGTCCATGTCTGGAGATCAGCCGTGGAGTAGAAGCTGTAGGTCGCTATCTGCACCACGTCGCGGAGCCTCATGTCGTCGAGCGCGAGCTGGATGAACTTGTCAATCCGCGCATCGGTCCAGTGACTATCGCCCGAGGACTGCATGAGCAGCGCCCGCACATAGTCCCGAATCTCGGAGAGGCTGTGCTGGTAGCCCTGTGCGGTTGATACGGGCATTGAATCACTCCCTAGTCGTCAAGCTGGAACAGGAGAGTAAGAGCGGGGCGGTCGATCTGGAGCGTGTCCGTCGATGCGTAGGTGCCCATCGAGATGCCGTCACCCGCCGAGAACGTCTTGCCGCCGCGTGCGATGCTCTCCGAGTGCGACTGCCAGCCCGTCGATGCGGGTGTGAATAGCAGCGTGTCCCATGCGGCGTTGTTCTTCTCGACGACGAACTTCAGTGCCGCGCTTGCGTCCTTGCTGTCCACGTTGCAGCGTGCCGCCATGCCGACGAGACTCCCCGCCGCCGGCATCGGGAGTTCCACGTAGTCTGCGGGCGTGAGGCCAGCCGCGTAGAGGTGGCGGGTCGATGCCGCTGTAACCACCGCGTCGGTGACGTTCTCTGTGAATACCAGCATGACCAGCCCGCCCTCAAGCTCACCCGTGACCGTCGTGACGTCCGTGGTCGCGTCGCCGAGGGTTACGTTGCCGTCTGCGGTTACGGGACCATCTACGTCGAGCGACCCCGCGATGTCTGCCCCGCCAGAATCGTAGAGCGTGTCTACGTCTGCGAGGTAGTATTCAAGCTCCACGTCGTAGGGTGCGCCAGCCGCCGATCCACGGAAAACCATCTTGCTGTTGCAAACCTTCCACAGAAAATAGCTCGGCTGGTTCGTCATGTCGGCCCAAATGGGGCCGTGGCTGTCGGGGTAGTGGCCCATCTTCGTGTACTTGTCTGTGCCGCCAGTGCCGTCAGCGTTGAACTGAAGGTACTTCTCGTGCAGCGTTGTATCTTCAATCGCACCGGCCCTGTCGTACTGGTGCGCCCACATCTGGACCGCATCACGCCGGAAGGCGTACTGCGGGGTGTTGTGCTCGTACATCGTGAGCAGTGACGAATACGGGTTGTTGATATGCTGCCGCCCGGTGTCGCCGAGCGCGTCACCCCGCGTCATGGCCCATCGGACCTGTATAAGATCGCGGGCGTAGGTCGTACTTGTCCCACTGTCCGGCAAGTCAGACTGGAGCCTGATACCGTAAGCGGGTCCGGCCCATCCGTTATCTGGATCGCCAACTACCTTTCGCGGAAGCCAGCGGGAACTGTCGCCCCGGTCGTTGGCGATGACGAGCTTGTTGTAAGAATTGGCAACCGTCGTGTCCTGCTCGTCCCAGTAGAAGATGCCCCGGTCGTCCCACTCACCGGTCCAGATGCCAAGCGATTCTGCCTTGATCCCGTAGCTCGCGTGCTCGCGGGAGAGCATCATCATCTCCGGCATCTGGCTTGAGAGCGTGCCGAAGTGGAAGTTGTAGCCGCCAGCCTTGAGCTTCCCGCAACGCGAACCCTGTGCCATGACCGCCGGTGCCCGGCGACCGTGATGGTGCTTCTCTATGCTCAGATTCACAGCCGGATCGTTCGGCCCCTTGATCCTGCGGGTGTAGAGGTGATAGATGCGAGCCGAGTCCACAGACACGGGCGCATTTGGGGTCGGCCAGCCAGCGTAGGCATTGTCGTACAGCCCGGTGATGTATCGGGCTCTCAGCACATCGGACTTCAGGGTGCCCGAGATGTCGCCGCTGTCTGCTGTGACCTCCTCAAGCGTAAAGCCCGAGGCCGAGTCCGCATACCCGAACCTGAGGTTGACCATCGAATCCGAGAGCGCCCACGCACTGTGCGACCAGATAAGGTCGTAGATGCCCGCACCGACGTAGAAGCCAAACTCGCCTTCGGATCTT
>Ga0272442_10006669_pt1 | contig 15124 bp, 7 predicted proteins | sample SSMForm2O_FD_200262 | JGI IMG/M metagenome (GOLD analysis project Ga0272442, IMG submission 200262) | Marine sediment archaeal communities from Little Sippewissett salt marsh, Falmouth, MA, United States - SSM-Form-2O | ecosystem: Environmental > Aquatic > Marine > Wetlands > Sediment ...
AAATTGCGGCCCGCCACTTGGACAATCCCGCCGCCCTCGGCCGGCCCTTCCGGCGGGCTCACGACACGGGCCACGTGCGGCGCATCCGCCGGCGGAAGCGGCGTCGCGTCCGCCCCGTCAAGAATCCCGTCGCCGTCCGAGTCCGGATTCAGCGGGCTGGTCTCGCCTTCATCCACGTGTCCGTTGAGGTTGGCGTCCTCGAGTCCATCCGGAATGCCGTCCCCGTCCGTGTCCGGATCGAGGTAGTCGGTTTCGCCCGGCTCGACCGTGCCCTCGCTCGGGCCGCAGTCCTCGGTCGCGTCGGACAGGCCGTCGCTGTCCATATCCTGCGTCTCGGCGTATCGGTTGGCCCCGGCCAGCCAACGGAATAGGTCGGCCGCGAAGCTGCGGTTGGCCTCGGCCCGCAACGAGTGGCTATCGAGCGGCGTGCCGGCCGACAGCACGGCCACGCGCCCCTGACCGTAGGCACGGGCCACAAACACGGCCTGCCGCGGCTCCGATCCCCCGGCCGGGACCAGGGCCGCGGCCGGGTCATCAGCGTATACCGCACAGCCGCCACGGATCAGCATCGCGTCCCAGTGGCGGCACAGGCCGCGTCGGTTCTTGGCTGCGAATACCCCGTCCACCCGGATCGACGTGTCCAACTGGACGCCCAGCGGCGACAGCCAGTGCGTGAGTTCACGGCCCGCTTCCTGCCCGAGGCATTCCCCCACCAGCAGCAGCGCCCCGCCCCGCGTCACGTAGTCCAACAACGCCAAACGCGTGACCGCCCCGCGGGAAGCCGCGGCCGCCCCCAGCACAACGATGTTGTACGATTCAAGCGTCTCCTGGAGCGGGCCGAAGGCCTCCCGGTGGGCGAAGTAGTGCGGCGGTCCGGCAAGCAGATCACCCAGTTCGGCCTGCCCGTAAGGGTCGCTACCGCTTCGAAACGACGCCATTGCAGCCGGAGCGTTCTCGATCCACTCCTCCCGCATCCACAGAACGCGGCGCAGTCCCGACCGTTCCTCCGGCGCCACCTGCACGCCCACCGTGGCCGGACTTCCCGCTGCCTCGAGCCCCGTGGCTTCGTCGAACAGTCGGACGCGCAGGGCGCCGGTCGTTGGTTCTGCGCTCGGGTAACGTGCCGGGTCGACGCCCAAGTAGACGACACCGGGCAGCGTGCCGGACACCGGATGGGCCAGCAGCCACGGCAACGCAGCCCCATCGAAATCCACACCCCATGAGTACCCTTGCCCGTAGGGCGAGTCAATCACCAGCGCCTTCAGCTCCTGGCCCGTCGCGGCGTCGCGGAAACCCACGGCCGACGGAAGCCGCAGGCGCGGCGAAGGCACCAGAGGATCGGGGTCCGAGCCGTCCGGTATACCGTCGCCGTCGCTGTCCGCCGACAACGGCGAGGTGCCGAGGCGTTCCTCGTCTTCCAACGCCAGCCCGTCCCCATCGAGGTCGGGCGACGGCAAGTCCGCAAAGGGGACCTGCACGAGGTCCGTCACCCAGCCGCTCTGGAGCTGCACGGTCCGTACCGGCCTCATCGTCTGCGGATGGACGTGATGGACTCGTCCGGCCTCACCCACGAAGAGCCCCCCGGAAGTCCAGCGCACCACGCCGATCGGCCCGTCATAGCCGGCCCACGTATCGGTCCGCCGGCCGTTCTCCCACCGTTCCAGGCGCGCGTCCATGGCCACGGCCGCCTCGGCGCCGTCAGGACTGGCCTCGATGTGGAACGACCCCGCCACCCCGGTCAAGGGCACGTACGCGTCCTTGACCAGCCCCTCGGGCGTGACGCGCACCAGGGTCGCGTACGCGAACTCCGTGCCCTTGCGCCGTGTGGCCACCCAGCACGAGGCCGCGCCGGTAGGCCGTAGCGCGCACGCCGCCACGTCCGCGGTGCCCGGAAGCTCGAGCGGTGGGTGCAGGTCTTCGAGGCGATCGGGCTCCAACGCGTGAAGCCAAGAGACCGGCTCGCCCGAGGGACTCTGTTCGGCGTAGCCCGACCTTAGGACAAACAGGCGGCTGCCGTCCCCGCTCAGCGCCAGCCCGCTCGGAACCGTGCCGAAGTGGCTGCTTTCGTCCACCATCTCGCGCGAAAGAACGGCGCCCGACAACGGGTAGGCATCACTGTGGGTGGATTGCGTGAAGTGGTCGATGGCGCGAAGGACACAGCCTTGGCCGTAGGGGCCCCGGCAGAGCACGACGACTCGGTCTCTCGGCGGCATGCCCACGGCCGCCACCGGCACGCCAGGAAAGGCCCACCGCGTCGGGCCCGCCTCGAAGAAAGGCGCCGGCCCCCCGGAAGTGTGGTGGGCCGCCAGAGCTCCCTGCCAGCGGCCCTCCTCGTCCATGCGATAGCCGACGGCCACGAGGACGGGCTCACCCGTCGTGGCGCCACGGGCCATGTACGCGGCGAATCCGCGCCAGCCTTTGGCAAACCTGAAGCCCCCGGAGCGTGCAAACGGTGCGCTACGGAAGCCTGACACATCGGTCTCCTCGCGCCCGGCAGCCGGGTCGCCCCCGTGCCAGCGGGGTCCTGTGGACACTATCGCCAGCGAATGCGGCCCCCCGTGCGTTGCGAGGAAGAGCGGCCCGACCGGGCCTAGGCCCGGAAGGACCTCCGGGCCGGGCAGCGGCGCGCCCACTTCCATGTCCACGCTCTGCATGTAGACGCGCGCCGCCTCGCGCGAGGCGCTCAGCGTCGTCGTCGCCACGATCAGCCGTTGGCCCGCCGCTCCGCCGCACACCGCCAGGCACCACAGCGCGGCAATCAGCGCACCGCCATGTTTCCCATCGTGCCGCACGACGCCGATCCTCCTCGTGAAACCTCCGTTCGAGTCTACGGGGCGCCGCCAAGGGTGTCAAAAGCTGGTCGGGGCCGGGATTGTCGAAGCCATCCGGCGCATCGGACCCACCCTCGAGTCCTTCGCCCACATCCTGTGGCTCAGCGAGCCCGCGCGCACCACGGCCGGGATGTCCCTTCAGCGCCGCACGGGCGGCGTATCACTGGATATCCGGCCCATGCTATGCTAATATACTCGATTGCAGAGGCGGTGTAGCTCAGTTGGTTAGAGCAGCGGAATCATAATCCGCGTGTCCGGGGTTCGAGTCCCTGCACCGCTACCAATCCCCACCAATAGCAACGGGGCCGAACCGGACGAGGATCTGATGTCGGGCGTGGTGAGACTGAGCTTCTCAATCGAGAAGCCCCTGTACGAGCGGCTCGAGAAACTCATCCAGGACGGGCGCATCGCCAACCGTTCCGAATTCATCCGCGACATGATCCGCGACCGCTTGGTCGCCCAGGAGTGGGAGCGCAATGAGCAGGCCGTGGGCACGATCACGCTCGTTTTCAACCACCACACCCGCGGCCTGACCGATCGCCTCACCGACATCCAACACCACCACCACCACGTGGTCTTGGCCTCGACCCACATCCATCTCGACGAGCACCTGTGCGCCGAGATCGTCGTGGTGCGGGGACTCGCCGGTGAGATTCAGGACCTCGCCAACGAACTGCACCAGCAGAAAGGCGTGCTGCACGCCTCCCTCAGCGGGAGTTCCACAGGAAAGCACTTGGCCTGAGCGGGCGGGCGACGCTCCCCCCCTTTCCAGCCACGAAGGCACCAGGACACCAAGCAGAGGCAACGGGGTCGCGAGTGTGCGCGTAGGCCTTTGCCGCCTGCCAGCCCCTAGGCGGACACGGCACGAGACCGGCCTCCTATCACCGGCTTGTTGCCGCGTGCGGATTAGGTCTGGTCCACGAGCTACAGATAGCCGAGGGCCTCCATCTGCTCGCTGTGTTGGGGGGCGGGGCTTGGCTCGGCGGGGTCGGGCTCGATGTCGCCGTAGCCGAGGGACCTCAGTTGCTCGCGCAATTCGGGCGTGAGGGGGCCGCACTGCCCGAGTTGGGCCTTGCCGGCGTTAGCGGCCGTCAGGGCGTCCAGTATGGCCTTGAGCGCGACGCCCTTCGGTGAGTCCAAGGTCGTCAGTGGCTTCTTCTCGCCGGGGTCAGCCTCGAGGTCGTAGTACTCCTCGTACACGGTCGGCCCGTAGATGTCCGGCAACCGGGCCGTCCGGCCCGCCTTGAGCAGCGCGAGCTCCCGGGGCTGGCGCCGGGCCGCGGCCGCGCATTCCGCAGGCGTGTACCAGCGCGTGGCGGCCATGTACTTATGGTTGTCGTGGATGACGACGCGCAGGTTCGAGCGTGTCTCGAGCATCAGTTCGGCGATGACCGGACGCGCCGCCGGTTCGTAGCTCAGCGCACCAGCGTCGTAGCGGAACAGCGACGCCCCTTCGGGCCCCTCCCGGCGCTCGTCAAGATCGGCGAACTCGATCAGGGTCGGAAGGAGGTCGATCAGCGAGACGTGATCCGCGATGCGCGCCGGCTCAAGCAGCGCCGGCGCCCAGAACACCAGCGGAACGTGAATGGACTCGTTGTAGAGACGCCAGGCGTGTTCGACGTAGCCGTGATCGAGGAACTCCTCGCCGTGGTCGGCCGTAATGATCACCAGGGTCCGCTCCAGCACGCCGAGGTCCTTCATGCCCTCGACCAGCGCCCGGAGCGCGGCGTCCGTGTCGGCGATCTCGGCGTCATAGCGCAGCACGAGGTCATCAAAGCGGGCCTCGCCCGGGCCGAAGCCCTCGGCCACGAGTTCCGGGACCGCCGGCCGCACATCCTTGTACAGCCGAAGCCCGCCGGGAAACACCTCGTCCGCGAACTGTAGATAGCGTGCCTGCGGCGGGTCATACGGCGAGTGCGGATCCAGGTAGTGTACATAGGCCATCGTCTTGCGGTCGCGGTTCTTGGCAAGGAACTCCAGCACACGTTGCGTGAGGCGTGGCCCCTGCCTGCTGATCCCCCACTTCTTCTCGATATGGTCCGTCTCGGCGAAGCCTGTGTCGAACGCAGGGTCGAACAGGGCCGGCTGATTCGTGAATAGGCCTGTAACGTAGCCTGCAGCAGAGAAGAATTCGGCCATACTCTGCTTTCCGGGCGAGGGCTTCGAGCACCAGCCGGCGCCCGTGTCGCTGCACGAGGGCAGCACGCCCGTGAAGATAGACGACACGGATTCGCACGTGAACGACGACGCCGACATGGCCCGCTCGAACACGACCCCTTGCGCCGCGATCGAGTCCATGAAGGGCGACGTGTTGCGGTGATAGCCGTAGCATCCCAGGTGATCGGCCCGCAACGCATCGATGACGATCAGCAGCACGCTGTAGTCGCCCGGCGTCTTCGCGGTAGGCGCAACCGCTGGCGCGAGCACGGCCCGCCGGCCGGCCACGACCAGAACGACGGCCACGGCCGCCAGCACGGCCGCGAGCCCGACGCGTCTGAAGCGGGTGCTGGGCGTCATGACGGGCTAGTCCTCTCCCAAGTATCCCAGGGCCCGCAACTGCTCCTGTGTGAGCGGGTCGATCGACAAGACGGCCTGATCCTCCTGGGAGCGCAGTTGCGCGCCGAGCGCGGCACGCTCTCCGATGTAGGCGGCCAACTCGGACAGCAGCGCGGCGCACACCTCGGGCCTGGACGCTGCCAGGTCATACGTCTCGCCGAAGTCCGTGCGCAGGTCGAAGAGCCTCTTGATATCCGCGTGGGTGTCGTGGAACAGCTTCGCGTCTTGCTTCACGGCCGCGGTGAAACCGACCCAGTTCGAGGCCACGGCGCGATCCTTGAAGTCGCCTGCTTCGCGGCGGGCGATCAGGGGCCACAGGTTCGCGCCCTGGAACTGCTCGTTGGCCGGCAATCCGAGCGACTCGAGGATTGTCGGCGGCAGGTCGATAAGTTGCACGTTCTCCTCGACGACGCGCCGGGCGGGAAGCGCGCCGGGCAGCCCCATGAACAGGGGAATGTAGATCAACTCGTTGTACGGCTTGCCGGCATGGCCGAATTTGCCTTCGTGCTCCCCGAACGCCTCGCCGTGGTCCGCCGTGGCAATCACGAGCGTGTCGTCGCGCAGCCCCAGTTCCTCCAGTTTGTCTAGCACCCGCTTGAAGTTGGCGTCGGCGAACGAGATAGCGCCGTCGTACCGATCCATAGGCGCCGGATCGGCCGGGTCCGCCCAACGACTCCGGAACGGCTCGGGCGGGTCGTATACGAGGTGGTCGGTGGCATGCTCGACCGGGATGTCGTGGGGCTCCATCGTGTGCACGTAGAGGAAGAAGTTGCGGTCGCGGTGGGTCTCGAGGAAGCGGCAGGCCGCGCCATAGGTGACGTCCGGGAGCTGATTCCATTGCAGCGGCGGGTCGCCCAGTTCCGCGCGCAGATGGATGGCTTCCTGGAAGCAATAGGCCCGGCGCTGGTCGGCGTCGGGCGGCGTGTGCGGATTCTCACTGATGGCACAGGTGGCGTATCCCGCGGCCCGAAGGAGTTCGGGCAACATCACCAGGCCGTCCGGAATGACGTCGCCGTAGCGTTCGACGCCGTGGACAAAGCTGTCCACACCTGTCGCCAGCGAACTCATCGACGGCTTGGTCCACGTATCCTGGGCAAAGCACCGCGCGAATCGGGCCCCTTTGAGGCCGAAAGCCCGGAAATGCGGCCCGGTCTCGCGCGAATAGCCGTAGGCCTCGAGGTGGTCGGCGCGCAGGCAATCCACCACGTAAACAAGCACGTTGCGCAACCGTTCCGGCGCCGGCCCGCCACGCCGGGCCTCGCGCTTGCCTTGGAACAGGATCGGGTTGCTCCACAGCGCGACCTGGCCGGCGTCCTCGCACACGGCACGGAAGACCAAGTCCACCTCTTCGCCCGCATACGCGGCCAGCTCCACCCGCGCCTCGCGCCAGTCCGCGTTGCCCGCCACGCTCTCGGCGAACACCCTCTCCGCACGGCCGCCCCGGTCGACAAGGACCTCGAACGCGACCGGCGCGTCCGGATCGAGGACGGCCAAGCCCATGGTCAGGCGCCCCCGCTCCGGCACAACCACCCGGTAGGTCAGCGCCGCCGGGCAGTGGGCGAACAGGCACGGCCGCACGCGGTGGTTGACGCTGAACTCGCGCCGGCCCACGGCCGCATGCGAGAACGCATCCTTGCGCGTGATGACGCGCAGCCCGTCCGCCTCGACCGAGGCCGAGGTCTCCGTGCGGAGGCGGAGCTGGTCAATCGTGCGATGGCGCCAGGCATTCACCCCGCTGACTTGCAGCCGGTACACGACCATTTCCCCCGGCTTCGCCACGTGTATACGGATCACCCGGTGTTGCTCCGACCACTCCCCGCCCCGCGTCCGCCACTCGAGCGTAAGTTGCTGGGTCCCCGTGACCTGCATCCGCAGCCACAGCGCGTCCGTGGCCGCCCCGTCTATACCCAGCCCATCCGGGCTCGTCACGCAATCCGCCCCCAGCGTCGTGAAGACCAGTTTGCCGTCCGAGATCGCGCACGTAGTCGAGGCCGCCCCGGCCGTCCACCCCGCCGCGCCATCCTCGAACGACAAGGCCGCCCCCTCGTGGACGTCCGCCACCTCCGCCACCTCCTTGAGGGCCTCCTCCAGGCGGTCGTCGAAACGATAGAACGGAATCGGCCCCGCAGGCGCACGCGTCTCCGAACAACCCGTCAGCCCGGCCAACAGCGACAGCGACAATACGAGGCCGCGCAATCGCCCCGACGCACAAACCACACACATGGCTTATGACCTCTCAAGACACTCTCTACTATTATACCGTCCCTACGGCAGAAGTTTGAAACGCGCTTTCCCCGACGCCCCCGCCGGCGGCTATGTCCTTGTGCGTGTATTCCTGGTCGTTCTTGTTGTCCGCACTTGTAGGCGCGCACCTTGACTCGTCCCCCACCGTGGTCTAAGCTCAGGGCCATCGTGGCGCGAAGCACCGCGCGCACTCAACCGAAGCTGCCGTTCCGAGAGGGCGGCGTTCCCCCGAGGGCTTGGCCCCATTATGCTCATGGCCGCGTTTGGCAACGTCTGCGGGAACTTGCCCGCACTGCGCGCCGTGCTCGACGCTGTGGACAAGGCGGGTATCCACACCATTGTGAACGCTGGGGACAGCGTGGTCGGCGGGTCGCATCCGAACGACGTGGTCGACCTACTCCGCGAGCGCGCCATTCCGTCCGTGCAGGGGACGTGGGATCGCCGGGCCGTGCGCTTCGTGCGCAAACGCGCCACGTTAGCGCGCCGGCTTCCCCCCGCAGAGTTCGATGCCCTCGAGCGCACCTATGATGCGCTGCACTGCGAAGAACTCGAATTCCTCCGGGGGCTGCCCCAGCAACGCGTTCTCACGATCGAAGGGCTGTGCGTGTTCCTCTGCCACGGCGCCCCGGGCCGCCCTTCCGACCCCCTGCCCGAAGATGCCGACCGCGTCAAGCTCCGACGCGCCCGCGAGGCCGCCAACGCCGATATCATCGTCTGCGGCGGCGCGCCCGCCCCATCTGCCCGCACCGTGGACCAAGCCCTTTTCGTGTGGCCCGGTCCTGCCGCCGATCCGCAAGGCCAAGAGGCCGGCTACGCCGTCATCAACACCGACAGCGAGCCCTGGCAAGCCCAGTTCCTCCACGTCCGCTACTGACGCCCCTCTTCCTCTGTGTCTTCATCTCGCTCTTCACGTCGCCGCCTGTCGCCGGCCCCCCACGGGGCGCGTCTCCGCGCGCACGGCCCCGCCTCAGATTCGCGCCTCTTGGCATGTAGCACGTGGGGCGGGTTGGAATCCGCCGTCCGGCCGTGAGCGGCCACCGCCCGGGAGTGCGGATCGGTAGTCCGGCGGATCGTCGTCGCGCCTATGGGCCTGATCCGGGTGGGTCAAGACGAAGATGGAGAGGGCGGCGGGTGGGGGGCTAGTGCTGCTGGGGGTCGGCGGCGTGTGCGGCAAAGGCTTCGTCGACGAGTGCGAACACGCGGTTGGTGCTGCGACGACAGGTCTGAAGGGCCTTGCGTTGCTCGGGCAGGAGTTCACCGAGCTCTTCGTCCAGCAGCATGTCGAGGTAGCCGAGGATGGCCGTCAAGGGCGAGCGAATGCGTTGGGTGTTGGCCCGGACCAGGTCGGCCCTCATGACACGGGCTCGGCGGAGTTCCCGGTTCGTTCGGGCGAGGTCTTCGTTCGTCTGACGGGCCGCTTGCTGCAGGCCCTTCTGTTCCGTGATATCGCGCGCAATGCCTACATAGAACGGTTGTCCGCCCCGGACGAATGAACGAACGTGCAGTTCGGCTGACTTCTCGTGCCGGTCCATGTCGACGAAGACCCGTTCACCGTCCTTGACGTCGGCCAGGGTCAAGCGGTCTTCCAAGGCGGCGCCGTCGCGCAGGAAGGTGCGCAGGCGTCTCCCGACGATACGCTCGCGGGGCAATCCGAGGAAGTCGCAGGCCTGGTTGTTGACCTCGGTGATGAACTCGTTCTTGTCGTACACGAAGATGGCTTCGGCTGTGGTTTCCAGGATGGTCGCCAGTGTGGCCTTGGACGAGGCCAGGTCGAGCGCGCGGTCGCGTGAGACCTTCTCGGCGCGCCTGAGCAAATGGTCGATGCTTGCGATGAACCAGCCGCTGACCAGGATAAACAGGAACCGGCCCACGATCACGCCGGGCGCGACGGCCAGTCCGCTCAGGACCCACTCCGCCACGATGACGGCTGCGTAGGCCAGACAGCACGCGCCAGAGGTCAACAGAATCGTCGTGTACCGGCTCGAGTAGACGCTGTATCCAAGCAGAACGAAGAGGTAGAGCAGATACAGCTCGCTCTGGTCCCCACCCGTGAAGAACACAATGAGGGAGGTCTCGAGCAGGTAGATCGCGAAGTTGAAATGCGTGCGAAACAGGTGGTAGCGGCGCGTCCACAACACGCCGTGCACGAAGACGTGGTGGAGGACGATCACGGCGGTCACCACGGCGAGGTCTGTGTAGGATCCCTCGAACTGGCCTAGCAGGAACACGGCGACGAGCACCGCGTAGGCGACGTAGCGGGTGGCGTAGGCCACACGCTCGAGGCGCACAACCGCCGACATCCGCCCCTGCTCCCCGCTGCTCATGCCCGCGCGCCTCGCCCCGGCCCGACCACGCCGCTCACTTGATGCGGACCCAGGATTCGGGAACGCAGGCCGCCCCGAGCCGCTGCCCCGCCTTCGACGCCCGGAACGCCTCGAAGTCTTCGCCCTGCTTCGGCAATTGGAACCGATCGCCGGGCTTGGCGCGTTCGAGGCGCTTCTGAGCGAATACGCGCTCTACCATGGACACGCTGACGTGGTCCTCCTTGTTGATCTGTGCGATCTCTTTGTGGAGCTTCTTTCGGTCTTTGTTCTCCGCGGCGATGATGCGCTGCGCTTGGTTTCGCTCCTCGGGATCCTCGATGCGTTTCGCCTCGCGCAACTCGACGTATCCGCGGTTGTTTTCCCCGGCGCGGCCCTTGCTCTTCAACGCCTCGAGTTGCGCGTGCCGCTCGCGCAGCCCTTGGCTGATCTCGGTGACCGCCGGCGAGGAGGTTTTCAACTCTTTGGCGTACGCGACCGGCAGCGGAGACACGGCCTGCCAGACCGGTTCGAGCCACGAAGTCCCCTGCGGGGCGGGCGTCTCTTCCCCCGTCGAGACGGTGTCGGACTCGCCTTCGATGAAGTCCAGCACCGAGTCGGCCTGTTCCTCGACGTGATGGCGGATGTCGACGGTGATGTGTGCCTCGAATTTCTTCGGGATGCGGACGCAGCCCAAACCCACGATCACACCGGCCGCCACCAATGCACTCACAAGTCGCTTCATGTCTAGCACCTCCTCGAGGATCCAGACGAGCCCCGTTGCCGCGTATTCGCCGCGTGGGCGCCATCACCGATTGTCGAGCCGATGCGCCTGGGCCAGCTTGAGCGCGTCGGCCACGGCGGCCAGGTCGATGTGTAGATCCACGGCCAGGTCCAGCTTCTCGCTCTTCAGTTCCACCACGCCCACCAAGCGGCGGCCCTGAAGCTCGAGGGTCAGCTCGCCCGAATCGAAGGGCGTCTGTCCTTCCTTGCCGAGGATCCCGGCCAGCAGCCGCTCCACCTGCTCCTTGCCTTTGCGTCCCTCGGCGTATTGGGAGGTCAGCACTTGCTCGAGGAGGGCCAGGTTGACCGCGAACGCCTCGGAGGACTCGAGATGGATCTTCAGGTCGCGTAGGCCATAGAGGTCGGCCCGCACGGCGATCTCGCCTTGGGCGACGCCCTCCAGTTGCACGCCGGGGATGACCATTTTCTGGCTGAAGCTCGCCAGGTTGACGTCGCTGAGGCGGGCCGTCATCGCCACCGGCAGGCCGTGGAACAGGCCGAGATCCACGCTGGCGTTCACCACGCCGTCGAACACGGCGCCCTGAAGGCCGTCGGACTTGACGTCGCCGTCCTCGAGACGCACCGGGCCCTTGACGTCGCGAATGATCGCCCCGGCCGCCGTGAGGGCCGCGCACTTCAGTTCGCCGGAGCCGGCCAGGCCGCCGTCGCTGTCCGTCAGCATCGCGCTCAGGGAAGCGCCCTCGAGCGCGGCGAGCGCCCCCGGCAGGACCATCGAGTCGGCCGCGGCATCGAGTTCGAGCTTGGCCTCGAGACCGGCCTCGCCGTAGCCGAGCGTGCCGGCGATCTCGGCCGAGCCCGTCACGTCATCAAGCAGGCCCAGGTCGACCAGCGGGCGGAAGTCCGTCTGGAACGTGCACGGCAGATTGATTGTCATAGGGGATTTGGTGGTTAGCGCGCAGGATTCGGCGCGCAGGGCCGTGCCTTCGCCGAAGGCGACCTCGAGGTCCGTCACTTCGCCGCGGAAATTCAGATTGTCATGCGAGACCACGCCCTTGACCGTGAGCGGCCTGGTCGGAGGCAGGGCTACGGCGCCGTAGGCCAATCCGTCCAAGGCGGCCTCGAGCGTTGTCGTCAGGTATCCGTTCTCATTCTTGAACGGCGCGTGCAGGGTGAACGTGCCGGCCGCGTCCAGGCCGGGCGCCATGGCGGTCAGCCGCCCGAGGTCCAGGTCCGCTGTGAACTCGCCTTGGGCCTCGAGGGCCTCGGCCTCGAACGACCAGTCGCGCAAGCCGAGCCCCACCACGTCGCCCAGGCGCAGTTCCAACAGCGGCCCCGAGCCGCGCCAATACGGCGCGCTCCCGGCCGAGAGGCTTCCCTTCAACGTGAGCGCCTGCTCCGCCGGCAAACCGAAAAAGGAGTATCGGATCTGCGAGGCGCTGAGGTCGAGTTCGAGTTCGACCTTCTTGAGGCCCGGCGTGACGTTCACCGCGGCCGTGCCCCCGATGTGCGTGTCCAGATCGCGCAACGCGCTGCGGCCCTTGATGGCCTCGTGCCACAACGCCGGATTCACCTGATCGAGCGTCACCGTCCCCTTGAGGCCTTCTCGCGCTCCGACCCGGCCGTCGAACGCGACCGAACCGTCTCCAATCTGCGCGCGGGCCTTGGTCTCGAGCATCTGCTTGGCAAACGTCAAGACCACGCCTTTGCTCTGGTAGGTGAGCTTGGTGGGGACGGCCGCGCCCGCGGCCGTGACGAGTCTGGGCTTCACGTCCAGGGCGGCCTCGAAAGAGATGAGCTTGAGGTCGACGCCGAGCTCGGCCGACTCAATGCCCTGAAACGTGGGCACCGCGTTGGCCGCTCCCTCTCGGACGGCCTTTGGAACAAGGGCCAACACGTCGTCTCGAGACCAGCCTTCGAGCCCGGCGCTCGCGGCCAACTCCATCAGCGGGCCGCCGAGATCGGCGTGCAGTTTCTGGCCGCGGTTGAGTTCGGCTTCGAGGTGCAGGGCCAAGTCCTTGCCCTCGCCGCCCTTGCCGGTGATGGCCAGGTCGCCTTCATATATCTCTGCGCCCTTCGGCCCGAACGCGAGCCCCTCCCCGATGACGTGCAACTCGGTGCCCGCCAGCGACGCCTCGAAGGCCTTCACGTTCGCTTTGCCCTTGAGGTGGGTGCCCGAGAGGTCCAGCTTGCTGCATGCGAAAGGAACGAGGTGGAGCTTCGCGCCGCGCAAAGAAAGCGCCAGATCTTCCCGGTCCACTTGCGTCAGGTCGAGGTCCTGCACGACGCACTTGTCCAAGTACAAGTCGACGCCGCCGTTGACGGATCCGTGCCCGACCACCTCCAGCAGTCCGGGAAGTGCAATCTTGAGGGGCGCGATCGAGGTCGTTTTGCCCTTTTTCTGGTACTGGATGTCGAGCGTGCTGCCCTCGGGCAGGCTCTGCTCGTCCTCGCGCGACCCGGCGTACCACGAGCCGGTCAACTCCGCGCTGTCCAGGCCGATGCTGAAGTCGCGGTCCGATTCGTGCGTGGCCTTCACGCGCAGGCCGTCGACTGACAGCCCGAGGGTCGGGCTCAGGCCCGCGAACTGGATCCGGCTGATGCGCCCCTCTTTGGGTATGAATCCGTCGGGAATTCCGCCGCCCTTCTTCTTCTTCTTGCGCGGCTTCTTCGGCGCCGCCTGCTCGGGCGGCGCTTCGGGCTTCTCCGGCGGCGGCTGGCTGCGGCCCAGGTTTACGGCCAGCGTGTCGATCTGGACCGAAGGCACGTAGCGCTCGTCGTCCGGGAACAGGGTATAGTCAATGTCGAGGCCCTCGAGTTCAATCTTCGGCGGCGCGCCCGGGGCCGCGGCCGGGTCGGCCGCCCGGATCGCCGAAGCCGTGACGCGTCCGACGGTGGACAAGCCCTCGACTTCCACCTCGGCGTCGAGGGCATCGCTGAGCGCACGGACCAGTAGGGCTCGTTGCGGCACGCCCGTGGCCAACACGAGCGCCGCCACCACGCACAACAGCACGATGGCGATCAGGATCCGCAGCAACCATTTCCTCCAACGACGGATCGGCTTCGCTTCAGACTCGCTCATGACTTCTCCTTGTCGCTGTCGTCCAGGACCTGGATCTTGAGTTGCCCTATGGTCGGGATCAGCCGGGCCTGCTCGAACAGATCGCCCTCGGCCAGCTTGATGTGCGTTGCGTCGGCCACCGGCTGGTTGAAGGTCGGGTCCACATCCACCCACTTGCCCACCCAGACCGACGCCCACTGGTGGAAGTAAAACGCCGGCCCGCCTTGGTCGACGTAGATCAGCCCCGCCACTTCCCGGGCCGGCAGCCCCGCGGCCCGGGCCAGGCCGATAAACAGGATGCTATGCTCCGTGCAATCGCCCTGCGGCCGCTCGAGCACCTCGATCGCGTTGGTCAGTTGCGCCGAAAACGTGGTGCGCACGGTGTTGAATACCCAGGTGCACAGCTTGCTCGATACGGCGAAGGCGTCCGCCTCGTCCCCGACGATCTCTTTGGCCTTGTCAATCAGGCGTGGGTCGTCGCTCTGCACGAACAGCGCCGGCGCCTGCCACCGGCCCACCGACTCATCCTCGATCGGAAGCCGGGCGGCCTGGAAGCCGTCCACAGCGACCCGCTTGCCCTCGAACACGAAGCCGTCCCCCACACGCGCGATCTGCTGGCGCTCCTCATTGAACAGATGGTCGTCGGTCAAGGGGCCGGTGATACGCAGGCGCAGCGTCTCTCGTTCCCGCGGGTCCGCGACGCGTCGATCCACCGAGGCGGCATTGGACACGATGACGTCGTTGTTGTAGTGGACGTCCTGGGCCATTTCCTTGGACTCGAGGCGCATGGTGATAATGCCCGCAATCCGGTCCTCCAGGGTGGTGCCGTCCTCGGCGACAAACGCCACCGAATCGATGCCCATGGCTGGCAGCTTCGACCGGATGCGGAACACCTTCGTGGGCACGCCGTCCAACACCCGCTCCTCGATGCCGTCGATGCGCGCCACCCCCTCGATTTCCTTCTCGTACATGGGCTCGAAGATACTGAACGTCAACTCGGCGCCGACCTTCGCGTCGCCCCCGATCAGCTCGAGTTGTCTGAACGCATCCCGCAACGACTCGTTGGGCCGTGGGAGCCGCCGCTCCTTTGTCACGTCGCCTACCGAGGTCGACAGCGACACCGCGTCGCCTTCGATCCGGGCGTCGAAGCGCTTCGCGCCCAGGGCGTCCTCGACCACCTGCTCGATGCGGCGGAGATCGCCGTTGCGCGCGTACACCCGGTTCACGAAGATGCGCATGTCTTGCGCCACGCCGACCATCTTGATCCGAAAATGGGCGTCTTCGCGCACCGACACCGATCCGTCGTGCGCCACCTCGACGGCCGCGGACGAGTATCCCGCTTTCTGGCCGTTCATGTACAGGCCGTACCAATCCTCACCGACCAGGGACTG
>Ga0272442_10006671_pt1 | contig 15121 bp, 10 predicted proteins | sample SSMForm2O_FD_200262 | JGI IMG/M metagenome (GOLD analysis project Ga0272442, IMG submission 200262) | Marine sediment archaeal communities from Little Sippewissett salt marsh, Falmouth, MA, United States - SSM-Form-2O | ecosystem: Environmental > Aquatic > Marine > Wetlands > Sediment ...
TCGCGTGTGAGGAAGCAGGCGAAGGATATTATTTGTAAGTCGAATCTTAAGCAGTGGGGGACAATCTTTGCTATGTATACCGGCGAAAATCATGGCTCGTTCCTTAGTGGTTTGCTTCCAGGGAGCAATAACCCGGGCAGATATTGGTGGGTTAAACCGCTGGAGCCGTATTACAGTGATGAAAGTTTACGGCTTTGCCCGATGGCGAAGAAGCCTTATGTCGAAGGGGGCAGGGTACCGTTTGGAGCATGGGGTTTAACCAGCCGTATGGCTGAATACGGCAGCTATTCTCCCAACGGGTGGCTTTGTAATCCGCCGTCCAACGTATCGTCGCTGCACGGACGTCCGACTAAAAATAACTGGAGGAGAGTCGATGTCAAGGAGGCGGGTATTATACCGCTGTTTCTGGATTGCACCTGGGATGATGCCTGGCCGAGACAGACCGATGACCCGCCGGCGTACGATGGCGATGCGATAGAGTCGCCGAACCGGGATGAAATGAAGCGTTTCTGCATCAATCGGCACGAGGGGGCCATAAATGGCGCTTTTTTGGATTTTTCCGTCAGGGAGGTGGGACTTAAGGAGTTGTGGAAATTAAAATGGCATCGGGGGTATGAGATAAGCGCTCCATTGCCGGAGTGGCCGGAATGGATGAAAGAGTTTAAGGATTACTGAAAAAAACAGCTAAATCACCCGAAAAAGTGAAAAAACTGTTTTTTCTTGACAATTTTTAAGCCCCTTTGTATTTGTCCTTTTCTAAATTTTATTTTTAAAACCGCCGATTAGGTATTAAACCCCGCGTAAACGCGGTACACGGTGTAAAGAAATCAGTTATGAAAAGAACAGGTTCAAATAAATCTCTGGTGATTGTCGAATCGCCTGCAAAGTCGAAGACGATAAACAGGTATCTTGGTTCCAGCTTCGAGGTGAAGGCTTCGATGGGGCATGTTAGAGACCTGCCTTCAAAAGGTATGAACGTCGATATAGAAAACGATTTTGCGCCGACTTACGATATAATGCCCGGCAAAAAACGTGTCGTGATATCCTTAAAAGCTGCTGCGAAGAAGTGTGACATGCTTTATCTGGCAACCGACCTTGACCGGGAGGGCGAGGCGATTGCGTGGCACCTGGCCCAGATTCTGGGTTTCCCGGAGGAAAAGACCTACCGCGTTATCTTCAACGAAATCACCAAGACGGCGATAACCAGAGCGTTCGATGAGCCGGCAAAACTTGATACCGACAAGGTTATGGCACAGCAGGCACGGCGGATACTTGACAGAATCGTGGGGTACCAGATAAGTCCGCTGCTCTGGAAGAAGGTGGCGAGAGGGCTTTCAGCAGGTCGCGTACAGTCTGTGGCTGTGAAGATGGTCGTCGAAAAGGAAAGAGAAGTGCGGGATTTTAAGCCTGTCGAGTACTGGCTTATACCGGCCGTGTTCAGCACTGATTTGCAAAAGGATTATCGACAGGAGTGGATTGACTTTATCACCCCAAAAGAAAAAGACGGCAAAGCTCCGCCTGTCAAAGAGCAGAACAAGTGGCTGACTGAACACAATGCTTTTAAGGCTGAGCTGCACAAAATAGGTGGTAAGAAATTCGAGGCTTCCGACAAAGCACAGGCGGAGAAAATATTCGAGGTTTTGAAGGACGCACAATTTAACGTCAGCAGTCTGGAGACCAAAAAGTCGGTTTCCAAGCCGCCGGCGCCTTTTATAACTTCGACTTTACAGCAAACGGCGGCAAATCGGCTGGGATTTACCGCAAAAAGAACTATGCGGGTGGCACAGCAACTGTACGAGGGTATTGATTTGGGTTCGATGGGCTTTTTAGGCCTGATAACCTATATGCGAACGGACAGTATGCATCTTTCGAAAGAAGCTGTTGATGAGATGCGCAATTATATCGGCAGGCATATCGGCGATAATTATTTACCCGTGAAGGCAAACATTTATAAGTCCGGGAAAAATGCCCAGCAGGCACATGAGGCAATCCGGGTAACAGACCCGGACTTTAGGCCGGGCGACATAAAGAATTTTCTTAACGAAGAGCAGTTCAAGCTCTACGATTTGATATGGCGACGCTCTTTAGCATGCCAGATGGTACCAGCCAAATGGGATATAACAAATGTTGACATCGCTGCGGATACTTCAGTCGGACAGTGTTGTTACAAGGCTGCGGGTCGCGTTCAGGTCTTTGACGGCTTTTCCAGAATCTGGTCCACCTCTTCGAACCAGCAGCAGTTGCCGGCAATGAAAGTTGACCAGGAGCTGTCTGTGGTCGATTTGAAAGCCGAGGAGCATTTTACCAAAGGGCCGGCCCGATATAACGAGGCTTCTTTGGTAAAGGCTCTGGAAAAAGAAGGTATCGGTCGCCCGAGCACCTATGCCACAATCATAAGCACTATTCAGGAGCGGCGCTATGTCGAGCAGAGAGAGAAGAAATTCTATGCAACCGACCTGGGCCAGGTAGTTACCGATAAACTCAGCGAGTATTTTCCCAAAATAATGGATGTCGCTTTTACCCGTTATATGGAAGAGCAACTGGACAAAATTGAAGAGCAGCATCTGGACTGGCTTGGGGTTTTGAAAGAATTTTACGGGCCGTTTAAGGTTAGCCTGGATACGGCAACCAGGGAAATGAAACACGCCAAGGCGGAGCTGACTCCCAGTGAATACAAGTGCCCCAAGTGTGACAAGCCGATGGTTTACAGATTCGGCAAAAATGGAAAATTTTTGAGTTGCTCGGCATATCCGGAATGCAAGTTTGCCTGTCCGTGCGATAGCGAAGGCAAAATGGTCGAGCAAAAGCAGAGCGAACAGAAATGCCCGAAATGCGGCAAGCCGATGTTATACAAGACGGGTCGATTCGGTCCTTTTTTGGGATGCAGCGACTATCCGAACTGCAAAACCATCCTTAATCTCGACAAGGACGGCAATGTAATGCCGCCGAAACCTCCGCCTGAGCCGACGGGCGTAAAATGTTACAAGTGCAAAGAGGGTGAACTGGTAATCAGACAAGGCAAGAGAGGACCCTTTTTGGGCTGTAACAAATTTCCAAGGTGTCGAACCATTATCAGCATTAAGGAGCTGGACAATCTGAAGCAACTGCAGTCGGAGGGAAAATGGCCTCCGGCAACATTTGAAGAAGCCGACCAAATCCTCGGAAGAAAAAAGAGAAAACGGGCCGCCCGAAAAGTAGCAAAGTAACAAGATATTGCTTAAATCGTCTGATTAATCCTTTTTCAACAAATCACGGTAGCCGGAAAATTTGTAAAATAAGCTTTCAAGTGGTATAATGATTGTGTGTTAAAAGCCAGGCTTATTTTGCAGAGCTTAAAATGAACAGGAAAAATCAAACCGAAGTAAAGCCGCTTGAGACGGTTGAGCCAATCGGCAAACGCGTTCTGATTCGCAAAGATGAGGACAAAAAGCAAACCAAGGGCGGCATCCAACTGCCGGACAACATAGAGATTCCGACGATAACCGGCCGAATCGTTACAATCTCCGCAGAAGTGGAAAACACGCCGGACATTCCTCTGCGCCAGTATGACAAGGTGCTGTTCAATCCCAAAGGGGCAATACCCGTCGATTTCGAAGGCGATAATCGGCTGTTTGTCGTTGAGGTCGAAAACGTCGTAGCAGTGTTTAGAAAATCATGAGGGCTTTTGCTGATAAGACTTGAGACTCAGCAATACGTCAAGATATCTGGGGTTCAAATGTTCCGAGATTATAAGTGACGACCTAATCAAATCTCTGTCAACTTGTTCCCGATGTTATATCCGGTTTGGTCCTGCAGTATAATTTCCTTATGGGGGGCACTTACTAAGGGGGGACGATTCACATTTTTATTATTTTGTAAGCAGCCAACACTTTTTTTGCTGAATCAGGTTCTTTTCCCCCAACTGGTAAACCCCAAAAGGTTGTCCGTCGTCGTGTTTCATTTCGATTTTGCTTTTTGCCTCAATAAAAGCACAGCCCCTGCACCGAGTATTATTATTGTTGCCGGTTCCGGCAATTCCGGGACGGGAAAATCCGGCGTCTTTTCCGGGAGCGGGAAATTTTCTTCGGGCTCAGGCGGCTCCGGAGGTTCCGGTGGTCTCGGCCATGACGGCCTTTTTCTACGTACCCCTCCGCCCCCGCCTCCACCGGTTCTGGCATAATCGGCTGCGTGCGGTAACATCCCTCCCCTGCCGAATGATGAAGAGGGGCCATCTTCTATAGTTAAAAGGTCGTATTCGGAACGCTCAAATACAGCGATAATAATTTTGGGCGAATCCATATACGCAACTGTTTTAGATGACGTTGGGTCACTTACATTACCTAACCAGTAAACGAATTGATAGCCGGGTTTTGGCTTGGCCGTCAAGATAACCTCTGTATTTTGGCCGAAGTGGTGAATTCCCGTGCCTGGAGTTACGTTGCCGCCGCCGGCGGGTGTTTGCTGAAGCAGAAGCACTGTGCCGTCCGATTGACAATATGCCGGCTCAAGAGAAACAACCGAAAGGGCCAAAATTACTAATATCAAGCTCTGCCGTCCGATAAATATCAGGTTGTTGTGTTTTGTCATCACGCAAGTCGCTTTTTACACAAAAGGTAGAATGTATGTTATTAAATAGATATTCTTCGTTTCTTAATAAACACTATAGCGCCCAGACCAAGTAATGCTATAGTGGCAGGCTCAGGCACTTCCTCTTCCGGAATCGGTGGTAAAGAAGTTGGGTTAGTCATTGTATAGGTACCTCTGCCGGGAGCATATTCACTGCTGAATACCAGAATCCATGATTTTTCGCCGTTGGCCAAAACACCTTCGGTAAATCCCCAGGCTCCCTGTCGAGGAGGGGGAGAGTAAGGGGCTACCCCTCCATCATGGTCGTCCATAGCACTTGTGTCGCCATTTATAAGACTTTCGTCAACCTCAGTTTTGTCGAGATTTAGTAGTCCAAAATATAAAATATCACTGTACTCATTTTCCCCTTCGTTGGGCCGATTATATAACTGGTAAGCGTAAATGTAGTGCCCTTCAATGCCCAAATCGTCCCGCACATCACTGATAAATGCATCCTCTTGTGACTGGGGCTCCAGGTTATATGCGTCGAAAACACCGTAAGCGATAATCACGTCATACCCCGAATCTTCGTCAACATAGTTCAGGCTCCCGTTCCAGGCCCCATCCATATATGTGCTGTCAGGTATATACAGGGCGGAGGCGCCCTCCACAAATATTGTCACGACGAGTAACAAAGCTAAAAAGATATATTTTCTCATCACTTCCATCCTTTCCTTTGTTTCTTTAAACATGTCCGGCTTCCTTTTTATTTAATTTCTCCTTAAAAACAAAAAAGCGTTCAATTTCATTTTTTCTGTTTTTCTTGTATTTCAGGCTTAAACAGACCTTTATTTCTAAAAGAGCGATTTACACACATCTGCACGTTCACTTGGCGCGCACCTTCGGCGCCTTTATTTTCTGAGTTTTCTTTTCGTAAGGAGTACCCTACGCCCCATACAGGAAATAACGCCTGTATACCAAGCGTCTGTTCGTACCATATGCGTCATGCTTAGACGCAAGATGTACAAAGACTACATCGTTGAGTTTTCCCTACCCCCATTTATTGGTGTGCAGCCATACACAAAGTTTTAAAAGTCCCTGACAAACAAAATACCAAAGAGCACAAAAAATATACTTACTGATGAGTTTTCTTTCAGCCCCCAAGCTGATGCTACTATTAAAGCAGATTAATCTGTTAAAGTCAAGTCTTTTTTTATATTTTTTGCTGTTTTTTCGATCGCCGGAGCAAATTGCCACAAAAGGCTGTTTAAGAGCTTGTGAAGGGCGATTTTAGTGTGGCTAAACCGCATTTTTTTTCAGGAACTGCGGCAAATTTTTCTTGCCTCCCTACGGTTAATGATTTTTTTTGTCCCTGCTGCTTAGGATTTGCGTCGTATAATGCGGTTTTGTGTTTGCTGTCGAACTGCCGTAAAAAAGGCTTAAGAGTTCGCCGTTGTTTTTGCCCTTCTTATGGGCTTTTGTCGGACAAACCGGCTGATATTGCGGATAGCCTGGCGAAGCCGCTGCTTGTTCTCGACAAGTGCTATACGCATATAATTTTCGCCGTTTTCGCCGAATCCCCTTCCCGGGGCAATAGCAACCTCGGCATGTTCCATAAGGTCCATAGCAAAATCGATACTGCCCTTGCCTTTGGAATGCTCCGGCGGCACTTTTGCCCATACGAACATCGTGGCGCGCGGTTTTTCCACTTCCCAGCCGATTCTTGCCAGAGCCTCGCAGACCACATCGCGTCTGGCCCGATACCTTTGGCTTTGAGCGATTATCTCCTGTTCGCAGTGTCTTAAGGCGATAATTGCGGCTATTTGGACCGCTTGAAAAATGCCGTAATCATAATAGCCTTTTATCGTGCTCAGATATTCGACCATATCCCTGTTGCCGGCCACAAAGCCTACCCTGAAACCCGCCATATTGTAAGGCTTGCTCATCGTAATAAATTCGACCCCGACATCCTTTGCCCCTTTGACCGATAGAAAACTCGGCGCTTTATAACCATCAAAGCAGGTCTCGCCGTATGCAAAGTCGTGAATGACGGCAATCCCAAAACGCTTTGCCAAATCCACAACAGGCTCAAAAAATCCCTCTTCAACCGTCATCGCCGTCGGGTTATGCGGAAAGTTCAGAATCAGCAGCTTCGGCTTCGGATATAAATGCTCGCAGACCATAGCGATAGTATCCAGAAATTTCTGGTCACAGCCCAGCGGCACCGTTATAACATTCGCCCCAGCCATAGCAACTGCGTAGTTATGTATCGGGAAGGCAGGGTCCGGAACAATGGCCGTATCGCCCGGCCCCAACATCGCAAGGCACAAATGACTAAAACCCTCCTTCGAACCCAGGCAGGCCAGCACCTCCGTTTCAGGGTCGAGCTTGACGTTCCACTTTTGCTCGTATTTTTTGGCGACCTCTGCACGAAGATTTTCAATCCCCCTCGATGCACTGTACCTGTGGTTGCGCGGATCCTGGGCGGCCTGGCAAAGCTTGTCAATCACTATCTGGGGAGCTCCATCCGAAGGATTGCCCATTCCAAGGTCAATTATATCGGCGCCTTCGCGCCGCTTGCTCAGTTTTAAAGCATTCAGCCGACCGAACAGATACGGCGGCAGGCGAGTTATCCTTTGCGCCGGTTCAATCCGCCCGTTGGAATCCGGCATATCAATCTTGAATTCCGTCATATTGCTTCCTTACATATCCATATATGTTTTTACTTGTTGCCAAAGGTTTTGTTCCATATACTACTTCGGCAAATTATGACAAGAATTACATATTTATCTATCATAATCATATTCTCAGCCCTGTTTATTGCCGGCTGTGCCGCAGGCGAAAACAATGGCCTGTACATAAAAACTTCTTCCGATAAGCTGGTTCTGTGCGGCTGGGACGAGGTTTTTATTATCGATACCGGCCGTAAAAATCAGCAAAGACCGGTAAAACTCTGGAGCTGGAAAGCTCAGGACAGCAGTGAACTGCCCGAACGATTAACCGGCCTTTTTGGAACAACCGACGAATGTAAAGTCGTCGATGGCGGCCGAAAAATACTCATCACCGCTTCCAGCGGAGGTATAGCACTTGTCGAGGTCAAATCGAAAAAAGTGCTGTTCTATGCGGTGGCGGCCAATGCACATTCGGCGGAAATCCTCCCCGGCGGCCGCGTCGCCGTGGCTGTTTCGAATGCGCCCGATGGAAACCGCCTGATTCTGTACGACCTGAGCAACCCCGAAAAAGAGCTCTTCAGCGACAGCCTGCCCTGGGGACACGGCGTTATCTGGGATGAAGAACGACAGGTCCTGTGGGCCTTGGCCGGCGATGACATTCGGGCCTACGGGCTAAAAGACTGGAGCAGTTCCCAGCCGGCTTTAGAGCGAATTGTTATGGTCAAACTTCCCGAAGAAATGGGGCATGACCTTTATCCCCTCCCGCGTACAAATAAACTTTTTGTTACGACTGACAACTTCGTATGGCTTTTCGACCGCGATAAAAGGACCTTTCAAAAGTATGAAGCCATCGATAACACTTTCCACGTCAAAAGCGTTTGTGTAAATCCTGTAACGGGCCAACTGGTCTATATCAGGGCAGATGAAGGACAGTGGTGGTCGGAAAAAATTCGTTTCCAAAATCCCGATTCGGTCATCTTTATCCCCGGCCAGCATTTCTACAAAGCCCGCTGGTTCACAACCCAGCGCTAAAACTTCTCGTCATACTTGCACTCTATTGATTCTATTTTGCTAATGGTTAGGTAATCGGATTTGTCGATGATTGACGTCTGTATCAATATTACAGTATCGTAATTGGTACAGCGTCATTACTATCATCTATCGGGAAGGTGCTTTCAAACATACTAACGACAACACAATTTCCAATATCTTTTTTAATTTTGCTAGGGCGGGAAATTGCTTTGAAGCATTGAACCAGACGTCATTTAATGTTCTGGGAGAATACATAAAGATCGTCCAATATAAATTGCGATCTTATATTAGCCGAAAACTGACAGCCTGTCAATCATCTAAAAAATTTTTTATGCATTAATTATTTGTGCTTTGCCGCCAAAAAAATCCGTTTCCTAAATCCAGACTCTTTCCTCTTTATCCCCGGCCGGCATTTCTACAAGGCCAGATGGTTCACATCCCAACGATAAAACACCTCTCAATCGATGCGTAAATCTCATTTTTTACCTTTTGCCTTTTCCTTTTTTGGCCTGCTCTTTTTGTCCTTTTGCTTCTGTATGAAAGCCTATTTGTTTCCTGGGCCTGGAATCTTCCGTCAGCATGTTCTTCAGGACTGCAAAAACCTGCTCAAACCTCTCGTCATACTTGCGCTCCATCGATTCAATCTTACGTCTCAAAAGCTCATTAGACCCTAATATCTCTCGCAGCTTTACAAAGGTGCGCATAATGGCAATATTGACCTCAATTGCCCGTTTGCTCTTCAAAACGCTCGAAAGCATAGCAACTCCCTGCTCGGTAAAAACATAGGGATTATGCCCACCTAATGACTTCCGGGAAGCTATCACATTTTGTGATAGCAAGATTACAACTTCTTTATCTGTAAGCTGATACATAAAATCAGCAGGAAACCGCTCACTATTACGCTTCACCTGCTGCCTCAAAGCTATTGGCTTAACACCATACAAAGATGCTAAATCTTTATCGAGCATTACCTTTTGATTGCGGATTAAATAAATACTGCTCTGTATCCTCTCGATTGGAATAATTTCAGATGACTTTGCCATATCTATAACTTTCCCTTTCGCTTTTAGAGCCTGTCCGAATAACCGGCTCTTATTCTCAAATTCGCTGCATTCCAGCCTTCTCTATGGCCAAAATTCTAACCCAACTCCCTCTAAAAGGCAATAATTAGACTTATTTTTCCCTTGATTTTCAAAGTAGAGGCTGTATAATAGTACCAGCCTTGGTATTTTGGATGATACAACGAGGAGATTGATAATAATGGAGATTTTTACTTTTCCCGTTAGTTTTGCCAAACCTTACTGCGGTATCTATATATAAAACATTAACTTATTTTAAGAGGCCAAAGCAATGAACCTTGGGTTTAGTCGCAAGTTCAAAATTCAATTGTCTCTGGCGGCCGTTTGTATTTTTCCGCTCTTTATCTCTTATGCGGCTTCCGCCGGCTCGATTATCGGCTGGGGAAGGCAGGTCGTCGGTGCAGACCTTAGCGGCGGTTTTACCGCAATTAGCGCAGGAAATCGCCACAGTCTGGGCCTTATGGACGATGGCTCGATAATCGCCTGGGGACACAACTACTCTGGCCAATGTGATATCCCATTGCCCAACAGCGACTTTATCGCTATTGCCGCAGGAGGTGATCACAGTCTGAGCCTTAAGGAAGATGGCTCTATAGTCGCTTGGGGATACAATGACGATGGCCAATGCGATGTCCCTTTGCCTAACAGCGGCTTTACCGCAATAGCCGCAGGAGGGACCTACAACTTGGGACTTAAAGTCGATGGCTCGATAATCGCCTGGGGCCGAAACTACTATGGCCAATGCGATATCCCTTCTCCTAATAGCGGCTTTACCGCCGTTGCCGCAGGCTCTTGCCACTGTCTGGGCCTTAAGGCAAACGGCTCAATAGTCGCATGGGGACGCAACAACTACGGCCAATGCAATATCCCTTCACCTAACAGCGGCTTTACCGCCATTGCAGCAGGAATGTGGCACAGCATGGGCCTTAAGGAGGACGGCTCGATAATCACTTGGGGACACAATTTCTATGGCCAATGCGACATCCCTTCGCCTAACAGCGGCTTTACCGCCATTAGCGCAGGATTGAACCATAGCTTGGGCCTCAAGGCCGATGGCTCGCTCATCGCTTGGGGCCGCAACAACTACGACCAATGCGATATCCCTTCACCCAATAGCGGCTTTATCGCCATCGCCACAAGATATGACCATAGTCTGAGTCTTAAGGCCGATGGCTCAATAGTCGCTTGGGGAAACAACTGGTATGGCCAATGTGATATTTCTCCGCCTAACAGTGGCTTTACCGTAATCGCCGCAAGATATAAGCACAGCCTGGGTCTTAGACAGGATGGCTTGCTCGCCGCCTGGGGACACAACAGCAAAGGTCAATGTGATATCCCTTTGCCTAACAGCGGATTTATCGCCATTAGCGCAGGAGAGGAACATTGCTTGGGTCTTAAACAGGACGGCTCAATAGTCGCCTGGGGAGACAACGGCAATGGTCAATGCGATATACCGCCGCCTAACAGCGGCTTTATCGCCCCCGCTGCAGGAGATTACCACAGTCTGGGCCTTAAGGAAGATGGCTCGATAATCGCATGGGGATATAATAACTATGGCCAATGCAATATACCATTGCCTAACAGCGGCTTTATTGCCATTAGCGCAGGATATTACAACAGTCTGGGCCTTAAACAGGATGGCTCGCTCGTCGCATGGGGTAGCAACGACGATGGCCAATGCGATATCCCTGAACCTAACAGCGGCTTTACCGCCATTAGCGCAGGATATAAGCACAGCTTGGGCCTTAAGCAGGACGGCTCGATAGTCGCCTGGGGATACAACTACTATGGCCAATGCGACGTCCCTTTACCTAACACCGGCTTTATCGCCATTAGCGCAGAAGGTTACTACAGTCTGGGTCTTAAAGAGGACGGATCGATAGTCGCCTGGGGTAGCAACGTCGATGGCCAATGCGATATCCCTTTGCCTAACGGCGGTTTTACCGCCATCGCAGCAGGAACATACCACAGCTTAGCTATAAAGGAGATTCTTCCGCCCATTGAAGTACCGATGAAATTTACGCCTCAGGCGTTAAATCTCAGCAGCGGCGGAAAGCTGGTTAAGGTGCATTTTACTTTGCCTGAAGAATTTGACGTTAACGATGTGGATGTCAATACACCGGCTGTGATTGAGCCGTACGGAATCGAATCATACAACCTTAGTGTCCTTCTCAATGATGAGGGCTTGGTCAGGGTTGAAGCTACCTTCAGCCGCTCTGATTTATGCAGCTCGATAACAAGTTATGACCAGAACATAGAGCTAAAAGTAATAGGCACTCTCACTACCGGCCAACAATTTTACGGCACCGACACAATCAAAATAACCGACCGAGCCTTCGAGCACCTTGCCATCTTAGTATCTCACTGGCTCGAAGCCGACTGCCGCCGGCCGCATTGGTGTGATGGTGCCGACCTTAATCGTGATTCAGTAGTTAACTTCTTAGACTTTGCCCTCCTCGACCGCTTCTGCTTCGAAGTTCCCAAAGAATGAGCAAGCACAAGAAACTGTTTTGCCTTCAGCTCGGACCGCTCTAATCTTCTAATTTCTACTGCTCAACTTTCTACTTCTCTACCCTGCCTATCTTACCCATTTTAACATTTTAACCACCTTCATTTTGACAGCCCAATTTTCACCCGCAAAATCTTTCCAATTTCAACACCAGATGCCCGAATTTAAAAAAGCTGTTGATTTTTTGCGTCTTTTTTTCACTTTTTTTCAACTTTTCTTTCTTTTCTCCATTTCTTTCCTCGATGCCTGTTCTTTTGTTGACTTTTTTTTTCAAAAAATCGTCTTTTTTTTCCCGCCTTCAACTCGCCTCTATCGTCGCGAAAAATCGTACCATTTGCGCAAGTATCCTTGAACCCAAAAAGAATTTTTACAGAAAATTTTTTACCCCTTTCTAATTAAGTGTTTACCAACTTTCACGCCCATCGAATCCAACGATTTTTCGAACCAAACACGCAAGTCCGTCTAATTGTAGGGAGGCATATTTTCCCTCCCCCCTGAAAAAAAAGCAGTCCTGTATCTTAGGTATTCGTGTTCGCTTTTCTTCGTGCTCTTTGAAAATTGAATCTCTTATTTTCTTCGAGCCTTGGTGCCTTAGTGGCTATGAGTCTTTTATGCAAAACAAACCCAATTTTTCAGACAACCCTATGAACATAAGTCAAGTTATGACAAAGCATTATGCCGATTTTTGCGCCCCAGGACTCCGCAAAAACAAACCCAATTCAAACCCAATTAAAAGCCAATCAAACCCAAACAAAGCCAATTCCGCCCCTGTTTTCGGCCCCAAAATTGGCTTCCTATGGAACAAACCGCCGAGAAACGGGTGCAGTTATGGCTTCTTTTTACGAATCTTTACAAAAAAAACACGTTTTTGGAGGCAGTTACATCCTCTTTAACGCTCTTTTACCCTTGAATCGGAACTGAAAAAATGCTACAATATCATTTTTATGAGGAGGAATGATGAAAGGGGCTGTCTGGTTATTTATTGCCTCAGTGTTGGTAACAGCCGATTTGGCGGTGGCAAAGCCGGTCTATTTCGCCGACCCCAACTTACAGGCCGCTGTTGAGGCTCAGCTGGGTATCTCAGACCCTAACGCAGAAGATATGCTTGCCCTCACGTACCTCGATGCGCAAACCTCTGCTATCTTTGAACTTACCGGCCTCGAATACGCTTCCAATCTGACTGACCTGTATCTGTTCGATAATCAAATCAGCGACATCTCCGCCTTATCGGCCTTGACGAATCTCGAAATTCTTTGGCTCGGCGTCAATCAAATAAACGATATCTCCGCCCTCTCGCAACTGGCAAACCTGCAGACGCTCGACCTGGCCGGTAATCAAATCAGCGATATTTCTCCCTTAAAGCAGCTTACGAATTTAATGTCGCTGTACCTGCCGGATAATCAAATCAGCGAAATATCGCCGCTCTCATCACTTACAAACCTGGATGTCTTGTTGTTGACAACCAATCCCTTAAACAGAAGGGCCTATTGTGTTTATCTGCCTTTGCTCGAAGCCAATAACCCTGGTATATATATGTCTTATGATGCTAATCCAAACCCGCAAACCGCCGATTGTGACGGTGACTGTTGGGTCAACTTTATCGATTTTGGTATTCTGGCGGGCCAATGGCTGCAAACATCCTGCGGCCAGTGTGACGGCGCCGATTTAACCGGCGACGAAAATGTTGAACTTGACGACCTGAGCATTATGGCGCAGCGATGGCTGGAAAGCGGCTTCAAATACGCCGATTTAGACAATGATAATGATGTGGACCTGTCTGATTTCGCCGTATTTGCCGCTCAATGGCGCAATTACGATTGTGGTATATGCGGCGGGGCGGATCTTACCGCCGATGGCGATGTAATGCTGGACGACCTGGATGAACTTGTAGCTAACTGGCTGGCAGGAGTTCAATAGCTTTATTGTCTCGTAATGATGATTCTTTTCGGCCGTTAAAACCGTTTCATTAAAAGGACGCCGAAGCCTCTGTCTTCTCCGGTGCCGCCCGAATATGGCAGAACTTTAAAACCGGCAATTTCAGGCAGCTTGTGTTTGGCGGCGATGGTATGGCCGACAATCCAGCCTAATGTTGCCCCGAACACGATGTCACTGCCCCAGTGGTCGCCGGCATCGAGCATTCTGTAGGCAACCAATGAGGCCCCGATATAAGCGGGAATACCGACCTTCGGGCCGTAAAATTCGTCAAGAACGGAGGCAACCGTAAATGAGCTGGACGTATGGCCGCTCGGCCAGGCCCACGGCGCACCGTTAGGCGAGTCATTGTGGCGGATGGCTTTCAGAGTGAGTGTGGTCATACCGGTTACCGAAAGCGCACGTATCATCGTCCAGGCACGCTCTTTATTAATGTAATCTTCGTTCTCTACGCTGATGGCATACCACAGGCCCGTCAGTGCAAAGTGTGTCCCCGGTGAGCCCATTATATTGAGACTTTCATCCCAAAAACCCGAACAGACCTGATGATTATCAACGTTTTCGGCTATGTTCTTGTCGGCGTCGCTGTTGTGCATGGCGATACTTGCGCCCCCGGCCAAAAGAAGAGCTGTGAAATTATCCCTTCTCAAAAGCGTATCATTGGAGTCTTTTATAACTTCGGCGGGCAGCCGGGCCAAATCGATTTTGGCGGCCTCGAAAAAATCTCCCCCTTCAGAGGAATTTTCCATTTGTCCGGTTGTGCATCCGACGGAAAAAAGCAGCAATAAAGAGACAGCCCCCATCCAGAATCCGTTCCGGTTAAATTTATCCATCAATACATTCCTTTGCTTTGCGTTACATTATACAAATTATTATTCCCATTCAATCGTTGCCGGAGGCTTGCTCGATATGTCGTAAACGACGCGATTGACGCCGCGCACCTCGTTTATAATCCGGCTGGATATCGAAGCGAGGACCTCGTAAGGAACCTGCGAAAAATCAGCGGTCATAAAATCTTTTGTCTCAACGGTGCGAACGGCGATTACATTTTCATAACTTCGCTCATCACCCATAACGCCCACCGTTGAGACTGGAAGCAGAACCGCAAGAGCCTGGGATATTTTTCGGTACCAGCCGGCGGATTTGATTTCATCTATTAAGATTTCATCGGCGGCACGCAGAATCCGCAGCCTGTCGGGAGTAATTTCGCCGATTATTCTAACAGCCAGACCCGGCCCGGGGAAAGGATGACGCCAGACAATATCTTCCGGCAGGCCCAGATATTCGCCGACAAAACGCACTTCGTCCTTGAATAAATCGCGCAGCGGCTCAATAAGTTCAAAGCCCAGTTC
>Ga0272442_10006672_pt1 | contig 15117 bp, 11 predicted proteins | sample SSMForm2O_FD_200262 | JGI IMG/M metagenome (GOLD analysis project Ga0272442, IMG submission 200262) | Marine sediment archaeal communities from Little Sippewissett salt marsh, Falmouth, MA, United States - SSM-Form-2O | ecosystem: Environmental > Aquatic > Marine > Wetlands > Sediment ...
TCCGGCAGCCGAAGTCAAAGCGGCATATGGCATTCTGAAAGCGCTGCATCTCAGAAAACGCGGCATCACCATGGTATCCTGTCCAACGTGCGGGCGAACCCGGATTGATCTGGTGCAAGTGGTCGAAAAAATCGAGAAGGCCCTGGAAAATGAAAACAAATCCCTGACCGTGGCCGTCATGGGCTGTGAAGTCAATGGCCCGGGAGAAGCCAGAGAAGCCGATATTGGTGTCGCATGCGGAAAAAAAACGGCCCTCTTGTTCAGCAGGGGCGAGACTATTCGGAAAATCAAATCCGATGAAATTGTGGATGCCATTGTTACCGAAGTCCGGAACTGGACTCCGGAACATGGTGAATCAGACAGATAATCCGTATCCGTTGGAGGAGGTGGGATTGTGCTTGAGCATGTTCACTGGCTTGGTCATGCGGGTATCAAAATTACCGGCGAGAAAGTGATTTATGTGGATCCCTATGCCATCGGCGGCGGGGAAAAAGCGGATTTGATTATGGTGACCCACGATCACTATGATCATCTTTCCATGGCGGATATTGAGAAAATCCGGGGCAGGGACACCATTCTGATTGTCCCGGCATCCGCCGATGTGCATTATTCCGGACCGGTCAGGGAAGTGCATCCGGGGGATTCATTGACAGTGGAAAATGTGACGGTTCGCGTAATTCCTTCCTATAATCTGAATAAACCTTTTCATCCCCGTTCCAGGAACAATGTGGGATATCTTTTTACCACAGGCGACCGCACATATTATCATGCCGGAGATACGGACCGCATTCCTGAAATGAAGGAAATCCGGGCGGATGTCGCCTTCCTGCCTGTGGGAGGAACCTATACCATGAATCCGGCCGAAGCGGCAGGTGCTGCGGAAGATGTTCACTGCAGCATCGCAGTGCCCATTCACTGGGGAAGTGTTGTGGGCTCCCGCCGGGATGCTGAAACATTTGAAGCCCTGTGTCCCTGTGAGGTGGCTGTTCTCGAACCGGAAACCGCTTGATGGATCTTCATAACATCCTGAAAGAGAGGATGGAAATGTTACCCGATCACAAACGGGGGGGCACCATGGGGTGCCTTTTTTTTAATTATGAATTTTGACTGCAGCCAGAAGCTGCCCTGAATGATCGGAATGGTTGTTTTTTTCCACATATTTGCATTGAAAGGCTGTGTTCATTTGAAAAGACAGGCGGGAATATGCTCGGCGGCATTGATTGCGTTGATTGTGCTGCCGCTGACGGCCGGAGAATATGTGTGGCCCACCAGTGCCAGCCGGCTTCTGACATCTTCATTTGGTGAATTCCGGTCCGATCATTTCCATGCCGGCATTGACATTAAAACATGGGGTCAATCCGGTTATCCGGTTTTTGCCGTCGGGGACGGTTCAGTGATACGGTTGCTGGTATCCCCTTATGGATATGGAAAGGCCCTGTTTCTAAAACTCAACGACGGCCGTACTGCGGTGTACGGTCATCTTTCCGGTTTTGCGGGCATACTGGAAAATCACGTTGCTTCAGCGCAGCGCGCCCAGAAACGATATCGTGTCCGCGTGGACCTGCCGGAAAATGAGTATGCTGTCACCGCAGGAGAACTCCTCGGTTTTTCAGGCAGAACGGGCACGGTAGCCGCGCATCTTCATTTCGAAATACACGACAGTCTCGGATTCTTTCTCAATCCGCTGGGAGCGGGCTTTTCGGTTCTGGACAGCATTGCACCGGTTATTCACAGCCTGGCTGTCACGCCTCTGGCGTCCGATGCCTTTATTGACGGAGATGCTCTGCCCTGCATCTATCCGGCTGTTTCAACGGGGCCTGATTTGTTTCAGCTTCCGGACACCATCCATATACGGGGCAGAACCGGTTTATCCCTTTTTGCAGAGGATGTGGCCAACGGGGCTTTCAACAGGCTTCATCCCTACTGCACACGTGTTTTTATTGATGACAGCCTGATCTTTTCGTCAGTTTATGACCGGATGTCCGAAGATGATTACCCGTGCATTTATCAGGACCGGGATTACAGACTGCATCAGGAGGAGGAAGGTGTTTTCCAGAAACTCTATTTCGACGGGGGGAATTTACTGCCTTTTTATTTTCCGGCCCATCCAGGCGCCGGTGTTTTATCAGATGCCCCTGTGTCAGGGTCATCAGATATGACTGTGACTGATCGTGCCGGAGAAAAAGGGTTTGTATGCTTGCTTGATGCAGGAAATCATGATTTGAGAATTTCTGTATCGGATTTTTACGGCAACCGCTCACAGCTGACGGGGATCATGCGATCGTTTTCGGGTACCGGTGCCGGACAGGTCCGGCATTTGTCTTTTCGGGAGCAATTCCGGAAGTCGGATTTGTTCTCTTTTCAGACGTCAGGAACGAATCAGAATTCATGGCAGGTGAATTATGGTGTGTTGAACGGATTTGTATATTTTTATGTGCAGGGAAAGGATACATCCGGAATTCCCCCGCAGCTTTATGTCATTGACAGCGGCTGGACGCGGGAACCGGTGGGGCTGTTTCCCGTGCCGGGCGGATATGCCGGAACCCATTCACTGCGTGCCGGAGGTCCGGGTTCCATGGAAATCCGGCTTATAGACCGCGGCATACCGGTTTTTCACGGGATAATAACCCTCTCTTATATTTCTCCACGTAACGGCGGTGTGGTCCTTTCTCCGGACGGGAATATCCGCGTGGTGTTCCCGCCGGAAGCGGTTTTTCAACCCTACTGGGGAATGCTGCAGGAAGACAGCAGCGATGTTCAGGGAAAAGCATGCCGGTTTTTTCCGGATGATACGCCCCTCAGGAAACCGGTGCGTGTTCAATGGCGTCTGAATACAGAATCAAACATGAATCAGCAGGGCCTGTGCCTTTTCCAGAAAAACGGACAGGGGAGATACTCTTTTGCGGGAAACCGGAAGGACGGGAATATACTGACCGGAGAGCTGGTTTCCCTGCATCCGTTTACGGCGCTTCATGATACGATCCCGCCGGAATTGACAATTCGATATCCGGGAGAGGGCGATACTGTCAGACATTTTCGGCCGGTGATAGAGGCTGTATTTGATGATACCCTGTCCGGCATCCTTGATGAGGACAATTATCATTTTGTACTCAACTCGGATTCTCTGATTGTTGCATATGATCCCGCCAAAAATACGGGAACGTGCCGTCCCCGGGAACAGCTGGTTCCGGGCGAACAGCATTTGATCATCGATATCCGGGACATGGCCGGCAACAAAACTGTGAAAAAAATCCGGTTCTTTTTCGTATCCGGAGAAACCGGGGAGAAGCAGGATCAATGATTCCGATTAAAGATGACAATTACCGAAGGCACTTTCCAGTGATCACCGTTTTGCTGATTCTGATCAATGTGGCGGTGTTCATCTATCAATGGCATCTCGGACCCGGAGCCAGGGCCTTTGTATACAGGATGGGGGCCATCCCGTGGGAGATCACTCATTTTGAAGAACTTCCCGGCCTTGAGCAGGCCTATCAGACCGGACTGCCCCCCATGATTACCATTTTTACCGCCATGTTTCTTCATGGCGGTCTGCTTCATTTACTGGGGAACATGCTTTATTTGTGGATTTTCGGTGACAATGTGGAAGCATTGATGGGGCCGGGGCGGTTTCTGTTTTTCTATCTCGGATGCGGCTTTTTGGCGGCCGCAACCCATGTCATCACGGCCCCGGATTCGATGGTGCCCATGATTGGGGCCAGCGGTGCCGTTTCCGGTGTCCTGGGCGCCTATTTTTTGCGTTTTCCCAGAGCAAAGGTGCATGTGCTGGTCATTATTTTATTCTTCATCCGGATTGTCCGTATTCCCGCCCTGTTTGTTCTGGGATTCTGGTTTGTGATGCAGGTTCTGAGCGGAACCGGATCACTGGGATCATCCGGTCCCGGTGATGTGGCCTGGTTTGCCCATATCGGCGGATTCATTTCCGGAATCCTGCTGGTGATGCTCTTCGAGAAAAAAGAAAGGGTCCGTATTTACAGACGGGCCGGCTGGTAGCAGAACGGTTCAAATAGTATTGATTCCATGGAATGTAACCTGACAACCGCGTTCATCATGCTGATTATATTTGTTTCCACCCTGATACGGGCCACGTTTGGTTTCGGTAATGCGATGCTGGCCATGCCGCTTCTGGCTCTTTTTCTCGACATGCGGACAGTCACACCTCTGGTGGCTGTTGTTGCCCTGACGATTGCCGTGATGATTCTGGCGGGCCACTGGCGTGACGTTCATCCGGAAAGCGCCTGGCGTCTCATCGTGTCGACACTGGCGGGGATGCCATTCGGTCTTTTACTTTTGATGGCAGCGAGCGAAGTATCCCTGAAAATTCTGCTGTCATGCCTTTTGATCCTGTTTTCCCTGAATTCCCTGGCAGGACCAAAATGGCCGAAACTGAAATCAAACCGGTGGGCGTTTGGTTTCGGCTTTGTCGCCGGGATTCTGCTATCCGCATTGAATACCAACGGACCGGTCGTTGTCATTTTCGGAGCTCTCAGAAAATGGAAACCCGCCATGCTGCGCGCCACCCTTCAGGGGTATTTTCTGCCCACAGCGGCTCTGGTGGTGGCGGTTCACGGATTCGGAGGATTATTGACACGGGAAGTGCTCGGCTACTACATCGGATCTCTGCCCCTGGTTGTCGCAGCGGTCCTTTTGGGGAACCGGCTGCATGGCCGTATCCCGGCCTACCGGTATGATCAGGCCGTATTTGTTTTGCTTTTGTCCGTGGGCGTGTTCCTGCTGGCAAGCACCATTCCCGGGTTGCTGTGATGCAGACAAGAAAAATTCCAGGAATCCGGGAAGCCGCCGTTCCGGATATACCGGTTCTGAACCGGATTATCCGGAACGCTTTCAGGAATATGGCTGAAAAGTACCATCTGACAGCCGGCTGCTGTCCCACGCATCCTGCCCATTCAACAGAGGCGGATGTGGCGTCCGGCTTTGAAAAGGGCCTGAGATACTTCATTCTGAGTATTTGCGGAGAGGATGCGGGATGTGTGGCCATGGAACTTGCCTCACCCGGGTTCTGTTACCTGATACGGCTGGCTGTGCTTCCCCAATGGCGCGGCCATGGTTTTGGAACAGCGCTGGTGAATCATGTGATTCAGACCGCCCGGGAGGAAGGCTGCCGCAGGATTGATGCCGCCCTGATCAGGGATGAGAAGGCGCTTCAGGGGTGGTATGCAGCACGTCAATTTGTCTTCCGCGAAATGAAAAGGACAGACCATTTGCCTTTTGATGTTGTGTTTGTGAACTGTTACCCGGATACGATGGTCACCGGTTTTAATCAGAAATGCGGCACACAGGACTGAGGAGGGTCATATAACATCCCTTTGTTTTTGTCGCCGGAGATATGCATATTACAGGACAGCGATGTCTTTGCGGAAAGGAAATCATGGTAGAGCCCAAAACATTTTATCGTGAACTGGATGCCATTTTAACGACGATCAGAAAAGAAGAATCCGGAGATCAGTATTTTCAATCCATACTTCGTGAACTTGAACAGCGGTTTGGAAAGGCTTTGAATATCAGCAGAAGCCATATTTACGAGAAGCGGGGGAATGAATATGTCATGGTGCATTCAACGGCCGCAAAGAAGGATCTTCGTATTCTGACACGGATATCAGCGGAGGACAGCGCTGTTCAGCTTATATTGCGTCACCGGAGTTATATTTTCAATCAACCCGAAAATCTGGGCGGATTTTGTCAATCCATTTCCGCAGGGGATATGATGCTTGCCGCAATATCCGTTAATAATCCGGACCGCTGGTGGCTTTTTGTTTTTGAACTGGCTCCCGGTTGGGCCTGGGAAGAAATCATTCTGTTCATGAATGCTGTCCGGACCGCACTGAACTACCGGCTGTTCTCCGAAATGATTCATACCGAACTTGAACGTTCGGTCCAGATCCAGAAAAGCCTGCTCCCCAAATCGGCGCCCGATGTTCAGGGATATGACGTTTTCGGCCTGTCGCAGCCGGCCGAACTGGTTGGCGGCGATTTTTACGACTATTATATTCTGGACAATGAAATGTTCGGTGTCAGTCTCGGAGACGCCAGCGGTCATGGATTGCCTGCAGCCCTGCTGGTTCGTGATGTGGTAATCGGTCTGCGAATGGGACTGGCAACCGAAATGCGCCTGCTCTACATGATACGAAAATTAAATTATGTGATACAGCAGAGCACCTATTCGACCAATTTTGTCTCTCTTTTTGTCGGAGAGCTGGAAAAGGAAGGGCATCTTTTTTACGTGAATGCCGGTCATCCGCCCCCCTTTGTCATATCGGACCAGCGTACCATTGATCTGGAGGCCACGGGCATTACACTGGGATTTCTCTCGGAGATTGAACTGACGCGGTCTCATGTCCATATGCAGCGAGGCTCCCTGCTGGTTATTTACAGCGACGGTATTATTGAGAGGAAAAACAATACGGAAGAGATGTTCGGTGTGAACCGGCTGAAAGAACTGACCATGAAACACAGGGACCAGTCTGCCAAGGCGCTGGTGGGAATGGTATTTGATGAAGTCTATCGTTTCGGAGGCCGTACAAACTGGGACGATGATGCCACTCTCGTGATCATCAAACGAACCGATTGAAAGCAGCCGTGATAGGAGCTGGAATTATAAAGCCATCATGAATGAAACCCCCGGAACATGAGAAACCGCACTCGGTTCACCAGTCACCTGCATGTATTCCCTGCACGCAAGCCGCTTTTTTTCATGTTTTTTTTTTACCGGTACCCCGCCTGGATCAGATCCTTGACTGATTTGAAAGGGAGAGGCGGATTCAAATACTGCGCCAGAAAATGATAGATTTTCAGCCGGATTTCCTTGGCCAGCATGGTATCCAGCCGGTCAAAGCTGTGACCGCCCGGCGCATCCTGGAATATCTGGTATTTAAAATCTTTTTGCGCGGCTTTCAGGGATTTGATCAGATGCTCCACTTCCAGGACATTGACATCTTCATCATTGGTGTTGGTGTGAATCAAAAGGGGTGTTTCCAGTTTTTCGGCATTCCAGGCGGGAGAGCGTCTTTTGTATTCCCCGACATCTTCGTTGGCAGTTTTGCCGATATGATACGCATCTGAATACAGGGAGCGGTAATCATCGGTCATATAGCCCATGCGGGCAATCAAGTCACTGACAGGTACCCCGGCAAACGCCACCTTGTAGGCGTCGGGATGATGAAAAATATTCATCAGGGCAATCAGTCCGCCGTGACTCCATCCAAGAATCCCTGTGCGTTTTTCATCCACAAATGAATAGTTGTTGATCATATATTCACGGCTGGCGTATACATCCTCGACTTCCAGTCCCCCGTAGTCGATCTCTTCATACATGGATCTGCCGTAACCGGTGCTGCCGCGGTATTCAGGGGCGATGACAACGTATCCCTGGGCCATGAGTTCACGGATGATATGCGTATAGTAGGTGCTGAAATTGGCATGGACACCACCGTGGGGGAAAACCAGCAAGGGGTATTTGTCAGAGCGGTCGATATGTTTCGGGATAAAGATATAGGAATAGAACTTGACAGGATTGCCGGCACCCATGGCCGTGGGATTGGGTGTGTTGGCCGAAGGCGGTCCGACGTGACGCACTTTGTCGATCAAGGCCACATCACCGACTTTATGGTACCATAAAACATCATCAATGGCTTTTTCAAGAATATCCAGTGAATGTGTGAGATTGTCCATTTTTTTATCCAAGGCATCCAGACGTTCTTCAATATCCACGGCCCGGCCCGGGAGAACCGGTATCACGAACATCAGGAAAAACAGCGGGATGAATGGACGGCACAATGTATGGCGGTTCATTTCTCCTCCCATTAAAATGAATGATTTCAGTGCAGTTTACATAATCCGCTCATGATAATCAAGGTGCAAATTGTGAAAATTCCGGTTGAACAAAAATGCGATATAAATGAAAAAGTCCGTGCTCGGGGCACGGACTTTACAAGGGGTAGAGAGGAAAGGAGGTTTTTCTCTGATACTGGAATTAGCAATTGCTGTGCCAAAAAATTTTAACGTATTTAGAAGGTGCTATAATTAATTGATTAAAAAACATTTATGCTATTTACAGTACATGCGATTTATTGCATAAAGCTGGTCGATAACACTCATATTTTTTCAAAATGAAACATTTTTGACCATTTCGTCACATTTTTAAATGTGCACGTTGTCTCAATCCAAAATTCTGTTCAGATATCGGGCACACCGGACAATTCAGTTGACAAATTGTTGATATTTATGTAACTTTTAGCTAATCTTTTCAAAAAGTCAGCTTTTGATAACTTATCTTCTTTAAAAACAATAGAATGGTTTGGATACAACGATAAGCCGGCAGCGAAGAAAGGGTGTTCCATGCGGAAAGTGCTGGATAAGGTCTATGATCCCCGGAAGGTGGAAAATAAATGGTATGCATACTGGATGAAACATGATCTGTTTCATGCGAATGCAAAAAGTCCCGAGCCCAAATATACCATTATGATTCCGCCTCCCAATGTAACCGGGATGCTGACAATGGGTCATATTCTCAATAACACGGTTCAGGATGTGCTGGTTCGCTGGAAACGAATGGATGGTTTTGAATCGCTCTGGCTCCCCGGCACGGATCATGCCGGTATCGCGACCCAGAACAAAGTTGAAGCCGCATTGAAATCGGAGGGTCTGACCCGTCATGAGCTTGGGAGGGAAAAACTCATTGAGCGGATATGGGAATGGAAGGAGAAATACGGCGGGATCATTTTGAAACAGCTTCAGAAGCTGGGAGCGTCCTGTGACTGGTCACGGGAGCGTTTCACTATGGATGACGGCTTGAGTATGGCGGTGCGGGAAGTGTTTATCCGGCTTTATCAAAAAGGCCTGATATACCGTGGCCGCCGGCTCATCAACTGGTGCCCGCGTTGTCATACGGCACTGGCCAATGAAGAGGCGCCCGGCAGGGATGTCAATGGCAAATTCTGGCATATCGTATATCCGGTGGATGGGACGGAGCGTAGCCTCGTGGTATCGACCACACGCCCGGAAACCATGTTGGGGGATACGGCTGTGGCTGTTCATCCCGATGATGAACGGTACCGGGATATCGTTGGTAAAAACGTGCGTTTGCCCCTGATGGAACGGCTTATTCCCGTCGTGGCGGACGAGCATGCTGATCCGGACAAGGGGAGCGGTGCGGTGAAGATTACACCGGCCCATGATTTTGATGATTTCGAGGTCGGACAGCGGCATCAGCTGGCACAAATTTCAGTCATGGATGAAAGCGGTGTCATGAATGAGAACGCCGGCCCCTATCAGGGAATGGACCGTTTTGAGGCACGAAATAAAATTCTGAAGGACCTGGATGAACGGGGGCTTCTCCGTGGTGAAGAACCCAGGATAACACCCATTCCGCACTGCTACCGCTGTGATACGGTGGTGGAACCCTATTTGTCCGAACAATGGTTTGTGAAAATGAAGCCGCTGGCAGAGCCGGCGATTCAGGCAGTACGGGAAGGGAAGATACGGTTTCATCCAAAACAGTGGGAGGAGACCTATTTTCACTGGATGGAGAACATACGTGACTGGTGTATCAGCCGTCAGATCTGGTGGGGACACCGGATACCGGTCTGGTATTGTGACGATTGCGGGGAAGTATTTGTCGCCCGTGAGGATCCGGACCTCTGCCCGCAATGTCAGAGTCAAAAAATCCGGCAGGATGAAGATGTCCTGGATACATGGTTTTCCTCGTGGCTGTGGCCGTTTTCCACGCTTGGATGGCCCGATGATACGGATGATCTGAGGGCTTTTTTCCCATCCGACACACTGGCCACAGGACCTGACATCATTTTTTTCTGGGTGGCCCGGATGATTATGGCCTCTCTTGAATTTATGCAGGACATTCCGTTCCGGGATGTGTATTTCAACGGCATGATCCGGGATTTGACCGGAAGAAAAATGTCCAAATCCCTGGGCAATTCTCCGGATCCGCTCTGGCTCATTGACGGTGCGGACAGCAGCTGTGTGAAAGATTTTGCATCCCGGAATCCGTCATATAAAAAGGGGATTCCTGCGTATGGAGCAGATGCCATCCGTCTGACCATGGTCTATCTGACTCCTCTTGGAGGAGATATTCACTTTGATCATACCCTGGTGGAGCTTGGTCAGAAGTTCTGCAACAAATTGTGGAATGCGTCCCGTTTTGTATTGATGAATCTGGAAGATGAGTCATGCTTCCAGGTGCCAGCATCGACGGAGAGAAAGAATCTGGACCTGGCGGACCGCTGGATTCTGAGTCGTCTTCAGAAAACGATCGAGGATATCCGGCTGGGATTGAACCAGTTTCGCTTCAATGACGCAGCCCGGGCGCTGTATGGTTTCGTCTGGGGAGAGTATTGTGACTGGTACCTGGAAATGATTAAAATCAGACTGTACGGAGATCAGGGCGCGGATGCACAAAGTACCGCCCGGTCCGTTGTGGTAACGGTTCTGGACGCTGTTTTAAAACTGATTCATCCCTTTATGCCGTTTATATCGGAGGAAATCTGGCAGGCGCTCCCCAAACCGGAAAAGACCGGTAAGGAACTTCCGACGATCATGCATCAGCCTTACCCGAAGGCGGAACGTCAAATGATCGATGAAACCGCCGAGCAGGAAATGGATTTGATACAGCAGGTCATCAGTACGGTTCGAACCATTCGCAGTGAGATGAATGTGCCCCAGGATAAAAATGCGGATGTGCATCTTCGCGGACCGGACGAAAAACTGGCTCTTGTCTTCGGGAACCGGATTCATCTCGAAAAATTGGCCCGTGTGAAAGATCTGACACGTTTGGAAGGGAAAGGCAATCCTTCAGGGTCTGCCAGCGGACTGGTCGGTGATATTGAGATTTTTGTACCGCTTGGCGGACTGATCGATATGGACAGGGAACGGGAGCGTATTCAGAAAGAAGTGGACCGGATACAGGGTATGCTGAAAAGTCTGGAAAAGAAACTGGCCGATCGTCATTTTATCAGCCGGGCGCCGCAGGACGTGGTGGAAAAAGAACGCCGGAAGCAGGCGGATTTTCTGGATAAAGTGCAGAAACTGCGGGACAATCTCATGGCATTGACCGGATAGTATCAGGGATCGTGTCATTTTTTAAAAATGTGATATTGCACTGCCGATGGATATACAGCAGTGCAGTACCAAATAAGATCACGTGCCGGAATCCGGAAAAGCAGGGATATTCGTTGATCCCGGCAAGGCATCAGACGCATGAGTGAAATCACATCCAAATCACTCACAATTCACACATCGGTACAGTATGTCAAGGGTATTGGCCCGAAAAGGGCTGCATTGCTGCGGGGTGCCGGTGTTGAAACGGTGGAAGACCTCCTCTACTATTTCCCGCGGCGTTACCTGGACCGTTCGAATATATGTAAAATCGGGGATCTGAGGCCCGATCAAATCGTGACCGTAGTGGCCAGGGTTTTTTCTGCGGAGGTTCGCCGCGGACGGCGTAACCGGTTTATGCTGCTTGTCAGTGATGGCACAGGTTTTCTCACCTGTGTGTGGTTTCAGGGGATTTCCTATATTTCCAGAATCTTTCAGGTGGGTGATACGGTGGCCTTCAGCGGCAAGGTGACTGTTTACCGCGGACCGCAGCTGGTGCACCCTGATTTCGATAAAATTTCCGAAGAAGGTGAAACAGATCCGCTGCATACCGGGGGTATTGTGCCCCTGTATCCTTCTACCGAAGCACTGAGCAGGGGCGGGCTGGACAGCCGGGGATTCCGGCGGATTTTAAAAACCGTCACAGAAGCCATCCCGGGATTCGTTGAGGAAACGCTGCCCGGAGATATTCTGGAATCCCGCTCTCTGATGCCGTTGTCACAGGCGCTCAAGCATATTCACTTCCCGGCGGACACAGAACTGCTGAACCGGGCCAGAAAAAGGCTGAAATTTGAAGAACTCTTTTTTATCCAGCTTTTTCTGGCTTTACAGCGTCATCAGCATCAGCATGAGAAAAAAGGGATCACATTCTCGCAGCCGGGCGTATTAAATACAAAGTTCATCAGCAACCTGCCCTTTTTGCTGACAGGTGCCCAGAAGCGGGTTCTGGATGAAATTATATGTGATATGATGTCAGACAGACCCATGAACCGGCTGCTGCAGGGAGATGTGGGTTCCGGCAAAACCGTTGTGGCGACGGCCGCGATGCTGATAGCCGTGGCCAATGGATATCAGGCTGCCATGATGGCACCGACGGAAATTCTTGCTGAACAGCATTATCTCACGATTCATGAGTGGCTGGTCCCCATGGGACTCAATGTGTCCCTGCTCAGAGGATCCATGAAGCCCGGCAGGCGCAGAGAAGTGGTGGATGCCGTCGGCGACGGAAGTATTCATGTGATCGTAGGGACGCATGCACTCGTTCAGGAGAGTGTCAATTTTCATCAACTGGGATTGGTTGTCATTGATGAACAGCACCGTTTCGGTGTGATGCAGCGGGCCACACTTCAAAAAAAAGGCATGTCGCCGGATGTGCTTATTATGACAGCCACTCCGATTCCCCGTACGCTGGCATTGACACTTTACGGTGATCTGGATGTCTCTGTGATTGACGAACTCCCGCCGGGACGGAAGCCTGTCAGGACTGTCTGGAGAACAGAAAACAAGCGGGAAGCCATTTATGATTTTATCCGTGAGGAAGCCGGGAAAGGGCATCAGATCTATATCATTTATCCGCTTGTCGAAGAGTCGGAAAAAGTGGATCTGGCTGCTGCCGCGAAAGGGTATGAGACACTGTCAGAGAATGTTTTCACTGATCTGAATCTGGCCTTGCTGCACGGCCGGATGAAGCCGGAAGAGAAGGAAGCCGTCATGAACGCCTTCAAGGCCGGAGATATCGACATACTTGTCTCCACCACGGTCATTGAAGTGGGGGTGGATGTGCCCAATGCCACATTGATGCTCGTGGAACATGCAGAGCGGTTTGGTTTAACGCAATTGCATCAGCTGCGGGGGCGTGTGGGCCGCAATTCAAGCCAGTCGACCTGTGTATTGCTGGCGAAGTATCCCATGTCTGATGATGCCCGGAAACGTCTGGATATCATGACCGGAACCAGTGATGGATTCAGGATTGCCGAGGCTGATCTGGAAATGAGAGGACCTGGTGAGCTCTTCGGGACACGGCAGCACGGGACGCTGATGCTGAAAATCGCCAATCTGGCAACAGACGGGATGGTCGTTGAGGAAGCAAGAAAAGCGGCCTTTCATGTGGTTGAGAATGATCCGGACCTGGCATCCGGCCAGCATATGCATTTGAAACAGGCCTACGAGCGGCATTACAGGACACAGTTCGGCCTTATTGCCGTGGGATAATTGCCTGCGTGCAATGATGGACATTGTCTGAAACAAGGGCTGCAATTTTGGTTAAATGAAGAAAATCCGGCGTTTTTGGCCGGAGGTTGTTTCATGCATACAGCGGTTGTTATTTTTTTTATGAATGCCTTGATTTAAATGCAAAATCGGCGTATCTTTTTTTACTTTGTTTTGATAATTCTGGAGGCCTTGCATGAATTCCGATGCACAAGACACGTTAAACCGGAAAATGATGATATCCGGCGCTGTTATTGTATTCCTGGCGTCCTTCATCGCTTATTTTCGAACAGTGGCGCCGACCACATCATTCTGGGATTGTGGTGAATTTATTGCATGTTCATATATTCTGGGTGTGATGCATCCGCCCGGCGCGCCCCTGTATCTGCTCATCGGCCGTATACTGACCATGATCCCGCTTTTCGAGGATATCGGCTTACGGATTAATGTTTTTTCAGTGTTTATCAGCGCGGTTACCATTTCTCTGACGTTTCTTGTGATTGTCCAGCTGATACGCCGGTGGCGGGGAGAGGCAAAGACCTGGGAAGACCGGGTGATTATGTATGTCAGCGGTATATTCGGTGCACTGGCATTTGCTTTTACAGACAGCCAGTGGTTCAATTCGGTGGAGGCCGAAGTCTATGCTCTCTCCATGTTCTTCACAGCGCTGGTTGTATGGCTGGCTCTGCACTGGGGAGAACGATCCGAGAAAGCGGGGAGCATGCTTTTGATTTTCTTTGTCTTCTATATGTTCGGTCTGGCCACGGGTGTGCATCTTCTGAATATTCTTGTTTTCCCTTTTGTTCTGCTGATTGCATTCTTTCATCACAATGAAAGGGTCAGGCGGCTTCTTGTGCTGATCACGGTTCAGGCCATAATCCCCATCCTGGCCTATATGCTTTTATTCCAGTACAATCCGGACAAAATGTCTTATCAGGAGATACTGGCGCATCAGGGCCGGGCAGCGACCTTTTTAAAATACTTCGGTCTGATCTGGATTGCAGCCACACTATTTTATATTTACCGTAAAGACAGGTTTGTATTCAAAGCATGGTGGATCTTACCACTGATCGTACTGGTAGGATATTCCACCTATCTGATTATTTACATCAGAGCCAATCTTGCACCGCCGATCAATGAGAATGATCCATCCACACTGGAAGGTATGATGGATTATCTGGCCAGAAAACAGTATGGTACCGAAGATTTGATGCTTACTTTTCTTTACAGAAAAGCAGCCTTCTGGCAGTATCAAATTCAGTTCATGTATACACGGTACTTCGGCTGGCAATTCATCGGGAAAGGGGCAACACTGGATTATCATGACCGGATCATTGAAATAATCAGTTTCCGGGGCCTCTACGGGCTCCCGTTCCTGATAGGACTCTGGGGCGCCGTGCACCATTTCTTTCGTGACTGGAAACGGGCGTTGGCTGTTCTGGTCCTTTTTCTCCTGACAGGTTATGCCATTATCATCTATCTGAACCAGCCGGATCCACAGCCACGTGAACGGGATTACTCCTATGTGGGTTCGTTCTTTGCCTTCGCGCTGTGGATTGGTATTGGGATGGCCGGCGTGCTGGAATGGGTATCCGAGACCCTGGGAAAAAAATTGTTACTCAAGAAAATAACACTCGGCCTGGCGGCTGTTGTGCTGTTTGTCGCTGTACCCCTGAATCTGTATGCGTTCAACAGCAAGGATCACAGCCGGGCCGGCAATTATGTGGCATATGACTATTCCTACAATATTCTCGAATCCTGTGA